>ENA-OSEO01006002-OSEO01006002.1-sediment-metagenome-genome-assembly--contig:-NODE-6002-length-11217-cov-4.407181_pt1 | contig 11217 bp, 7 predicted proteins | sample MGYA00237883_ERZ534232 | MGnify/ENA metagenome assembly ERZ534232
TCGCGAAAACAAAGTTTACATCATCAAGGCAAAGACCATGATGGTCGCCTGCGGCGGGGCGGTCAACATCTATCAACCCCGCAGCATCGGGGAAGGAAAGGGCCGGGCATGGTATCCGGTCTGGAACGCCGGCTCCACCTATTACCTGTGCATGCGGGTGGGGGCCGAGTTGTCCATGATGGAAAACCGTTTCACCCCGTCCCGATTCAAAGACGGCTACGGTCCGGTGGGTGCCTGGTTCCTGCTGTTCAAGGCCAAAGCCCTCAACGGGCTGGGGGAAAACTATGTGGCCAGCGAAGCGGCCAAAAAAGAGCTGGAACGTTACGCACCGTATGGAACCGCTGCCATCACGCCGACCTGCCTGCGCAACCATCTGATGCTCTTTGAAATGAAGGAAGGCCGCGGCCCGATCATGATGGATACGGTCTCGGCTCTGGCCGCGCTCGGAAAGACCATGGACAAGCGGGAACTCAAGCACCTCGAGTCCGAAGCGTGGGAAGACTTTTTGGATATGACCTGCGGTCAGGCCAACCTGTGGTGCGCCACCAACACCGAGCCGGAAAAGAAAAACTCCGAGATCATGCCCACCGAGCCGTATCTGCTGGGATCCCACTCGGGCTGCTGCGGGATGTGGGTTTCGGGCCCGGACTATGACTGGGTGCCCGATGGCTACAAGTGGGGCGACGGTGGAAAGATCTACAACCGCATGACCACGGTCAAGGGCCTGTTTACGGCCGGTGACGGGGTGGGCTGCTCCGGGCACAAGTTCTCCTCCGGCTCCCACAGCGAAGGTCGAATCGCCGCCAAGAACATGGTCCGCTACTATCTGAACCACAAAGACTTCAAGCCGACCCTGGCCCAATCCGCCCAGGAACTGGTCGATATGGTCTACAAACCGGTGCGGGTATACCTGGAACACTGCAACTACACCACCGCAGCCGACATCAACCCGGCCTACCTCAAACCGGATCAGATGACCACCCGGCTCATGAAGATCACCAACGAATACGGCGGGGGCACCGCCACCTACTACCTGACCAGCAGCAAGAACCTCGAGATCGCCATGGAGCTTCTGGAGTTGGCCCGGGAAGACTGCGAAAAGCTCGGTGCCGGCAGCCTCCACGAACTGATGCGGTGCTGGGAGATCATCCATCGCATCTGGACCGTCGAGTCTCACCTGCGGCACATTCAGTTCCGCAAAGAGACCCGTTACCCCGGCTTCTACTATCAATCCGATTATCCGGGGCAGGACGACCAGAACTGGTTCTGTTTCGTCAATTCCAAGTATGACCCGAAGGCCGGTCAATGGGATGTGTTCAAACGTGACTACATCAAGATCATCCCGGATTAAAGACGACCCGGTCATGTGTTAGCAGGATACGCCTCCAGGTGCCTTCCGGCACCTGGAGGTTTTTGTTCGTGCCTTTACTTAGCGATCGATACCGGCGTGGGGCCGGGGCGATACCCGGTGGGTATCCATGTGCTTGAGCGTTTTATCCGCCCCGGGCGGGTGAAACCCGCCGTACAGGTTCCGGGCAAGGTTCGGAGGGGCCCACGGGCGCGGTGGAATATTTTTCGCTGTTTTCCCCTTGAACATGTGATAAAGGGTTTAATCATGCGGATACGGCGCAAGGGATATCGCCTGAGGAGGACTGCCAATTTTTCAGATTATCGAATTTACGGAGGATTCCCATGACAGAAAACAAAGAGCGCACCCCGGCTGCCGGTGGAAGCATTCTGGTTGTCGGCGGGGGTATCAGCGGGCTGACGGCGGCCCTTGAAGCGGCCGAAGTGGGCTATGAGGTGTTCCTCGTGGAGAAAGAGGCATCGCTGGGCGGAAGGGTCGCCCAGCTCAACAAATACTTCCCGAAACTGTGTCCGCCGTCCTGTGGGCTGGAAATCAACTACCGTCGCCTCAAAGACAACCCCAACATCAAGGTGTTCACACTGACCGAAGTGGAAAAGGTTGAGGGCGTCCCCGGAAATTACGACGTGACGCTGAAGATCCGTCCCCGCTACATCGACGAGAATACGACCTGCCTGGATGAGCTGATCGATTCGCTGGAGACCGAAATCCCCAACGAATTCAACTTCGGGATGAATACCCGCAAGGGTCTTTTCCTGCCCCATGAGATGGCCTTCCCGTTCAAGTATTCGATCTCACCCGAAATCATCGGCACCTCCGATGCCGAAAAAATCAAGACCGCACTTCCGGATGGCGCGGTGGATCTGGCCGCGCAACCCAAATCGATGAAAATTAACGCCGGCGCCATCATCTGGGCCACCGGGTGGGTTCCCTACGATGCGACAAAAATCGATACCCTGGGGTTCGGAAGGTACCCGAACATCATCACAAACATGATGATGGAACGGTATGCTTCGCCCAACGGCCCCACAAAGGGTCAGATCCTTCGCCCCTCGGATCGAAAAGCCCCAGCGAGCGTGGCCTTTGTTCAGTGCGCGGGATCCAGAGACGAAAACCACCTTCCCTACTGCTCTTACATTTGCTGCATGGCCTCTTTGAAACAGGCCACCTACATCCGGGAGCGGTATCCCGATGCCAAAATCTACGTCTTCTACATCGATTTGCGGACCCCGGGCCAGCGGTATGAAAAATTCTACAAGCAGGTCAAGGCGGATGAGAATATCTTCTTCATCAAAGGGAAGGTCGCGGAAGTCCAGGAGGATCCGACCACCGGAAACATCACGGTGGTAGCGGAAAATGCCGTAACCGGCGAAAAGATCCGGCAAACCGTCGAGATGGTGGTGCTGGCCACCGGGATGCAGCCCACCGCAAAAGAATGTCCGCTCCCCGTTGATCTGAAGCTGGATGAAAACGGGTTTATGATCAACGACCTGGAAAAGGGCGGCATGTTTGCCGTCGGCTGTGCGAACAAGCCCCTGGATGTCGTCTCTTCCAACCAGAATGCGACCGGCATGGCCCTGCGCGCCATACAGACGCTGAGGAGGTAATCGATGGACAAGAAATATGGTGTTTATGTTTGCACAGGCTGCGGGATCGGCGATGCGCTGGATGTCGAGGCCCTGTGCGCGATCGCAAAGGATAAGAACTATCCGGTAACCACCCATCCGCTGCTTTGCGGATCGGAAGGCGTGGCGAAGATCAAAAAAGATGTCCAGGACAACGGCACCAACATGCTGGTGATCGCGGCCTGCTCCCGCCGGGTCAACTACGACCAGTTCACCTTTCCCGGCTGCCTGGTCGACCGGGTCAATCTGAGAGAACAGGTGGTCTGGTCCCATCCGCGTTCGGAGTTTCCGGGCTTGACCCCGGAGCAAAAAGCCGCCGGAGACAGCTTTGATCGGGTTCAGATGATGGCCGAAGACTATCTGCGCATGGGCATCGCCAAAGTCGAGAAAATCAACCTGCCGGAAGCCTATAAGCTGGATATGCTGTCAAAGAAAATCCTGGTCATCGGCGGCGGCCTTACCGGTATGAGTGCGGCCATCGAGGCGGCAAAGGCCGGCTACGATGTGACGCTGGTCGAAAAAGAGCCCCAACTGGGCGGGCATGCACGCCACTGGCGCGAACAGCTTCCCGTCGAGCACCCCTACGACGCGCTGATCCCCCCGATCCTTCAAGACAAGATCAAGTCCCTGGAGCAGTATCCGAATATCATCGTAAAAACCGGCACCGTCGTTGCCCGGGTGGCCGGGCAGCCCGGAGATTTTACCGTTACCTTCAAACAACCCGGGGAAAAGATCGAATTCGACGTCCCCTACCCCCTGCCCGACGAGATGAAGGTCGATGCCAGCGGAAAGGAACTCGACGCCGAAGCGCTTCATAAACGCTACATGGAATACAACAAGGGCAAGCTCGACATTCTGACCGTCGATCCCCAGGGCGAAAAATTCGGCGCCGTCATCCTGGCGGCCGGCTGGCGCCCCTATCAGCCGAAAGAAGATGAATTCGCCCACCTGGGCTTCGGGGTGCACCCGGATGTGGTCACCAACAGCCAGTTTGAAGAAATCGCCGCCAAGGGAAGAATCAGCCGGCCTTCGGACGGTAAAGAGGCCAAATCGGTCATCTTCATCCAGAGCCCGGGAAAAGGAGACGATTCGGACTTTCCATACGCCGGTGCGGTCACCAGCATGGTCGCGCTCAAGCAGGCCAAATATGTACGGGAAGACTTTCCGGGGGACGGCAAAGCCTTTATCTTCTATCAGCATATGCGAACCTCGGGGCTGATGGAAAACTTCTACAAGGCCGTTCAGCAGGATCCGGGCATCTTTTTGACCAAGGGAGATGTGGTGCAGGTATCCAAAAACGGCGACGGGATTATTGTGGAGGCCGACGACACGCTGCTGGGAGAAAAGGTCCGGATCAAGGCCGACATGGTGGTGCTGGGCACGGGCATGGTGCCGGCCACCCTCGATGAGCCGGTGGTGAACATGGCCTACCGCCAGGGTCCGGCGTTCCGGGACAACATCGCCCTGTTTAAAGGCTATGTGGACTCCAATTACATCTGCTTTCCGTATGAAACCCAGCGGACCGGCATCTATGCCGCCGGGGCCATCCGCCGGAGCATGACCGCCGAAGAATCCATGGAAGACGCCGCGGGGGCCGCGCTCAAGGCCATCCAGTGCATGGAATCCACCCGCCGGGGCATCGCCGTGCACCCGCGCTCCGGGGACATGACCTTTCCGGATTTCTTCTTCCAACGGTGCACCCAGTGCAAGCGGTGCACCGAAGAGTGCCCCTTCGGGGCCATCGACGACGATGCCCGGGGGACCCCCAAGCCCAACCCGACCCGGTGCAGGCGATGCGGGACCTGCATGGGGGCGTGCCCGGAGCGGATCATCAATTTTGCCGATTACAGCATCGACAGCATCGGCTCGATGGTCAAATCGATCGGGGTACCTTCCGAGGACGACTTTCCCGAACCCCCCATGAGGATTCTCGGGCTGGTCTGTGAAAACGACGCCTACCCGGCCCTGGACATTGCGGGGCTCAACCGGCTCTCCTACTCGGCGGACGTCCGGTTCATTCCGGTGCGGTGCCTCGGATCGGTCAACGTGATCTGGATCAAAGACGCGTTGTCCCAGGGTATGGACGGGGTGTTCCTGCTCGGGTGCAAGCATGGGGACGACTACCAGTGCCACTTCATCAAGGGGAGCGAGCTGGCCGACATCCGTATCAAGAAAATCGGCGAAGCGCTAAAAAGCCTGGCCCTTGAAAACGAGCGGGTCGTCCAGTTCGAGGTCGCCATCGACGACTATGACACGCTTCCGAAAATGATCAACGATTTTGTGGAAAGCATCGAGGCCCTGGGACCCAACCCGTTCAAGGGATTTTAGGAAGTGAACACGCAGTATTCCTATTCACAATTCAATCCTCAACCTATTGGAGGTTCGTATGGCTGATGTGCAACTGCTGGAGCCTGATCTACAATTTATCCGTGAGGTGGGCGCGCTGGGGGGGGAGGATCTCAAAAAGTGCTACCAGTGCGCCACCTGTTCGGTGGTGTGCGCCATCACCCCCGAAAACAAGCCGTTTCCCAGAAAAGAGATGATCGCAGCCTCCTGGGGGCTCAAGGACAAGGTCATCCGCAGCGCCGACATCTGGCTGTGCCACAACTGCGGGGACTGTTCGGTGAAATGCCCGCGAACCGCAAAGCCCGCGGATGTGCTGGCAGCGGCCCGGGCCTATGCGGTCAAGGCCTACGCCTCGCCGAAAATTTTGGCCGAAGCGGTCAACGACCCCAAAAAGATACCGATCCTGCTGGCGATCCCCGCGGCGATCATCCTGGTGGTGGGGCTGATTACCGGACTGATCGATTTTACCCCCGAAGGGGACCGGATCGTTCCTGACCACTTTATTTCCACCTGGCTGGTGGATATCGTCATGATCCCTGCGGCCATCTGGGCGGTGGTGGTTTTTGCACGCGGCATCCAGCGGTTCCTGGGCGATATTCACCAGGACGCCGTCCGGGAGGGGAAGACCGATAAAAAGGAGATCGAGCCTGTCGGGTTCATCCTCGCCCTGGTCCGCTCCATCCCCACCATCCTCAAGCACAGCCGCTTTAACGACTGTACGGAGAACAACAGCCGGTCGATTTCCCACATGATGGTCTTTTTCTCTTTCATCGGCCTGTTCATCGTGACCAACTGCTTTTTCATCGCTCTCTACATCCTGCAGCAACCCGGGCCCTATTCGCAGCTCAACCCGATCAAATGGCTGGCCAACGTCAGCGGGATCTTTCTGATCATCGGAAGCATCCTGTTGATCCGCGAACGGCTCGCCAAAGCCGAACAGGTTTCGGCGTTCAAAGACTGGGCGCTGCTGGGGCTTGCCCTGGCCCTGGGGGTTACCGGGATGGGAACCGAAATCTTCCGGTTGGCCGGATGGGCCTTTCTGTCCTATGCGACCTACTTCATCCACCTGGTGTTCGTCTTGGCCCTGTTTGTCTATCTGCCGTTTTCCAAGCTGGCCCACCTGGCCTACCGGACCCTGGCCATCGCCTATGCGGAGTATTCGGGAAGGGGGTTTAAACTGAACTGATACCCCGCCGGCCCCTGCCCCGCCGGGTCGGATGTCATGGCCCGGCCCAAGGGAACCCGCGGCATGGGGATGGGATCGAAGATATTTTTCGGCCCGGCCGGGATCGGCCGGGCCGTTTTTTTCTTCCGGGTTCACGGAACGGTTCCGCCGCCCAATAAAAAAGGGAGGGACGATCGCTCATCCCTCCCTTTATCCTTTTTGAAACTAGCTGCGGCGGTTTATTTCTTGTTGTCCCCTGTCGCAGCGCCGTGCAACTTGATCTCCACTTTTTCGGTGAGCCCTTCGTAGTACTCTCTGAGGATCGCCAGCACCTCATCCCGCCCGAAGTGATCCGGAATCTGGCCGCCTTCGGACAGCAGCTTTCGCAGCATGGTCCCGGAGAGCAGCACCCGGTCTTCCTTGGCATGGGGGCAGGTGCGCAGCGACGCCATGCCGTCGCACTTGAAGCAGTAGAAGGTCCAGTCGATCTTGAGCGGCTTGCACTGCAGTTCCTTTCCCGGATCCGGGCAGGCTTCCTTCGCATACGGAATTTTGTCGAAAATGGTCTGGGCCTCGAACATGCCGTAAAAGTCCCCCACCCCGGCATGGTCCCGGCCGATGATCATCCGGGAGCAGCCGTAGTTTTGCCGGAAGGTGGCGTGCAGCAGCGCCTCCCGGGGGCCGGCGTAGCGCATATCCAGCGGGTACCCCCCCTGAACCACATTTTTTTCCACAAAATAGTGTTTGACCAGCGCATCGATGCACTTGACCCGAACGTCGGCGGGGATATCCCCGGGCTTGAGGTTGCCCACCAGCGAGTGGATGTAAACCCCGTCGCAGACTTCGACGGCGATCTTGCACAGGTACTCGTGGGAGCGGTGCATGGGGTTTCGCAGCTGAAGGGCGGCGACCTCTTTCCAGCCGCGCTCATCAAAAATCCTCCGGGACTCTGCAGGGCGCATGTAAATGCCCGCATACCGGGTAGGATATTCGGATTCGCTGAGCACCTTTACGGGGCCCGCCAAGTTGACCTCATGCTGGTTCATGACCATCTGAACCCCGGGATGATCTTCCTTGGCAATCTTCCAAAACGCTTCCGGGGTGGGGGTGCCCTCGCCCATGAAGATCTTTTCGCACTCGAAGCGCTTGTTCGCCTCGGTCATTTCGTATTTTTCGGTCACCTTCATGGTCGCCATGATCTCGTTGGTCTTGGGATCGAACAGGGTGACTTCCTCTCCCACCTTGATGCCGTCGGCAATCGTCTTGGAAGCGGAAAGGGTTACGGGAATCGGCCAGAAGGTGCCGTCCTGCAACAGAAAATCCTCACAGACGCTTTTCCATTCCGCCTTGGGCATGAACCCGGTCAGCGGGCTGAAACCGCCGATGCCCATCATGATCAGGTCGCCCTTTTCCCGGGGTGAAATGGGCACCTTTTTAAGGCCCTCGGCCTTTTTCTTTTCCGCTTCGAGTTCGGCGCCTTCCAGCAGGCAGCAGGTAAGGCCTTTCCCGCCGTGGGGGGGTACCAATAATGACATCGTCTTTCCCTCCTTTTCTTTTTTTCTCTATTTTAAATGGCTTACGACCATAACAATCCGGAAAACCAAAGTGAACTAGATACCCGGGAAATCCGCATTTGTCAAGGAGATTTCATGCCGGGATGCGGTCCACTATTCTTTGCATGGCATCCCCGGCTTTTCCCCGAATCAGCACATCGAACATCTCGTCATAGGGGGTTTCGGAAAGGTTGATGATCGCGGTAAAGGCCCCGGCCTGCTTGGCCAGGGCCGGCAGCGAGGCGGCCGGCTGCACGATCAGGGTGGAGCCGATCACCAGAAAAACATCCGCGGTTCGGGCAAACTCGGCCGCCCGCTTCATCTCCGCAGCCGGCATCGCCTGCCCGAACGAAACGGTATCGGTCTTGATGTATCCGCCGCATCGGCATTCCGGAGCCGGATCCCCGGCCCGGATCCGTTGGCGGATCTCTTGGATCGAAAAGAGGGTGCCGCAGCTCACGCATACGGCCCGGGTGGTGTTTCCGTGCAGCTCGATGACCTTGTCTGCGGGGAGGCCGGCGGCCTGGTGAAGCCCGTCGATGTTTTGGGTGATCACCGCTTCAACAAGACCCATCCGGTGCAGGACCGTGATTCCCACATGCGCCGGGTTCGGCTTCGCCCGCATCAGGCCGTCATAGAGTTCCATCTTCTGGCGCCAATGTTCGATTCGCGCATCCCGGGAAGACATGAATTCATCGTAGTATACGGGTTTGAACCGGTCCCAGATCCCGCCCTTTCCGCGGAAGTCCGGAATCCCGCTTTCGGTGGATACCCCCGCACCGGTAAAGACGATATTTCTCCCCGCTTCCGCGATCTTCCTGGCGATCCTATCGACGGTATCGTTCATCGTGCGTATCCTTCCTGTCCTATCGTTTTTTGAAACTCAAGCGAACCGGATCGCCTCTTTTTTGACCGCCTTCTTGAGGTCTTTAAAGATGTTGGGCAGCTTATCGGCCACCCGCTCCCAGGAAACGGTCTGGGGGGTTTCAAAAATGGCCCGCTTCATCTGATTTTCCACGGTCAGGATGGTTTCGGCCAGCCCCGCATCCACAAAGGGTTTGAACTCGGGATAGGTATGGATGACCCGCAGCAGCCTTCCGGTGATCATCGATTGGGTGGTCAAAATCTCCCCGGCCCGCAGGATGCAGTTGCGGAACACCTTTCGAACCAGGTATTCCTCATAATCCCTGTCATAGATCAGGTTGTTGAAGAACGCTTCGTCCGAATACATCTTGATCTGCTTTTCGGCGATCCCCAGGTAGATGACCGAAAGGTCCCGGAAAAAATCGTCCGATATCTCCAGCCCCTCTTCCTGCACCAGGGCATTCATCAGGGTGGTCACGATATCGATGGCCATCCGGTTGAGCCCCTTGGTCTCATCGTCTTCGGAAACGCTCTGATGTTTATGGTCGAAGGGGCGGGCCGAGAACATGACCTGGGCGGCGGACGAGGCCTTCCGGTAGATTTCGATCAGGGTAAAGATTTCGGCCCCCCAGTTGGTGGCAAACCGCATCTTTTTGAGCATATCGGCATGGAAGGCCACCTCGCCGGAGAGCTGGTACCGGAACTGCATCAGAAAATCGATCAGCCCGAACATCTTGTGATCCGTGGTTTCCATGAATTTGCGCCGCAACGACAGGAGCAGCGGGTCCAGCAGCAGCCGCTTGACCCGGCCGTAGAGTTTGCCGTTGGATATCCGGGTGTAATAGGCTTTGGAAAAATCATAGTCGCAGACCACCACCGGGTAAAAGAGCCGATCGACCTGAATGCGGTTAAACGACCGGATGTCCGCATCGACCACCCCGACACAGTTGGCCCCCAGCGCAAGGGCGAGTCCGAAGCTCAGAAACATGTTTTTCCCCTTGCCCGGTTCCAGAAATATGAATCCGGCGGCGTTGAGCTGGTCATAGACTTTTGAAAAAACCGGCCCGTCGTTCCACTGGATGATGTGGTTTTGAACCTTGTGCCGGTCGAGCAGATCCCTCAACATCAGCGCCTCTTTCTCGGTGGCGCCGTCCAGACCGAAAATCACCCGGTGCAGATACCGGATCTTTCCCAGCTGGGTGAGGATGTTTTTGAACACCGGAAGGTTTTCCGGATCGGTGTACTCGACGGCCAGAAGCGGGATGACCAGAACCGGCCGTTTGGAAGGGGAATGGAGCCGCAGGTTTCGCTTGACATGGTTCCGGTCCTGCTTGAGCAGAATGCGGAAATTGGTCACCTCACCGACATTTTGCGTCATTTCCAGCATGGGGCACCTCCGCGAAGGAAAAGCTGTTTGAGCGGTTCGATCCGCCGGGAAAGGGACCTCCCGCTTCGGGCGTGCGCCCGGAGCCGCGCGTGCAGGAAACCGAAGAAGGGATCGGGGGCTCGGCGGATTCGAGAAAGAGCCTCGGCCGCATAATCTTCCCGATGGGGGGACGTCCGATCAATCCATCGACCGACTCCGGATAAAAAGATTTTAGGAAAATATCGTGCCGGTGTCAAATATGCCCACCGGCGCCCGCCTTCTGCCCGGTCTTGAACGTTGGACACGCATCCCGGATGGACGGCGCCATCCCATCGGATGGGTCCACCTTATACCGCCTGACGGTTTTCGGAAAAGAATCCACCGACTCGCTTGACTCCATCCGGGATTTTGTTTATCCGGAAGGTGGGGTCAAACCAGTGGACCCCGCCATCATGCTATCGGGAGCAAGCATCATGACCCCTCTAAAGGACAAACCATCCCACCTCACCTTCCGGCAGGCCTGCAGGCTGTTGGGGCCCCAAGGAGAACGACTCATCCGGGAGGGGGGAAAATATGACATCAGATGGCTCAAAGCTTTAAAAAAAGACTGCCCGAGTGCATGGCGCGGGACAAGGACGGGAGCCTGAAGATGACGATATCCCTTCCGGACCCGGCGGCCCTTGAAAACATGGCAACGTCGCTGGCCCGGATGGCCTCGTTTCAAAACCGATAAACCGGTGACCTGCTGTCCGCGGGGCGCGGCGGCCGGGCCCACGGAACACAGAAAGTGAGGGAAAACAAAAATTGAACCCCATACGGATGATGGTTCTGGACGATTACGAGGGAGAGCTGGCCGCGGCCCCGGCCATGTCCCGGCTCCGGGAGCGGGCCGAGGTGACCATTCTGGACCGCCCGTTAACCCCTTCCGACCG
>ENA-OSEO01006003-OSEO01006003.1-sediment-metagenome-genome-assembly--contig:-NODE-6003-length-11217-cov-3.716068_pt1 | contig 11217 bp, 5 predicted proteins | sample MGYA00237883_ERZ534232 | MGnify/ENA metagenome assembly ERZ534232
ACAAGATGCACATCGGCCTGGTTACGCCCTTCTCGTGGAGCACGCCCTCGGCTGTGAACCAGCATGTCGCGGACCTCAGTCGAGAGCTCAAGGCGAGGGGCCACTTTCCCGTCATTGTTACCTCCACCGACGCTCCTCTGGAGGCTGCGCGTATTAGGCCTATCTTCCAAAGGGCGCGGGGTCAGATCACGCATCTCCTGGCCGACTACTGCCGCGGGGTGCCTGCCGATCCTCTGCTGCTTCCAGCCGAGTTGGGCGGCCTCATCCGGGCCGAGGAGGGTATCCCCGTCATACCGGTGGGTTCGAGTTTCCCCGTGCGATTGAACGGTGGGGTGGCCAATCTCGGGCTGCCGGTGGACGTGACCTCCCGGCTCGAGAAGCTCATGGTGGGGGCCGATTTCGACGTTCTGCATGTTCACGAACCGCTCGCGCCATCACTGAGCTTCACGGTTCTACGAGAAGCCCGAAGCCCGGTTATCGCGACTTTCCATCTAACACCGGTGGGAATCGCCGCCTTTGAGATGGGGCAGTCGCTGCTCGAGAGATTTTTCGATAGGCTCGATGCGCGGGTAGTCGTCTTCTCCCAGGGTTGCGACATCATGAACGACGTCTTTCCTGGCGAATACGAGGTCATCTCCTGCGGGACGCGAATTGGCGCCGACGGCGCGCAGGCGCAAAGCAGGCAGCCTATCCGATCTTTGGGGGGCAAACGACTCGGTCTCTACATCTACCGTGGCGACGGCCGCCGCTCCTATCGGGCTCTATTGCGGGCACTCCTTGCGCAAGATCCCCTATGCCTGGACGGCATGATCGTCGCGCTGCATCAGCCCTCCGTTGAGCGCTGGGTTCCCCGCGGTGTCCCAAGGCGCCTGAGGGACCGAGTCAGCCTCTGCGAGTTCACAGACCCGGCCGAGCTTCGACCGCTCTACGAGCAGGCGGCCGTTACGGTGATGCCTTACCTGGGGGGCGAATGGCTCTGCACTACAGCGGAGGAGGCGACTGCCTGCGGCTGCCCACTGGTGGGACCCGATCTACCCCCCGCCCATGATTGGACGACGCACTTCTTCTCACCGAGCGAGTCGACTTCGTTGGGTCGGGCGATCGAGGCGGCTGTCGGGCCGGGGGTCGGCGCTCGCGTCGCGCGAGAGACGACGGGGGGCGAGGCCCCACCGGATGGCGATGCGGCCACGGCCGTTGATCGATCTGCCAACTCCATGAACGCGGTCGCAATTCGTCTCGAACGTTTATATCGCGACACCATCAACACCACGCGGGGTCCCGACTCCGAAATTGCCAAGACCCCTGTCGCAGGGCATTCTCTGCATCTACGGGGAGTGGGTGAGGAGCCGACGCGCGGTCATCTCCGTCCCCATCCTCCTTCGGCTCGGGCGGATTGGATAAATGCCGATCTACACATCCATTCCTGTTATTCGAAAGACTGCGTCACCCCCGTCGAGGCGATTCTCGAGACCGCCCGTGAGATAGGGCTCGGGGCCATCGCCATCGCGGACCACAACGAGATACAAGGCGCCATTCTTGCGCGCGAGCTTGCGCAGGGCGATCCGTTTGTGATTGTGGCCGAGGAGATCAAGTCCGCCGAGGGCGAGGTGATCGGGCTTTTCATCCAGGAAGCCATTCCCAAGGGGCTCAGCTTCGACGAAACCCTCTCTCGCATCAAGGAACAGGGGGGGCTTGTCTACGTCCCGCACCCGTTCGATGCTCTGAGGACGACACCATCCTACCGAGCCCTGGTCGACAATCTCCATCGGATAGACGTGATAGAGATCTACAACGCCAAGGTAGCCCTGTCGTCCTTCAATCTGAGCGCCGAGCGTTTCGCGGCGAAGTACAACCTGGTAGCGGGGGCCGGAAGCGACTCTCATGTGCTGCAGGCTTTGGGCACGGCGATGTTGAGAATGCCGCGCTTCTTCGATCAACGGAGCTTCATGGCCGCTCTGTGGGAAGCGGACATCATCGCCAAGCGCAAGAGCCTTCTGTATCTGCAGTCCCTGAAGCTCTTCCGAACTACTCTGGACCGGGTGTTGCCTGAAGACTGACGGCGCCGAGGGGGCCGGAGGAATTCGCGGGCGACCGGCCAATATAGTAACTACCCTGCGGCCAGGGCCGCAAAATCCAGGAGACGGAATCGATCTGAGCGACATTGTGAAAGACTCTCCGCCTCTCGCAGAGGCCAATGAGATATATCGGAGGCTCGAAGAGCGGGCAATTGCCGAGATCAACGATCTCAATCACAGGCTGTCCCGCTGCCGCAGTTGCCCGCGAGGCGAATTCCTCCCCACCCTGGGCTCAGGTCATCCCATGGCAGACATCCTGCTGCTGAAATACCAGCCTCACTACCTCGAGGTGACGGAGAGCGTCGCCTTCTTCGGCAGAGCGGGCGCCGCGATACTCAAGAGCATGGAGCGACTGGGAGTCAATCCCCTGGCGGTCTATGGGACCAACTTCGTCAAGTGCCACGACGTCGAGCCGTCGCAGGGCGAAGCGAATTGCGCCGTCCACTGGCTGGAGGAGTTTCAGATCACACAGCCTCGCATGCTGGTAGTGATGGGTCCGGAAACGATGGGCGCGGTCAACTGCCAGCGGGTCGCCGGCATGAAGGAGCTGCAGTGGGAGCCGGGGGCGCTACAGGACTTCACGCCGTTCTGCAAGGCTCTCGTGACACCTGACATAGATTGCTCGCTCGACGAGGAGAGCTCAAAAGCCGAGTTCTGGAAGGCCTTCAGAAACCTGGGCGAATGGTTTCGCGACGAGCCACCGTACTAGCTCCTCACGCGCCGGCCTGTCGGCTCGGCCGCTCCTTTACAAGTAGCCCGCAACACTCGATGTGAGGTGTGTGGGGGAACATATCCACCGGAGTGACATGATCCAGCCGGTACGCGTACTCGGCAAACCCCGCAATGTTGGCGGCCATGGTCGCGGGGTTGCAGGATACGTAGACGATGCGGGGGACAGCGACTTCGGCGATCCGCGCGATCGTCTTCTTGCTTAATCCCGAGCGGGGCGGATCGATGATGATGACGTCGGGTCTCGCGACCTCGGACGGTAGTTGCCGGCGGCCCTCCGCGACTTCACGCAGGACCTTGGCCACGTCTCCTTCGATGAAGTGCGCGTTCTTGATCAAGTTGAGCCGGGCATTTTCGTGCGCGTCGAGGACTGCCGCTGGAACTGACTCGATACACAGCACGGCTTCGGCACCCCGAGCCAGCGACAACCCGATTCCTCCCACGCCGGAGTAAAGGTCCCAAATCACCGGCCGACTGCAGGCTGTCACTCCAGCCTCGTCGGCAACAATGCGATAAAGAACCTGCGCCATGCGCGAGTTCGTTTGGAAGAATGCGTCGAGGGACACTTTGAGTTCTGTGTCCAAGACGCGCTCGATCAGGTAGGGTCTACCCCAGAGAGCCTCTCCTCCCAGACCTGAGCTCAGTTCCGCGCGACCCTCGTTGACGGCATGGACTATGCCCACGATCTGGGGAAAGGCGGCCCGCAGTCGCGCAACCAGGTCGTCGACGTAGGGCAGGTCCCCTCCGGCCGTCACCAGGCTGACGAGAAGCTCCTTCTCCAGTTGTGCCGATCGAACCAGCAGGTGGCGGGCATAACCGGTGTTGGTGCGTGGATCCCAGCCTTCCACGTCATGGTCGCGCAACCAGCTCTCGACCGCGCTTCTTACTCCCTCGATGGCTTCACCTACGATATGACAGTGGGTGAGAGGGAGAACCGAATCCCACCGGCCACGGGGTCGAAAGCCGACAATCGCACCCTCGGCTGTGTTACCGATTGAGAAATCAGCCCGGTTGCGATACCTCCAGGGATCAATCATCCCGACAGCGGGGCGGAGCTCGACATCGTCCAGTCCACCCAGGTGCTCCAAAGACTCTCGAACCTGACGGGCCTTGTATTCCAGCTGAACGTCGTATCTCAGATCCTGCCATGTGCACCCGCCACAGAGACCAAAGACCGGACACTGCGCTGCTAAGCGATCGGGTGACGGAGAAACAAGATCGAGAACCCGGGCCTCCGCGTACCGTTTCTTCGCCTTGGTGACAATCACGTGGGCTACATCGCCCGGCACGCCGCCATCGACGAAGACGACGAAGTCTCCCTCCCGGCCGATTCCTTTGCCGCCAAAGGCGAGCGAGGTGACAGGTAGCACCAATTCATCGCCCCGCCGGGGTCGCTGTCGCGGCTCTCCCTGATTAGACGAGAGGTTCTTCGGGCACATGTGCGGTGTTTGCTCGTTTCCATCATTGGTCATGCGCACAATGGTAACAGCCGACGCGTGGAGTGCCCTACGGCCGTGGCGGCGACGCAAGGGCTGGAGGTTGGAGATGTTCCCAGTCATTCATGTCCGGGATCCTCTGCTCTACCAGGTCAACGCGCGCGTTTGGCTCGGGGAGCTGGCCCGCGCGCTCGGTCGTCCGGCAACGCTCGATGACATTCCCGACCACGAGTTGGATCAACTCCGCGACAGAGGGTTTGACCTCCTCTATCTTCTCGGAGTATGGGACATGGGAGCGGCCGGAATCGAGATATCACGGACTCAGCCGGAGTGGCAGGAAGAATTCCGGAGAATCCTACCCGACCTTCGAGAAGAGGACATCTGTGGCTCTCCCTTCGCCGTGCGGGCCTACGAGACTCCAGAAGGCTTGGGGGGTTCGGAGGCGCTCGGCCGGCTGCGGGCCCGCCTGCACCGCCGGGAGATGGGTTTAATCCTCGACTTCGTCCCCAATCACACCGCCCTCGATCATCCGTGGACGATCTCACATCCGGATTTCTACGTTCATGGAACGGCTGAGGACCTGGAACGACACCCCGACCGCTATGTGCAACTGTCAGGAGGCGAGACGATCCTGGCTCACGGGCGAGACCCCCATTTTCCTGCTTGGCCGGATACCCTGCAGCTCAACTACGCCGACGATGGACTGCGCCTGGCCGTGCAAAACGAGTTGAAGAAGATTCTGGAGTCATGCGATGGGATCCGTTGTGACACTGCGATGCTCATCACCCCCGTGGTCTTCCGAAAGACCTGGGGGATCGACATCCCGCCTTTCTGGCCGGAGGCGATCAGCATTGCCCGGCTTCGTCATCCGGGGATGCTTCTCATCGCCGAGGTCTATTGGAACATGGAGTGGGAACTCCAGACCCAGGGGTTCGATTTCACGTACGACAAACCTCTATACGATCGGTTGAGGATGGGAGACGCTCCACAGGTGAAGGCCCACCTGGGGGCCGACCTCGAATTCCAGCATCACTCGGTACGATTCCTCGAGAATCACAGCGAGCCGCGCGTCGCGGCGCTTCTTACCCCGGGGCGCCACAGAGCCGCCGCGGTAGTTGCCTACCTGTCACCAGGGCTGCATTTCTTTCACCAGGGTCAGCTAGAGGGAGCGAAGATCAGGCCTTCGGCCCACCTCTGCCGCCTGCCCGTGGAACCCATAGATGAGGGGCTGAACGACTTCTACGCGGGTCTTCTTGAATGTCTTCGGCATCCGGTCGTACGCACCGGTGAGTGGCATCTTCTCGACCCCGAGCCCGCATGGTTGGGGAACTGGACAGACGACTGCTTCGTGGCTTCTTGTTGGGAGGACGAAGCCCCTCGGCGAATAGTGGTGGTGACCAACTACGCGGACGTGAAGGCTCAATGCTACCTGCCTCTTCCCTTTGCCGGTCTCGAGGGTTCGTACTGGAGGCTGAGAGACATCCTCAACGACACGCAGTACGATCGGGCCGGCGAGGAGCTTCAATCCCCAGGCCTCTACCTGGACCTCCCCCCGTGGGGATACCACGTTTTCGAGCTTGTCTCGCTTCAGTCCGTCTAGGATGGATTCTCCATCTTCGTGAAGACCAGCTCGAGGTTGTGTTCGTCGATCAGAATGGTGTCCCCTTCCCCGAAGTCGCCCCTCAGGAGTCCCAAGGCCACCTTGTCCTGGATCTCTTTCTGGATGAGCCGCTTCAGGGGCCGCGCTCCGTAAGCCGGGTCGTACCCCTGGTGAGCGAGGTAGGCCCGCGCCGCATCGGTGATGTCGAGGGTCATGCCGCGCTCGCTGAGGCGCTGTCGAAGGAGCTCCAGCTGGATATCAACGATTTGCTTGATATGCTCCAGCGTCAGCCGATGAAAGATGATGACCTCGTCCACCCGATTGAGAAACTCGGGCTTGAACGTCGCCCTCATGATCTCGCTGACTCTGGCCTCCATTTCGACGGCGCTGATCTCTGGGTCGAGGATGAACTGACTGCCGATATTCGACGTCATGATGATCACAGTGTTCTTGAAGTCGACCGTGCGGCCCTGGCCATCGGTCAGCCTCCCCTCGTCGAGGATCTGAAGGAGCAGGTTGAAGACATCGGGATGGGCCTTCTCCACTTCGTCGAGCAACAAGACAGAATAGGGACGGCGCCGAACGGCCTCAGTGAGGTAGCCGCCCTCCTCGAACCCGATGTAGCCGGGAGGCGCCCCTATGAGTCGTGCGACCGAGTGTCGCTCCTGGAACTCGCTCATGTCGACCCTGACCAACGCTTTTTCATTGTCGAAAAGAAACTCGGCTAGGGCTCTCCCCAGCTCCGTCTTGCCGACTCCTGTGGGACCCAGGAAGATGAAGCTTCCGATCGGTCTGTTAGGATCTTGCAGCCCGGCGCGGGCCCTCCGGATGGCGCTGGAGATGGCCTCCAGGGCATCATCCTGGCCGACCACACGGCGGTGAAGTCGCTCTTCCATGTGGATGAGTTTCTCAACCTCTCCTTCAAGCAGACGGCTGACAGGGATGCCTGTCCACTTGGCGACCACCTCGGCGATATCCTCTTCCTCGACTTCCTCTTTGAGCATCCGCAGATCGCGTTGTAGCTCGATTAGTCGCTCATTGTCCGACGCCAACTGGCGCTCCAGGCCGGGGATGTCTCCGTAGCGCAACTCCGCAGCGCGCTGCAGATCACCGAGTCTCTCGGCCTTCTCGGCCTCGATCTTGGCCTGTTCGATCTGCTCTTTGAGGGCCCGTATTCTGCCAATGGCGTCTTTCTCCGCCTGCCAATGGGCCTTCATGCCGGTTGACTGCTCGCGGAGTTCCGCAAGCTCCGCGTCGATGGCCGCCCTGCGTTCCTTGGAGACCGCGTCTTTCTCCTTGCTCAGAGCGTGGAGCTCGATCTCGAGCTGTTTGATCCGCCTCTCGACCTGGTCTATCTCGAGAGGCATCGAGTCGATTTCAATGCGGAGGCGGCTTGCGGCCTCATCGACGAGATCGATGGCCTTGTCAGGCAGAAATCGATCGGCAATGTAACGCTGAGACAATACCGCCGCCGCGACGAGGGCAGAGTCTTGGATCCTTACGCCGTGGTGGACTTCATACCGCTCTTTCAGTCCCCTGAGAATGGCGATGGTATCCTCGACGGAGGGCTCACCCACCACGATCGGCTGGAAGCGGCGCTCGAGCGCCGCATCCTTCTCAACGTGCTTGCGGTATTCATCCAGCGTTGTAGCGCCTACTACGCGCAACTCGCCCCGGGCCAGCATGGGTTTCAACATGTTCGAGGCGTCGACGGCTCCCTCGGCGCCTCCCGCTCCGACGATGGTATGCATCTCATCGACGAAGGTGATGATCTCGCCTTCTGAATCCGCGATCTCCTTGAGCACGGCCTTGAGACGTTCCTCGAACTCACCTCTGTACTTCGCGCCGGCCACCATGGCAGCGATGTCGAGGGCAATCACCCTTTTGTTCTTCAATCCCTCGGGCACGTCGCCAGATACGATGCGCTGAGCCAACCCCTCCGCAATCGCCGTCTTTCCCACGCCCGGCTCGCCGATAAGGACGGGGTTGTTCTTGGTGCGACGGCTTAGCACCTGGATGACTCGGCGGATCTCATCGTCCCGGCCTATTACCGGGTCGAGCCTGCCTCGCCTGGCCATGTCGGTGAGGTCTCGGCCAAACCGTTGCAGGGCCTGATACTTCTCCTCGGCATCTGGATCGGTAGCCCGCTGCGAGCCGCGAATGTCTTTCAAGACCTGAAAGATCGCGTCGCGGGTCACGCCCTGACGCTTGAGCATGTCGGCGAGCCAGCCTTTGCCCACGGCCAATCCCATGAGCACATGCTCGGTGGACACGTAGGTGTCTTTCATCCTGTCGGCCTCGGTCTGGGCGGCGTCCAGTGACTCTTGAGTCTCCCTCGCCAAGCCGATCTGAGTGGCCCCATGAACGGTGGAAAAATGCTGAAGTCGACGCTCCAGCTCCGCCCGCGCGACGGATGGGTTGGCGCCTATTCGCTCGAAAATCGGCGTCGCCAACCCGCCCTCCTGGTCAAAGAGGGACGCGGCCAAATGCTCGGGCTCAACCTGGGCGTGCCCACGCTCCTGTGCCAACTTCTGCGCGGCCACCAGAGCTTCCTGAGCTTTGAGCGTAAACTGGTCTATTTGCATTGAAATCTCCACTCCTCGTCGCCACTGACAAATGTGAAGCATAAAATCTTATAGGCTGCGACTCATATCTGTCAAGGACAGCATGGAAGCAGGCGCCCCCGCGGCAACGTGCATAGTGCCTACTTGCAGGGTGCCCATGAGAGTCACTTACCCGAAGGGTAAACAACCGGATCGCAGGATGGACTTGCGCGGGTTTCCGCCGCCGGACGGCTAGAAGCTCGTGGAGGGAGGCGTCGTCGTCGGCGGCCTGGTTGTGGGCGTACGCGTCGTTGGAGTGGTCGGGGGTGGCTCGGTTGTGGGCGGCTCGGTTGACAGTGTCGTCGAGCTTTCGACCGGTAACGTGGTCGTCGTGCTCAGGGTTGTGCTGGAGGTCGGCGGCACTGCGAAAGTGCTGCGGAAGAAGATGTCATAGACAACGGGAGTGTCGGGTTCGGCGAAATCTTCCTCGGGGAAATCGCGGTCGGCTGGGTACATGAACTTGTGCCACATCTCGGCAGGAAAACTTCCCCCCGTCACACGGATGCCGTGGACATCATCCATCTCGATCTGAGCTTCGGGATGTCCCATCCATACTGCTGTTGAGAGGTGCGGGGTGTAACCGCAGAACCAAGCATCGTAATACTCCTGAGCCGTGCCGGTCTTGCCGGCGGATGGGCGCTCGATGTCGGCGCGGGTACCAGTCCCGCTCCATATGCTCTGCTGCAAGATCTTGGTGACCTCGTAGGCGATGCCGCTGGAAATGGCCTGGGTCCGCTTGGGATTGGCCTCCCAGATCACCTTGTTCTCAGAATCCCGCACTCGCAGAATGATGGTTGGTTCAATGCGCTGGCCGGCATTGGCGAGGGTAGCGTAGGCCGAGGCCATCTCGAGAGGCGAGACCCCGTATTGAAGGCCTCCCAAGGCAATCGCGGGATCTTCATTGATGAACGAGGTGATACCCATGCGGTGGGCTACATCTACGATACGCGCGGGGCTGACATCGAGGGCCATCTGAGCGTAGACGGTGTTGTCGCTCCGGAGGGTGGCCTGCAACACGCTGGAAGTGCCGTAGTAGTTGCCGCCGTATGTCTTGACCTTCCAAACCTTGGGTGCTCCCGGATAGGTGAGCTCGAGTGGTTGAGATTGGTAGTAGGTGTTGTAGGGATCGACCCCCATCTCGAGCGCAGCCACCAGGCAGAAGGTCTTGAAGGCGGAGCCGGGTTGGCGTCGGCCTTGAGCTGCCAGATTGAACTTCGAGCTGTCGTAGTCGGACCCGCCCACCATGGCGCGGATGTAACCGGTCTTCACGTCGATGCTGACGAGTGCTGCCGATGGGTCGCCTTCCTCATTGAGGGTCGAGGATATGGCCTCCATGCCCAGCTTCTGGTATGCGGGATTTATGCTCGTCTCCACCCGCAGTCCACCCTTGAAGACCTTGTCCTCGCCGAACATGTCGATGAGCTGTTTACGCACGTAGGCCACCACGTAGGGTTCCTGAACCTTGGTGTAGGGCGAATAGGGAGCCAGAGTGAGGGGCTCGGCCAATGCCGCCCGGGCCTCGCTGTCGGTGATGAAACCCTGCTCATGCATCTTCACCAGAATCTGTTGGCGCCGCTCGAGCGCCTCTTCGGGGTGACGACGCGGCGAGTAGGCACTCGGAGCCTGCGGCAGGCCGGCGAGAAGAGCGGCCTCTGCCAAAGAGAGTTCCATGGGGTCCTTGTCGAAGTAGGTCTTCGCGGCGGCCTCTACGCCGTATGCGTTCGAGCCGAAGTACACGGTGTTGAGATACATGTCCAGAATCTCATTCTTGGAGTACTTTTTCTCAAACTGCATCGCCAGTGCCATCTCGTTGAACTTGCGGCTGGTCGTAATCTCGCGCCGGTCGAGGTACAGGTTGCCAACGAGCTGCATGCTTATCGTGGAGAAACCCTCGACAATCTCCTGCGCCTGGATGTTCTGAACGAGGGCGCGGACAAAGCCTTCGAGGTCGACGCCGCTGTGGCTATAGAAGCGTTCGTCCTCGACGGCGACTAGGGCATAGCGAAGCACGTTCGGGATCTTCTTGCCACTGATAACCGTTCGGTTCTCTTCGCCATGGAGGTAGGCAAGAAGAGTTCCGTCGGCGGCAAAGATCTGGCTGGTCTGAGCGAGGGTCACCTGGCGCTGCGCCTCGAGGTCCGGAATATCCTCTTCTACAGCCGCCACTGCGTGGAGTCCGAAGCTGAACAGACCCACGAGAATCCCGAGGACGATCAGCGGGATGGTCAGGAGCACCCCGATCAGTATCAGAAAGTGTCTACGTCGCACCAGTTGCGCGCGGCGCTGGCGTGAACTCCGTCTTTCGCGCCCGACTCTCATAGCACCTCAAGCCTTGATGCCTCGGCGGGCATCTTTGCATGATTGGAAACTCTATTGTAGCCAAAGTAGCCGCACTTGCGTCGAAATCAACCGGGCGCGCGCTGTCCCAGTCGGGTCCTTTCTGGTTTGGGCCGGCCACCCCTGGGTACTGAAACAGTGCTCTGTTGACGCTGGATCCGCCATTGGGAACGGGCGTGACAGCATTTGACACGAAGCGGCTCAGATTTTATAATACATATCAGTCAACTAACCAGAAATGGCTTCGGAGGAATGACATGGGCAAGATAATCGGCATCGACCTCGGTACGACCTACTCTGCAATGGCTGTGCTGGAGGGAGGGGAGCCGACAATCATCCCTAATGCCGAGGGCGGGAGGACGACCCCCTCCGTAGTCGCCTTTGCGAAGACGGGTGAGCAACTCGTTGGCACGGTCGCCAAACGGCAGGCAGTCACA
>ENA-OSEO01006004-OSEO01006004.1-sediment-metagenome-genome-assembly--contig:-NODE-6004-length-11213-cov-9.004041_pt1 | contig 11213 bp, 9 predicted proteins | sample MGYA00237883_ERZ534232 | MGnify/ENA metagenome assembly ERZ534232
CCATGGGATCAGTAACGCTGTCAAAAACTTTAGAAAGGAAATGTTCTCCGTAACGGTTCATCACCGCCTCATTTTACGAACAATATTTTTTATACCCTGCCCAGCGGCTTCCTAATTCCATATACCCCCATCTCGCCCCTCGATTTCGAATGGAGGTAATATGCCATTTAAGTTATACTTCGGGTTTTCTACGAGGGGCGAGCGGAGCGCAAAAGTATTTTTTTTGTTCAAATGTCGTCAGGGAAGTAGAAGATCTCCTTCTCGCAATTTCAGTCGCTGTTCCCCAGCAGGGCTAAAGCTCATAACCATAACCCTCATCGAGAGGCGGTTTCACATCTTTTATCATAACTGCAAGATCAACGGGCATATTCTGCCGATCCGTGACCATGTTCGGGATCACTGCGGCGCGATAAAATCCGGCCTTGGTAAACGCATTAATTACGTATGAAGATCTATTTTTGGATATATGGCATGCTCCAGCATATAAATCATCTCCTTTCATCCATTTTAGGTCGGACAATATGCTTCTCCTCCCCTAACGCAAACGATCTTCTTTTCGAATTCTAAGCTTAATCCAAATTTCCAACCCTGTTCGGACATGGAACTACCCGGATATAACCTGTTTCGAATTCTATCCATGTCAAAGCTTAAAGGATTAAGCTTTTTGATATTTAGCCTCCATTTCCCGGCGATCGGCCATATCCATCAAGACCCTATCCCTGGCCTTATCGATGCCCAGTGCTTTGCGTTTCTTGTCGATATGGGCGATCATCTTCCTGGCATGTTTGATCGGATCCGGTTCGATATCCCACATGCCGCCGTAAATCTTTTCGAGATCCTTGCAGATATAGTCATGAAATACCGGAGCGCCGGAGGTCGGCAGGGTAACGCCAAACACCGTGTATACGCCGGATGTAACAAAATAATGACCGATACTGATGGCCTTTTCACTCATCCACTCGGGCGCGCTGCCTGCGGCCGGGAGATCAGAGATGTCGTTTCCGAGTCCTCCGGCCTTAACAACCTCGGTTGCCGCCAGCAAGATCCGGCTGTTGTCCACACAGGAACCCAGATGAAGCACCGGCGGAATACCCACGGTCTCGCACACTTCGGCCAGACCCGGTCCACAGAAAACCTGCGCGGTTTCAGGTGTCAGCAGCCCTTCCATGGCACAGGCGATACCGTTACAGCCGGTGGTCAGGACGATGACATCATTTTTGATCAGCTCTTTGACGATGGCAATATGGCCCTCGTTATGTCTTGTTCTTGCATTGTTGCACCCGACCACACCGGCAACCCCCCGGATACGGCCGTTGATGATATTGTCATTCAAGGTATAATAAGAGCCCCGAAAGGTTCCGCCCAGATGGTATTCGATGGATTCAACACCGAATCCGGCAACCTGAACGCCTTTATGTTTCGGGATCATCACTTCCCTGCCCCGGTTCGGAAAGTTGTCAATGGCCATCTTCACGATTCGCCGGGCATCTTCGAAAGCATGATGCTCGTCGAATTCGATGTGAATGACATTGTCCTGTTCCATCTTGGCAATGGGATGGGTGGTGATCAGTTTGGTGTGGAAACATTTGGCCACGTTGGCAAGGTTTTGGAAGATACACTGGATATCCACCACCATTGCATCACAGGCACCGGTAATTATGGCAAGTTCCTGCTGCAAAAAGGTTCCCACCGGCGGTACGCCGTGACGCTGCAATATTTCATTGGCCGTACAGCAGATACCGCCCAGCTGAATCCCTTTGGCCCCTTTTGATTTGGCATAGTCGATCATTTCCTTGGACTGGGCGACCGCCACGATGATCTCCGAAAGAACCGGCTCGTGACCGTGGACAATAAGATTGACATGATCTTCCTTCATGACACCGAGATTGGCTTCGGACTGGATGGGATAGGGCGTCCCGAAAAGTATGTCCTGGAGATCGGTGGCCAGCATGGAACCGCCCCAACCATCCGCAAGGGCTGCCCGGGTGCCCTGCTTGATCAGATTCCTGAAATCCTGATCAACACCCATATGGGTGCGATGCATGATTTCAACAATTTCTCTGTCGATATTTCTTGGAAGAACGCCGCTTTTCTTCCATTTTTCATAGAGAGGCTGAGGCGCCCGCTTCATGTAAAGGAGTTCACCAACGGGTTTGCCCCACTCATTTAACGCCTTTTCAGCCACCTCGAGAGCAATCTCATCAAGATCTCGATCGACTTTTTCACCGTCAACTTCAACCATGGTATCAACACCCAGGTAGGGAGCGATCTGTAAGAGCTTGTCAACATCTTTTATCTTGTAGGCATCAGATTCCTTTCTGGCCGCGGACATGAACACTTCGGCCACACAGCGTCCGTGATCCGAATGGGCTGCGGCACCGCCGGCGACCATCCGAATAAAGTTACGCGCTGCAATGGTATTGGCCGTAGCGCCGCACAACCCTTTTCTGGTGTCTTCGCCTTCAATCCCCGATTTAGGAAGGGGGAGACGGCATGGGCCCATGGAGCAGTTTTTACAGCAGGTCCCCTGAACACCGATATTGCAGGGCTTCATGGCCGCCGCCCTGTCAAATACCGTATCAATGCCCAGTTCCTGAGCCCGAACGATCATTTCCTGCGTTGCCTCATCTATGGAAGACGCCACCGGATCAGCCAGTTTTTTCGTTTTTTCCGAGCTTTCTTTTTTTTCAACCGCCATATCTCCCTCCTTCTATTGTGGTTGTTATTTAATATGTTCCAACGCTCTAAGATCGGTTATCCTGATGTACATGATCGGCCTTGCTCCCCGGCAAAAAAAACCCGGACCGATTCAAGTCCCCATGGAGATAGGTCTCCAATACTTCTTCTGCCGGACCGGATATCCCGGATATCACTTCAATACCCGAAGCCTTGAGCATATCTGAAAATTGGCGGGATACGGCCCCGCAAATCAGAACATCGATATTAAGACTCCCTATAAAACGGCACCGCTTAAATATATTATGCTTCAACAGATAGACCTCATAGTGGGAAGATTTCTTTTCGGTCTTGTTTTCAACAACCAGTAATTTAGATGCCGTATCCAACACCGGCGAAATCCGGTCTTCCCAGACTGAAATTGCCACCCTCATGATATAACACCTTCAACCAGCAAAGTGATCCGCCCGTAGATTGCACTGTCCATGATATTGTTCTTCGACCCTGCGACACCCGATACGAAGAAACAGGTGGATACCCTGATTGGATTGACCTTGACTCCAACGGTTTTTCTCACCTTGAACGGTGCGTACAAACGGTGGAAGAGCGCTTTTTTAGAACTCTTCTTCAACTTCAAGTTCCATGTGGCACTTATCGCACTCTTTTTTAAACACCTTTTGTTTTGGGGAAATTTCGTTCTCTTTTCCTTCAAAGATCTCGAAATCGGTCTCTTCCTCATAGCATTTATCGCATAAAGCCTTACCTTTATATAACCATCCGACTCCCATAATTAACCTCCTCCCTTTAAAAAACGGGTTTATAAAATCTGGTCCTACCTTACCCAATAGATAGACACCTCGGGCCGCCTCTACCCGGGTAATGGCCAATTCTCATACCGCAGCCCAATCATTTAACTGCCAACGCGCTGTGTTCAGATGTTTTGACTCGGAGAAATTCTGACAGAAACAGGTGAATACCCGATAGCTTAAACAACAGAGATAGCATTATTCATGCCATATTGGAGAAGGATGGGAAGGTATAAACAACCTATTGAAGTTAATATATAATATGCAACAAGATTTCTTTTGAGATATTCACAATGCCCCTTGATGCTGCATAATTGCAGGACAAGGCTTGCAGAAATGCAATATTACAAGGTTCATGGGTCACATCCAAATTGCAATAATTGGCGGTTTACTATTTCAATTATGAAGTAAATTGAAAATCATTCCTTATTTGTTCGGCCATCTTGTTTGGGGATTTCAAGATTCAATCGCTTCATTTTACGCCAGAGCGTCGTGGGGTGAATACCCATTTGGGTGGCGGTTAATTTCCGGCTCCAGTTATTTTTCTTTAACGCCTTATTAATAAAGTCTTTTTCCACGTCATCCAACGAAGGCTCACCAGGAGTGATTTTTTCAGCGGCCGGCGGTATCCTGCGGTCTAATTTCTGATAAAGGGATTCGGGGAGGTGTTCTTCTCTGATCGAATGATTTTTACAAACCACAGTGGCATATTCGATGATATTTTCCAGCTCCCTGATATTACCTGGAAAATCATAAGACATCAGAAAATTCATCGCCTTTGGAGAAAGGCCTTGAATATCCTTGCCTCGAAGATTGTTAAATTTTCGAACAAAATGCTCTACCAATAGCGGAATATCTTCTTTACGCTCTCTTAAAGGGGGCAAACAGAGTTTAACAATATTGACCCGGTAAAAAAGATCTTCTCGAAACAATCCCTGTTGTACCAGCTCATCCAGATTTTTGTTGGTTGCACATACGATGCGGACATCGGCCGTCTCGGATTTTGTGCTTCCGAGAGGTTCATACACTTTCTCCTGAAGTACGCGCAAGAGGCGCATCTGAAGCATTGGGGAGATGTCTCCGATCTCATCCAGAAAAAGTGTTCCACTCTCAGCCTGGGCAAATCGCCCCGGTTTATCCCTTTTGGCATCGGTAAAGGCACCTGCCTTGTAGCCGAAGAGTTCGGATTCAAGAAGCGTATCCGGCAAAGCGCCGCAGTTTACGGTAATGATCGGTCCCTTTTTACGGTAACTGAGGGAATGAATGGCCCTTGCAAAAAGCTCTTTACCTGTACCGCTTTCACCTTCCAGAAGGACCGTGGTATCATTTTCGGCCACCAGTTCCAGCATCTCGAACAGACGTTGCATTTCCCGGTTTTTGCTGATGATGTCATAAAAAGTGTGTCGTCCGGCCAGTTCTTTGCGCAGTTGCTCCTCAACACTCAAATCACGAAAGGTCTCCACCCCTCCAATGACGTTGCCGCTTTTGTCCTTCAAAATGGCGGTTGAAATACTGATCGGAACCCGATCCCCTTTTGAGTTAACAATGAATATGTGTTGATTGATAATGGGATGTCTTGTTTCCATGGTTCTTTTCAGGGAACATCCTTTTTCGCATATACTGGCTTTAAAAACTTCCCAGCAATACCGGCCGACGGCTTCCTCTTTTTTGATACCGGTGATCTTTTCCGCGGCCCGGTTAAAGGAGGTAATCTTCCAATCGGCATCGACGGTAAAAACACCGTCGGCGATACTGTCTAAAATGATTCTTGTCTGGTTTTTTATATCTTGTACCATAAAAATGGGGGGCTCAAATTCAGGGATAGAATTATGTGAAAAATACGACCCTGTTGTTTAATATGAAATCTTGCCTTCAGCAGGATGCACCATCTGATATAGTCATCCGGCAAAAAAAGTGTCCTTCGAAGTTTTATCCATACAGATTAACCAAGACACCATCCCCTGTCAATATGATATGCTTGATTATGTTTTACAGGTGTATCACAGAAGGTTTTTATTTCGAAAGGGACAAATCAATCATCCTTTGAACCGCCGTAAATGCCGGTTTCCGGATATGTTCGGGGACCTTTACCTCGCCTTCCATCAATTCAAGACTTCTGGCAACATCTTCAAGGGAGATCTTTTTCATGTTTTTACACAGCATCTTGGTTGAAGCCGGATAAAACGCTTTTCCAGGATTGGCTTTTTTCAAGGGATAGATCAACCCGATCTCCGTCCCCACGATAAAAGAGGAACTTTCGGACGTTTTTGCATACCGGATCATTCCCGAAGTACTGCGAATCACATCCGCCAGTTCTAAAACTTCCGGTCGACATTCGGGATGGGCCATAAAGACGGCGTCCGGATACGTCTTCCTGGCGTTATGAACATCTGCGGGCTTGAGTCGATCATGGGTCGGGCAATACCCGTCCCAGGTGTGTATTTTCTTTTTGGTCTGTGATGCGGTGTACAGGGCGAGATTCCGGTCCGGTGTCATGAGCACCTCATCGGCATCAAGGCTGCTGACAACATCGACGGCATTGGCGGATGTACAGCAAATGGTGGAAAGCGCCTTCACTGCTGCGGTTGAATTGACATATGTCACCACCGGCATCGGGGGAAGCTTGTCTATCATGGCCTGAAGCCCCTCCGGCTCGATCATATCGGCCATCAAACATCCCGCATCTTTGCGAGGAAGGAGCACGGTCTTGTCCGGTGATAGAATTGAAGCGGTTTCGGCCATAAAATGAACACCGCAAAAGACGATGACTTCGGCATCGGTCTGGGCGGCCTTGATACTCAGCTCCAGTGAATCACCGCAAAGGTCCGCCAAATCCTGAATTTCCGGGGGCTGGTAATTATGCGAAAGCATAACGGCGTTTCTTTTTTTCAGCAAACTCCTAATCTTTTCTTTCATCCTGCAGTTCCTCTTCCATCAAAAAATAGTAACTGATTAAATCTTTGAAACAAACCCTTAACTTCTTACTGTTCATCAAGGGTCAGAACCTCGATACCCTTGGGTACGCTAAATACAAACATACCGTCATCGAGTTGCTGTTTGAACTGAATATTGTTAAATACGATCCGGGTTTCATCACCGTATGAATTATAGGTTACAATTCTGACAACCTCGAAAGTCTTTTTTGAAATCCCCAGATAGATTTCCACCAAATCGTATGTTTTTTCTTTGGGTAAAAGCTTGAGTGTGAACAAATCCTCCTTGGTTTCTGTTTCAAGACCAATATTGAATTTTTGCTTTATCACTTTCATATCGGTTAGGAAACTGAACCCTTTTCCATCTTTAAAAAAAGAAGGGGCTTTCCCGATCATTACCTGATTGTCTTCGGGTCTGAATACCCAAAGCGTATTGCTGTCCGTTATAATCATTTGGCGGTCAGGCGTTTCATACTCCCATCTCATTTTTCCGGGACGCTTGAAAAAAGCTTTTCCGGATGCACTATCTGTTATTTCCATAGCCTTTATGGTCGAGGTTTGATAAAAATCTGCAGAAAAGCCAGGGACAGCATAATGCTTTTCAACCCTATCCATAATCTCGTCCAGAGTCAAACTCGAATCATCCGGGGTCGATGCTGTTTCAGAAGGCAAATTACCGCCCAATACCGTCTGTCCACAGAAAAAGAAAAAAAGCAAAAAAACAACCCGCGATAATTTAAACTTCATCAGCAAATCTCCTCATCCGAAAAAACCACAATTAAAATCCAAGCCACTTAGTCCATCACACCATACTTTTTAAGTTTTTTGTGAAGGGTTTTCCTGGTAATCCCCAGGCGCCTCGCCGCTTCACTTTTATTCCCGTCCACAAATTCCAGCATTTGCAATATAACGGCTTTTTCCATCGCCTCAAGGGGCATGGTATGGTCAACATAAGACAATGTTTCAACAGGTTGTTGCAGCGTCGGCTGTATAATGGCAAAATCCTGATCGTCAAGATATTCCGTACGGGCCAGTACAACCCCTCTTTCGACGGCATTCATCAGTTCACGAACATTGCCGGGCCAGTCATACCGGATAAGCAGGTCCATTGCCCTGGGTGTAAACCCTTTTATTTCCTTATTGTTCTTGTCGGAGAACATCTTCAAGAAATGCTGGGCAAGCAGCGGAATATCATCTCTTCTCTCCTTCAATGGTGGGATTTCCAGACTGACAACGTTCAACCGATAAAACAGATCTTCACGGAAAAGCCCCTTGTTTCTTAGATCGACAAGATTTTTGTTTGTGGCGGCAATGACCCGGACATCCACTGGTATGACCTTTTCACCACCGACACGGGTAAGCTCTCTTTCCTGTAGCACACGCAAAAGCTTAACCTGCATGGCAAGCGGCATTTCGCTCACCTCGTCAAGAAAAAGGCTCCCTTTGTGCGCCTGATAAAAACGCCCTTCTTTTCTGCGTTCGGCACCTGTAAACGCTCCTTTTTCATGTCCAAAAAGCTCTGATTCCAGAAGTGTCTCCGTAATGGCGGCACAATTGATCTTCACAAAAGGGCCGTCTTTTCTCGGGCTGTTATAATGAATCACCCCGGCAATCAACTCTTTCCCTGTTCCGGACCCACCGGTTATCATTACCGTGGCTTCAGACGGAGCGACATGGGCCACTGTTTCCAGCAGGCTTATCATGGCGGGACTTCGACCGATGATATTCTGCATGTCAAAATGCTTACCCAGATTTTCTTTCAGGATACGATTTTCTTCTTTAAGTCGGACGTGTTCCATTGCTCTTTCGATTGTCAGATGCAACTTGTCGAAATCGAGCGGTTTTGTCAGATAATCATATGCTCCTTTTTTCAGCGCCTCAATTGCCGTCTCGACCGAAGAATACGCCGTCATGATGGTTACCGGAATGGCAGGATTAAACGCTTTGATCCGTTCCAGCGCCTCAAGACCTGAAACCTTCAGCATTCTGACATCCATCAAAACAAGATCAAAGGGGCGTTCCTGAACCATTTCAATGGCTGTTGAACCGTCATCCGCTTCAACAATATCATACCCCCACCCCCCGACAAGTGTTTTCAGCATGGTGCGATGGGTGTCGTCGTCGTCAACGACCAGTACTGTCTTTTTTTGTGTCATTGCTTATCCCATAATCGTTTGGGCTTTTTAAACCAATTAAAATGCGCATCCCCTGCCGCCGACCTCTAACCTTAAACCTCCTGCCGCGAAGCGCTCACCTCATCTCTTGTTTCAACATGGGGCAGAAAGATGGCAACATCCGTTCCTTGTCCCAAATGACTCTCAATTTTGATGTCGCCGCCATGGGCCTCCACGATATTATGAACGATGGCCAGCCCAAGGCCGGTGCCGGATGGTTTGGTGGTAAAATAAGGATCAAAGATATGACCAAGATCCGCGTCCGAAATACCTGTTCCGGTATCTTTAATTTTGATTTCTATCCCGTTCTTTTTCAAATTCTTGATTAGCCGGACCGTCAGGCTCCCGCCATGATCCATGGATTCAATGGCATTCAGATAAAGGTTCAGAAGAACCTGGTTGATTCTGTCCGGATCGATAAAAACTTCTTTTATTTCGGGATCATAATCGGTGTTAATGCTTATGTTTGCTTTCGATGCCTGTCTTTCAATCAGTTTGAGAGAGTCCTCCAAAAATCCTCTAATTTGAATCGATCTTCTCGAAATGTCTATGGGTCTGGCAAACTCATGAAGTTGGCCAACCACCCTGTTCAACCGGTCGACCTCCTGAATCATGAGGTTTGAGATCTGTTGATTTTCAGGTACATCATGATATCTTTCTTTGAAGTAGGTCGCAAAACCTTTGATTGAACTCAAAGGATTGCGGATTTCATGAGAAACACCGGCAGCCAGCCGACCGACCGACGCAAGGCGCTGACTCCTTGCAATCTCTTTTCTCAAAGCGCGGACTTCACTGAGATCTTTAAATAAAACGACATGTCCGAGAAACGTTCCATCTTCATCATGGATCAACGTGGCGCTGATTTCCAGGGGAATCACTTCCCCTTCCCGTACGGTACAGTCGATCTCTTTTTCCACAACCCCTTTTTCCACATCCAGGTTTTCAAGCAGTTGCCACAGCTCGACCGGAAGCATCTTCCCGGCATCTTCTCCGGTCGCTTCCTCCGGTGAAAGTTTTAAAATAGATCCAGCCACATTGTTCAAGGAAGTAATCTTTTGTTTGTCGTCCAAAGCAACCAAGCCGATGGGCATATTTACCACCAGGTTGTCTGAAAAAGCCTTTATTCTGGAAAGAGATGTCTTTGTAACCCGGTAACTTTGCGCCAAAAAGAGCAGCATGATGCCGGCAAACCCAATAAAAAGCAGGATAATTCCCATGATGACAGCATGCCGGGTATCCGTTCTAATGGCATCCTCAAGAGGTGTCATATCGAGTCCAATGAAAATTATCGGATTTAAGACAGCGCTGTCTATTCCTTCTTCAAAGCCCCGTTGAAACCACATCCGCATCATCATATGCCCGCGCCCGATAACCATGCCCCTTTCCACAGGAGAAAATTTGCTGAACACTTCAAAAATCTTTTTGCCCGAAGGGGTAGAGACGATGCGCCACTGCACCGTTTTAAGGTGCGAGATCCTTTTGAGTTCCAATCCGCTGCCATGCTTTTTCCCGATATATTTGGGATTGTGATGGGCAAGAACGGTACCGGTTTCATCGGTAACCAGAAGGTATTGAATATCAGGCTGCTGGGCAGTCTCGGCAAGAAGCTTCTGAAGATGGAACTCGTTCCAGCTCAACCCAATCCCTGTCCGGGCGCCGGCCTCAAAAGACCGGATTAAGGCTGCACCTTTTTCCAATAGGAGACGGGTGTTGTTTTCATTCTGGCGGTTTATATTCTGTATGGTCATAAAGGCAAAAATCGGAAACAAAACGACCACCGCGCCGATAAATATCCAAGGTGGTACACCCGGCCAGAATCGGTTGTTTTTTATTTTATTCAACATAATCGTATGTCTTAAGCAAATCCAATGCCACAATTTAGGAAAAAGGATTGAATCTTCCCCGCACTAATGAGCGGAACTTTTCGGCAAGGATCATTCTTGATTTAATTTGTCTCCCCTTGATCCCTTGTATCCTTTTAAAACCACCAACCCTTTCTGAGACAAACTTTAAACAACAACTTGCAGCCCACTCAAACATCTCATCAACATGGATATTTTTTACCCATCGGGTTGAATCTACCCTGTTTTCTGGATACATAGTATCCATTATCTTCTTTTAAAGCAAGATGAAACACATCATTGATGCCCACTCGTAGGAACATAAATCGCACAACCGATATAAAAACTACAAGTAAAGAATCTGAGCCTATCTTAAATCCCGCCCCAAGCAGGGGAGGACCCGGCTTTGTTTATCCCAACTTGTCCGCCGGTTTTTTAGAGGAGAGGGGATTTGCTTTGCCCGCCCTAGTGCGAATCGCTCATGCCTTGATCTGGCCTATGCACTATTTCAAACATGACTTTTTGATTATAGAGTGTTGGTGATAGGTCTGGGCCAGGGTTGAATGTTCATTGACTTACTGAAATCGCAAATATCAAACCCCAAATACCAAACAAATCCCAATGACCGAAATTCTAATATCCAAACAATGTCTCGTTCTGGAAGGTTTTGGTCATTGGATATTTGAATTTGAGTTTTATTTGAAATTTGGTGCTTGGAATTTGTATTTTTTGGAACAATACTCCAAGGCAGAGCCATCTATCTCTAACTCCCGCAATGCGGGA
>ENA-OSEO01006005-OSEO01006005.1-sediment-metagenome-genome-assembly--contig:-NODE-6005-length-11213-cov-4.985453_pt1 | contig 11213 bp, 10 predicted proteins | sample MGYA00237883_ERZ534232 | MGnify/ENA metagenome assembly ERZ534232
AATGTGCCCGCGAAACGGCTCTACTCGATCAAAGAGTTGGTCCGTGAAGTCGGCGCAACCGCATGGTTCTGGAGAACCCAGATCTGGGACGGCCAGCTTCCTTATGTTCAGGTCGGCAAAAAAATGTTCATCGATAGCAACGATGTTGAAAGTTTCATCCAACGGCATAAAAACACAAATTAATGCAACGATTGACCCTGGGTGGGCCAGAAAGGATAAATAAAATGACAAACATGAAAGAATTCTACGAAAAGATTAAAGCTGAAGATGAAAAACATCAAAAGCCTGACGCACCACAAGAAGGTATTAATCAGTTACAACATTTCAATGAGCAGGAAAAACGCCTTATAGCTGGTTTCTGTATAAACTGCGGATCAACAGAGACAATGGTTCTTAGAAAGATTCAGAAAGAAGGGGCGATTGAATATTTACACTGCCATGTATGCGGACAAAATTGGAAGATCCTTGTAGACTTTGAAACCAATTCGATAAGATGCCGCATAATTGAAATAAACTGGATCGATCTATTGACTCAGCAAAATAACGACTAAATCCATTGGCCCCCTTCATCCAAAAGAAGGGGGCCTTTCTAACTCCAGAGAAACAAACAGCTTCCTTATTTTTAGATCGGCAAGAAGATGTTTATCGACAGCAATGATGTCGAAAAAATCATTCAAAAACACAAAGCAACCTATTGAAGGGTGCGGACAACCAAAAACACTGTACATAAAACAAGGAGATAATTGCCATGACATACTTACTCAACGATAAACAAAATACTATAATCCAAAGTGCGATAGACAAGAATAATGACATTCGCGGCCTTCATGATCTCGAACGCACAGAATTCTATGAAGCCCTCATAAATTCACATGAGCCATACATTTCTATATCCGCAGTAAACAGAAAGATCGTATTCTCCAAATGCAAGGCCAAAACGCCCGAGCAGTTTGCTGAGCTTCGGAAAACGGATGAATACATAAACTACCTTTCCTGGGGAGCTGGAGAAATTGAATTAGCTGCTAGTATGATATTTACGGATATGTATGTTCTAAAAGATCCTGAAATGAGGACCCTCTTTCTCCTTATCCACCATTTAGCACGAATTGCACGTGAAAAATCATTGAGAAGGTCATACGGAAAGACAGGACCAGGGTCTGAGCAGGAATTTAGAAGAGCCCTGAAAACAGCGATGAGGTTTCTTGGCATTAAGCCTGAGGATATTAGACAGAGGAATAAAAACATAAACTAATTAATTTTTTAAAACGAGATGCTGTTTTTGGCACATAACATTACCGGCTTGATTGAGCCTAAAAATTATGAAAGGATATAGCTGTCAATAAGCCGTTCTGAACTTTAGGGCGGCTTATTGATAGCTCCATCATGTGCCCGTCAAGGCGAGATGGAGGTGTAAAATGGGAATGATCTACAAACGCGGGAACGTCTGGTGGATCAAGTATTATCGAAACGGCAAGAGTTTCCGGGAGACTTCCGGAACAGACAAAAAGATGGTAGCCAAAAAGCTGCTGGAAAGAAGGGAGGGTGAAATCGCCCAGGGTAAGGCCCCTGGAGTTCTGTTTGAAAAAGTCAGGTTCGACGAATTGGCAGATGAGTTCATCACGGATTATCGGGTCAACAACAAAAAGTCCCTCGATCGGGCCGAATTGAGCGTTCAGCATTTAAAGGGTGAGTTTGAAGGAACCAGGGTGCCGGATATCACAACGCCACGAATAAAAGAATATGTATCTGAAAGAATGAAATGGACCTGCAAGACGTGTAACAACAAATTCCATTTCAATGGCGAACGCAAATGCCCAAAATGCGGCGGTGTGAATTTGGAAAAGGGTGCTGCGAATGGAACAATCAATCGCGAATTGGCGGCTTTAAGGCGGATATTGAATCTCGGCGCCAAACAAACGCCGCCAAAGGTAAATCGCGTACCCTATATTCCCATGCTCAAGGAGAATAATATTCGGAAAGGGTTTTTCGAGCATGCAGAGTTCCTTGCTTTACGGGATGCTTTGCCGGAATACCTGAGACCGTTTGTTACGTTCGGTTACAGGGTCGGCTGGCGTGATCAGGAAATTTCATCCCTGACCTGGAGCCATGTGGATCTTAAAAATGGCATAGTTACGCTGAAGGTCGGGGAAACGAAAAACGACGAAGCCCGAACGGTCTATCTCGATGATGAGCTGAGAGCTTTGATTCAGCAACAGTGGGAGTCAAGAAAATTCCACAAAAAACTCGCCCCTTATGTTTTTCCAGGTAAAGACGGTTCCGGCACAATCGTTAATTTCCGGAAAGCCTGGAACAATGCCTGCCGAGCGGCTAAGCTTGGATATGGGTACAAGGTGAATGAAGAATATGTCCAGAAATGGCAAGATAAATTTTCACCCGGTCCTATCTTCCACGACTTTCGTCGAACCGCTGTGAGGAACATGATTCGATCCGGAGTCCCGGAGCGAGTGGCCATGATGATATCAGGCCACAAAACAAGATCGGTTTTCGACCGGTATAATATCGTCAGCGATGCCGATCTAAAACTCGCGGCACAGCAACAACAAATTTATCTCGAAGCACAAATGGGCACAATTTCGGGCACAATCGCCGATTTTGAGCAAAAAAATAGGTCAGCCACATAAGCTAACCTATTGATTTTATTGGCGCGCCCGGCCCGATTCGAACGGGCGGCCTACGGATTCGAAGTCCGGCGCTCTATCCAGCTGAGCTACGGGCGCACACTTTTTTCATTGAAAAAACAGCAAACCAAATGGCCACGCCAAGTTGCCGTGGCCATTTGAATTTTTTTATGGGGTGAGTGAAGGGGCTTGAACCCTCGACAACCGGGGCCACAACCCGGTGCTCTGCCAACTGAGCTACACCCACCATATAGCGGAAACCTTCCTAACAGATTGTTCCCTCTAATTCAAGCAGAATTGTTGTTGACTTCATCATGCGCTATTATAGACTAATTTTCAACCCAATTTCGACTTATTTTTGTATGAAAATTGATGAGAACCTTTTTTATTGATTGCATAACAGTAAAATATTTGAAAAATTATCTTATTAATAGGTATTATACCCAAATGGTTAATAAGGATGTGGGTCATATTTTCTCATCAATTTTCACCCGTTGGTCTTCGCTTTCAGCTTGACCTAAAATATCGGGCAAGCCGGTGACTTCCATCTGCTGCGTTATTAAGGGTTCGCAATAGCATACTATGGCTTCACCCTTAAATGCCTTGCAGATGAAAGCCTCCAACTTGTACAAAATCAAGTCCAACGAAAGGCTGATACGCTTGTGAACCGATTCTATATTTTTCTCATCCGCGCCGTTCTGGGGGCCGCCCTTGCAGTCATCCTGATGCGGTTTTTCTTTCCATACGCCAATCCGGTGCTGACTGCAGGGCTTGGAATATTTATGGTGGGAATGGCCTATGCGACCGAATACTTTCGAAACCGCAGGCCAAAAAATTGACTATAAGGAGCTTTCTGATCCGTGAAACAGTTTATCTTAGGAACAGCCGGGCATATCGACCACGGTAAAACCGCCCTGATCAAAGCCCTGACCGGTGTTGACACGGACCGCCTCAAGGAAGAAAAAGCCCGCGGCATCACCATTGAGCTGGGGTTTGCCGCCCTGGATCTTCCCGGGGGGCAGCATCTTGGCATTGTCGATGTTCCCGGCCATGAAAAGTTTATCAAAAACATGGTGGCCGGCGTCACCGGCATCGACATTGTCGCCATGGTGATTGCCGCCGACGAAGGGGTCATGCCCCAGACCCGGGAGCACCTGGAAATATGCACCCTCCTGGGCGTTCAGCACGGCGTCGTCGTTCTGACCAAGACCGATCTGGTGGACGAGGAGTGGCTGGAGCTGGCCAGGGAGGACATCAGGGATTTTGTGCACGGAACCTTCCTGCAGGATGCGCCCGTTCAGCCGGTATCCGCACTGACCGGCAGCGGCATCCCCCAACTGGTTGCCACGCTGGAGGAACTGTGCGCCCACATCCCTGAGAGACCCCCTTCGGATCTGTTTCGCCTCCCCATCGACCGGGTTTTCACCATGAAGGGGTTTGGAACGGTGATTACCGGCACCCTCATCTCCGGAAAGGTGCGGGTCGGCGACACCGTTATGATATACCCATCCCAGACCACCTCAAAAGTCCGCGGAATCCAGTTCCATAATGAGAGCGTCGAGGAGGCATATACCGGCATGCGCACCGCCATTAACTTTCAAGGTCTTGAAAAGTCGGCGGTTTTCCGGGGGCAAGTCGTGGCCGGCGTCGGCACGCTGGTGCCGAACTACATGCTGGACGTTTCCCTGCAGTATCTCGCCAGCAATAAAAGGCCATTAAAAAACCGCTCCCGCATCCGCTTCCACACCGGAACCAGCGAGGTGTTCGGCAACCTGATACTGCTGGAAATCGAAGAACTGTTGCCGGGAGAAACCGCAGTGGTTCAAATCCGCCTGGATACGCCACTTGCCACCGTCAAGGACGACCGCTATGTGATCCGCAGTTATTCGCCCGTGCGCACCATCGGCGGCGGGCGGGTACTGAATCCGATCCCACAGAAACACAAGCGTTTTAAAGCTGAAATTGTCCAGGGCCTGAAAGATATCATTGAGGGGAATCCGGAAAGCAGTATCGCCTACTATGCCCGGGAAGCCGGTTACGGCGGCATCTCTTTCGCCAACCTGAGGATTATGACGAACCTGCCGGAAAAACAGCTCCAGCAGGCGCTGCAAAATCTGATGTCCCAAAAAATCATGGTCCAGATCGATAAGGAGAATAAAGTTTATATCCACAACGGCAGCATGGAAAAGCTGAAGCAGGAATCGCTGGCGCACCTGAAAAATTACCATCAGACCCATCCCCTCAAGGACGGCATGTCCAAGGAAGAACTGAAATCCAAATTCCCCGCCGTCCTGACCCCCCGGTTTTTTAACCAGGTGCTCAATCAGATGATAAAGGATAACGAAATCGTTCAGGAAGAAAACTTCGTCCGCCTGCAATCGCATCGCGTATCCCTGGGCGGCGATCAAACCGACATGAAAAATAAAATTCTGGAGGCCTACCGCCAGGGCGGCCTGACGCCCCCCTATTTTCGCGAACTCAGTGGAAAACTTTCCGTGGACGCATCTCGGGCGAAAGACATGCTGATGCTGCTTATCAATGAAGGGCGGATTATTAAAACAAAAGATGATCTGTACTTTCACGCGGATGCAATTTCCGAATTGAAAGAGAAGATAATAGCGTTTCTGCAAAGCAAAGGAGAAATGACACCGACACAGTTTAAGGACATGACCGGCCTGTCGCGCAAATACCTCATCCCCCTTCTGGAATATTTCGATTCTCAGAATGTGACCATACGCGTCGGCGACGTCCGCAGACTCCGGTCGCGGTAGCCGGTATTGCCCGAATGTCAGATCACCGCAGGAGGTTAAAATGGATAAGCCTGTCTATAAAAACCTGTTTAAGCCTTTGGAAATCGCCGGCCTTAAATTGAAAAACCGCATCACCATGGCCCCCTTGTATCTGGGTTACGCCGCAGCAGGCGGCAAAGTTTCCTCCCTTCAGCTTTACCATTACAAAGAGATGGCCCGGAGCGGAGCCGCCATGATTATGATCGAAAATGCAAGCATTTCACCCAATGGAAGCGGCTCGGACCGGACCATCCGGTGCGATCACAACCGCTACTTAAACGGTCTTGAAAAGCTGGCACTTACGATAAAGGATGAAAACATCTGTGCCGGGCTTCAGATTAACCACGCCGGACGGTTTGCCCATGGCGCCGATCCGGTGGCGCCCTCTTCTGTTCAGGTCTTTAACCGGACACCCCATGCTTTGACAAAAAAAGAGATCACGACCATCCAGAAACAGTTTGCAGCTGCCGCCCTGAGAGTTCAAAAAGCGGGGTTCGACCTGGTGGAACTTCACGGCGGAACCGGTTATCTCCTGTCCCAGTTCGTCTCCCCCCGGACCAATCAGCGCACCGATAGGTATGGCGGGCCGATCGAAAACCGCATGAAGTTTCCCATGGAAGTTTTAAAACGCGTGAAAGACAGCGTGGGAGATTTCCCGGTGGGGTATCGCTTCCTGGCCGATGAATGGCTGCCGGACGGGCTGGGGCTTAAAGAATCCAAGGTGCTGGCGAAAGAATTGGAAAAAGAAGGGGTCGCCTATCTGTCCGTCATGGGTGGAACCTATGAGTCTTTTTTCCTGCCGGATATCATCCGAAAGTCCCAAAAATCCGGATACATGGTTCCGTTGGCCGATGCCATAAAAAAACAGGTCCGGGTTCCGGTAATCGCGGCCGGACGTATTTCAACCCCTGCAAAAGCCGAATCCATTCTGGCAGACAAAAAAGCGGACCTGATCGGACTGGCGCGCATGTTATGGGTGGACCCGCAGTGGCCCCAAAAGGCCAACAGCGGTGCGGATCGATCGATCCTGAAATGCAGCCCCCGATGCGACGCCTGCTTCCAGCTGGTGATGCAGGCCAAGCCGGCCATCTGCCCCAGATGGAGCAAAGAAAAACGCACCCTTTATCGAACCCTTTTCAGATAGACCGGATGGATTCCAACAGCCGCCATCTGAAAGCGTGAAGGTATTTTATTTTCAACCGGCGGCTGCCCGTCGAATCATTCTTCACTAACGGCCTCCAAAACTTGACCGGTGCCGAAGGTGCGGTGTTCGCCGACTCTCATCGACGAACTCATCATCTCGTAACTCCGGAGCAGACGCTGTCCCAGCAATGCGGCCAGGCGTTTCATGAAAACAAGACCGTCGTCCGGATATTCTGAAATTATTTCCTCAAGAACTTCCCGGTCGACTTTGATAACCGAGGTCGGTTCCATACATTCGGCTGAGGCGGAATACACATCGCGGGCGACCAGACTCGACCATCCGAATGAATCCCCGGCGTGATTGACCGTAAAAACCGATAGGCCGGTTTTTCCGACTCTCAGCTTGACGTGCCCCTTAATCAGCGTATAAAAATAAATTGCGGGATCGCCCTCGGAAAAAATAAAATGTCCCTTGTCAAAGGATTCCTTCCCAACCTTGTCCATAACCTTTTTAACGAATTCATGGCCCAGGCTCCAAAAAAGATCGGCTTGTTTGATGAACATGGTTAACCTCCTTTGCATTCGGATACGCACCGGCTGCATCCGAATTGTTATGTCCGGCTATATCACAGCGCCAGCAGCGGCAACGCCCGGATGGGCGACCGCTTTCTTGGAATTTCCGGCCTCAAGAGACTGTCGCTGACCGCTGGTGGGGCCTCCCCTTTTAGACCCTGAATCTTCAGGCCGGAGGCGTGCTCATTGTGCCGGGCGCCCTGACCATTAAAACCGGCACGCTGGATGCCCGCAGGATTCTATCTGCGACACTTCCCCTGACCCACCGGCTTACCCCGGATCGACCGTGCGTTGCGATAATAATCAGATCGATATCACTGGCCGCAGCAAAATCCACTAGGCAATCCGCCACCTTGCCGACGAGGACCTCCTTCTGGAGTTCAACCCCGTTAGGCTTCAGTCGCCCCAACACCGTTTGAAGGTACTCGGCTGCGGAGGATTTTCTTTCCTCTGCAACTTTCTTTGTGTATTCAAGTACATGCTCATAATCAACGTTGCTGGTGGCAGTAGGGGTTCCCAACAGTCGCGGGGAGGCAGGGTCAATCACCCTTACAAATATCAGGGTGTCTACCCGGCAACCTTGAATAAAGGCCTCTACATGCGGCAATACACATTCAGCCAACTGGGATCCATCCAGTGGAACCATAATCTTTTGATACATAGCCGCCCCCTTTCCATTCATTCCTGTTTTTTCCATTTCGATCTTTCTCTGTAATCTCTTTAGCTTTATTCATACGGACTTTATGAACTTTGTCCATAGGGGGAAGGCTTCAATTTTCATGAGGAAATTTCCTGTGCGGGAATACCGCCCAGCTGCTCCTGAATATATCTTACCGATTTTATTTAGATTTTGTTGGATTGCGGATTTTTCCGGCGGCTTTAACAGAATCTTGCGATGACTGAATTTCTAAATCTAAAAATGAGAGCGTGAATGCGGGGCTATGCCTTCCAGCTTTCGACATCGATGATGCCCATCTTTGCAGCATAGCGCACCAAATCAATCGTGCTGTGCAGGTCAAGCTTGCGCATAATATTGGAACGGTGGTTTTCAGCCGTTTTAGGGCTGATAAACAACTTGTCCGCCACTTGCTGGATGGACCGCCCCTCGGCCAACTGGACCATAACCTCCTGTTCGCGGGGGGTCAGGGCGTCATAACCGCTGCCGGTCACAATCTTTTCAGTGGCCATCAATCCCACAAGCTTTTTGACAACCTGCCGGGAAACAGCCGTGTCCATGTAATAATCACCCTTTAAGACATGCTCAATTCCCTCCAGAAGCTTATCGGCGGCTGACACCTTTACGATATAGCCGAAAGCGCCGGATTTAAATGCTTTCACAATATAATCGATATTCGAATGTACGCTGACCATCAGGATGCGGGTTCGGGGTGAGGATTTGAGCATATCAGGGATCAGTTCAAGGCCGCTCTGGTCCGGCAGGGCGATATCCACCAGGGCGATATCGGGTTTATGCTTTCCGGTCAGTTGAATGCCGTCGCGCCCGCTGCCGGCTTCTCCGACCACTTCATAGCGGGTGCTGCGCCCGATGATCGATTTGAGTCCTTCCCGAAAAAGGGGGTGGTCGTCAACAATAATGATGCGTTTTTTAGGATCCACTGCTTGACTCCTTGACAGGTATTTTGATAACAACGCGCGTGCCCGCCATTGGACGGGAATGAAGCGTCATTTGAGCCCCAAGCAGATGGGTTCTTTCGCGCATGCTTCGAAGGCCCATTCGTTTTTCTTTTGTTAATAACTTTTCGCGCGCGGCCACATCAAACCCTTTGCCGTCGTCCTCGATGCGAAGAATAATATAAGGGCGGGCGCCGATCAGCCGGATGGTCGCGAGGTTTGCTTCGGCGTGCTTCTGGATGTTATTCAGGCCTTCCTGGACCAAGCGGTAAATCTGGATGGCGATCTCGGGATCCGGATTTAGCGCATGCATGCCAACCGAATGGAAATCAACTTTTAATTTGTTGTTTTCGGAAAACTCGCCGCAATACGTTTCAAGCGCTTTGACGATGCCCATTTCGTTCAGGCCGACCGGTTGCAAATCATAGGCCAGACTTCTGACCGCCGCAATAGTCTCTTCGATCAGGCGGGAATAGGTTGCCATTTTTTGCTTCACTGCCTCCGGCGCCGGCAGTTCGGTCCGAAAGTCTTCACCCAGCATATCACTGCTGATCTTCAATGCGGAAAGATTCTGGGCAATGCGATCATGCAATTCATATGAAATCATGCGGCGTTCGACTTCCTGGGCCTGCAAGAGCTGTTGGGAAAGCGTGTATACTTGCTCCTCGATCCGCAGACGTTCGGTAATATCTTCAACCATCTCAATGGCGGCTATCACGTTGTCTGTATCATCCTTAATGGGAGAGGAGATAATGCGATAATTTCTGAGTTCATCCCCTGCCGGGGTCAAGGTGATCGTTTCATGAACTTTGCCGTCAGATAGCGTCTGAACCGTCGGGCAGTAAGAACACACCCCTGACCGGGAGGGATTATTAAAGGATTGATAGCATATCGGCCGCTTTAGAGGGTCTACATGGGGATACCATTTTTTCATCTGATGATTCAGGGTCAAAATTTCCATGGCCGGGCTGATCAGCGTCACTCCGATGGCGATGTGATCCACCAGGCTTCGGTATCGTTCTTCCGACTCTTTTAATTTTCTGGTCACCAGCTCGCGCTCACGCGTATCGCGCACCGTCGCCAGGATCTTTTGTCGCCCGCCGGAAACAAATGCGACCGGGCGTATTTCTCCCGGAAACATCGAACCATCTTTTTTTTTAAAATAACATAGCCGTGCATCGCCCTGAGCGAATTCCACCGTTTGAACCATCGGCAGCTGTCTGCCTGATGCCGGGTCCTGCGCAGAGATATCCGCCAGCGTTAAAGCTAAAAATTCTTTTTGGGAATATCCGTAAAGGTCCACCGCCGCCGGGTTCACATCTTCAATTCGCCGGGTCGCCGCTTCGAAAATCAAAACGGCGTCTGATCCGTTTTCAAACAGATGGCGGTAGCACGTTTCACTTTCCTGCAGGGTGTCTTTCATGATGGTGGGGGTGATTGAGATCCTTTTTTTCTGGTATTCATGCAAAAAACTATCTAATATTGCGGGGCGGATGTCAAATTATTTCAGTTTTCCGGCCGCCGCCGGCTTTCAGTCGGACAGGGGCTGTCGAGGCATTCGTTGACGCATGGGTAAAATTGATTGTTTTCCGTTTAGGTTTAATCTACTATTATTATCCTGGATAACATAACCATGAAACATTAATTGTGATGGCGATGACTAAACTTACGCCCGTTCTTAAAAAGGAAGAAATCGATGAAACGGTCGCACGCCTGGCCCGGCAAATATCAACCGATTACAAAAATCGTGAACTTGTTCTGATCGGTGTATTGAAAGGCGCTTTTATCTTTCTCGCTGACCTTGTCAGGCATCTTACCATTCCGGTAAAATTGGATTTCGTTTGTCTTTCAAGCTATGAAGAGGGAATCTCCAGCAAGGGAACCGTCCGTACCAGAAAGGAACTGGAAATTGATGTGAAAGGCAAAGATGTTCTCATCGTTGAAGATATCGTCGATAGCGGTTTGACCATGAACCACCTCATCCATTATATGGAAATATTCAAACCGAAATCCGTCCGGATATGCACGCTGATTGATAAACGTGAACGCCGCAAAATCGACATGGATATTGAGTATGTCGGCCATCAAATCGAGCAGGGGTTCCTGGTCGGATATGGGTTGGATTGCGCCGAAGATTATCGATATTTATCTGCGATTTATTCTCTGGGGAATTAATCTTTCAAACTATCGAAAACGGCTTTTCAGGTTGACGCCTTTTCTAAATATGACGAACAAATTCATCTATCTCCTTCATCAATGCGTTTTTTTGCGGCCCTGAAATAAATGCAGCCTGAAATGCGTTTCTTGCCAGCTTGAAAATATCCTGATCATCTAAACCCAGACATTCCTGCAGGGCCGCGAAGTTTTCGGCGATATACCCGCCAAAATAGGCCGGGTCATCGGAATTTACCGTCACACACAGGCCCAGGTCCAGCAA
>ENA-OSEO01006008-OSEO01006008.1-sediment-metagenome-genome-assembly--contig:-NODE-6008-length-11208-cov-5.458988_pt1 | contig 11208 bp, 6 predicted proteins | sample MGYA00237883_ERZ534232 | MGnify/ENA metagenome assembly ERZ534232
GCAGCGCCCACAACGCCGAATCGCGCGGAGGCTCTACCATCCTGCCCGTGATCGTGGTCCCCGTCGGGATGTCGCAGGCCGCCCGCACGCCGCCCAGCATGAAAAAGGGCACGGGGCGATCCGGCGCCAGCGGCCCGACGGGGATCAGCGCGGCGTGCAGGTCCGGGTTGTAACTCAGCCCGCCGGGGCTGCTGATCATCTCCCCTCTCGCAAAAGGTCGCGTGGCCGTGGCGGTCATGTCCACCCGCGGGCGCAGATCGGCGCTGCCCGTCGGCACGCCCAGCAGCCCGGCACAGAGAATCGACATCGCCGTCTCGGCGCCGCAGAGGTGATAGGGCCGGTAGGCCAGCATCGCCGTGCCCGTCGGATTGGCGTACAGGCCCTTGTCGATCATGGTCGCGCGCGAGACGGGATCCGGATTGGCGACGACGATGAATACGCCCCCGCCGCCGTGGGGTTCGTGCATAGTGTGCAGCGCATAGGCCACATCCAGCACGCCGCGATGCTCCAGGATGCCGCCGTCCTCGATCGGGCAGTAGACGGAGGGTATCTCGGTGATGCGCAATGTCGCACGGTGACCGATGGGCGTCTCCGGCAGCAGGCCGGTGTTGTTGGCCGCCACGGCCATGTGGCAGATCGGGTCGCCCAGGGCGTCGGGCTCTCCCAGGTAGGCCAGCGCCTCGCGGCGCGCCTGCGCATAGCGCGGCCCCTCGCCCGCGGGGATCGGCTCCAACGCCCAGCGCTCGCTCTCGGACACCGTCACCGCACGCCCACCCCGTGAAACCGTTCCGGAAGCAGGATCATAGCGTGCATCGCGCAGGTCGCCGCCGGAGAGCACCTCCATTCCCAGCTCGCGCGCCCAGGCGACCAGCCCCACCAGCAGGCCCGGCTGATCGCCGTCGTCGGTGGTGTACACCACGCCTGCGGCGTCGGCGCGGCGCTTGAGCACCGGTCCCACGGCCGCATCCGCCTCCTTGTCGATCATCACCACGTGCTTGCCGTGGTCGATGGCCTCGCGAGCATAGAGTGCGGCCGCCTCCGGCACCCGCGTGGCGCTGGCGATGACATCCAGCGGCAGATCCATCAGCAGCAGCGCGTCGCCCACGACGATGACCTGGCCGGCCTCCAGCGCGGCCAGCGCCGCAGAGCGGCTGTCGCAAACGGCGATCTGGTCGCCGGCATAGCCGGCCTGCCGGAAGGCGTCGACCGCCGCCTCCACCTGCAGGTCCGCGACGGCGCACAGATTCAGCCGACGGATGAGGGGTGACTGGGTGACGATCGACCGTCCAAAGGAGCCGGCTCCGATGAGCGCGGCGCGCACCCGCCGTTCCGGCTCGCGCGCAAAGAGATGGCTGTAGATCATGATTTAGCCCTCCTCGGCTGTCTCGAACAGCACCACGTCATAGGCGCCCCAGACCGGCACGGTGACCTCGGCCCAGCCGTCTCTACGGACGAGAGCCAGGGCCTCACCGCTGCTCACCTGCGTGGCCCTCACAAAGGGCTGTCCTTCCGTCTCCCGCACAGCGATGCGCACAGAGTGCAGCGGCACGATCTCGCGCATGTAGCGCTCGCCGCCGGTCAGGTTCACGCCGTGCACGGCCAGGCCGGCGCCGCTGATCCGCAGCGAGAGCTGCAGCGTGGGAGGCGCCTCGGCGCGCAGTGGCAGGTCGTCTAGTGCGGCCCAGCGCACCGCATCGGGGATCAGATCGCCCAGCGGCGGATAATGCAGCATGGTGTAGGAGCGACCCAGCTGCGTCGCCAGAAAGACGGTGCGGCCCCCGCCCGGCTCGCGCGCCACCAGCAGCGGCTCGCCGGGGTCATCCTCGGTGGGATAGGCCCAGCCCTCGGGGAACACCTTGAAGGGCGCCGCCCGGCGCAGGGGCACCTGTGTGTCTGTCGCCGCCGAGACCGGACTCACGCGCCCGGGCAGAGGCAGCAGGCTCAGGTCGGGCGACGAGGCGAGCACGGGATGCGCCTCCACGACGCGCATGTAGGCCTGCATCATCTCGCGAGCCTCCCCCGCCGCGGGCACGGGCTCTCCGGCGCGGCGGATGCCCAGCAACTCGTCCAGCGCGGGCACCTCGCGAGCGCCCTCGGACCCGCGCAGGCCACAGTCGTCATCCACCACCAGCCCGCCGCCGCCCAGCACATACTCACGCAGTACCTGCGCCTGGCCGTCGCTGAGCACGACCGCCGCCGGCAGGACCACGGCGCGGTAGCACGCCAGGCGCTCCGTCGAGAGGACGCGGCAGGAGAGGATGTCATACGGGATGTGCGCCTCGTCCAGTGCGAGCTCGTAGCCACGCATGCTGTCCACGTACTGGCGCATGGCGCGGTCGCCATAGTGCTCCAGCGAGGCCTGGCTGTAGATCAGGGCCACGTTGGCCGCCGAGCGGTCCTCGTAAATGTCCTCGTGTTCCGCCATAAAGGTGTAGAGCCAATCGACGGCGGCGAACCCAAGGGGATCCTCATGCACCGCCGGCGGCCCGCCGGAGAGGTTCACCATGGGCGTGGCGCCGTTGGCCGCCATCTGCGCCAGATACACGGTTTGTTCCGCGGCCGGCACGGCGTTGCGGCGCCAGGGCCACGCCAGGAAATAGGAGCACACCGTCCAGATCGGCCGGTCGGAGACGGCGGTCATATAGCGCGCCGTCTCGGCAGGCCAGCGCAGGTATTGCCACCAGCCGCTGTCCTGCGCGGGCGTATAGCGGTAGCGGTTCTGCACCTCCACCTGCACGATGTCCTCGATCTCGGCCAGTTCCTCGATGTCCAGCGACGCGTTGAGCGTCCAGCCCGGGTCGCCAAAGCACACGGCATTGCCCACCACGGGCACGCCCGGCGCCACCTCACGCACGATCTGCACCAGGTGGCGCACAGTCTCGGCGGTCTTCAACCCTTTCCAGGCGTGGTAAGCCTGCCAATCGGGATCGCTCCAATCTTCGCGCTCGGGTAAGCGGCGGCCCGTCTCCGCGGGATACCGTTCGGTGCAGGCCGGGCAGTGGCAGACCCAGGTGCCAAAGCCATACGAGCCCCCACCGAACTTGACGCCGTCCAGCGCGTACCGCCCGGCCAGCTCCGCGATCATCTCGCGGCTGTACTCGCGGATATACCCGCCCAGCGGGCAGGCGCGATAGAGGTCGCCTTCGGTGGCCCGCACTGCCTCTCCGACGCTGTTGCGCGCTGCCCACTCCGGATGCGCCAGGTAGGCCGCCTCCGGCAACTGCCCCAGGTCGATCATCGGGATCGCCTTGATCCCGTAACGGTGGGATACGGCGATGATCTCCCCCGCCAGATCGCGACCGCCCAGCCAGGGGCTCACGCGCTGCAGCGCCAGGCGCGTGGGATAGGTGGTGACATAGCCCGCGGCGAAAAAAGAAAAGTAGGTGACGTGCCAGCGCGCATAGGTCGCGACCATGCCTTCGACGTCAAAGTCCGCGCAATCCACGTCGCGGATGGTCATGTGAATGCCGCGGTTGCGGCGCTGCAGCCAGTCGGGCCGTACAGCCTCCATCAGCGCACCTCCTCGAACACGATCAACTCGTGGTCCACCACCCGCTCGAGCCGGACCTCAGCGTTACCGTCCTGCAGCGTAACAGACAGGTCGCCGACCGCCACGCAGCCCCGCGCGCGCACTCTGCCTCCGCCGGGCCAGCGAACGCGGACGGTGAGCGGCCCCACCGGCAGGTGCTCCTCCACATAGCCCGGCCACTCGGTGGTGCCGCTGAGATTGACGATATGCAGGATCAAGCGGCCATCCTGCCGGTAGAGATGGGCATCCAGGTAGCCTGGACCCTCGATGCTCAGCGGCAGCGGCCCGGCAGCCCAGCGGACGGCGTTGGCCAGCAGCCGGCCATGGTCAGGCAGGTGGCGCTGGCCGTACACGCGATCGATATCGGCGGCGAGGTACACGATCCGCCCCCCGGAAGGGTGCTGGCGCACGACCACGGCGGGGATGTCGGTGCACGGCTCGCGCATCCAGGAGAACTCGGGGGGATAGATGGGAAAAGCGGGCACAAAGGTGGCGATCACCGTGGCGTCCGGAGCGGCCACGACGCGCTGCAACGTCCCGCCGTACGCCAGCAGATCGGTGCCCTCGAAACCCTGCACCACGGGGTGCCGCGCGTCCTCGGCGGCATCCAGGCGCAGGTAGGTGTGCCCGCTCTGCACCTCCCAATTGGAGGAGTGAGCGCCCGTCAGACCCAGGCGCTCGCCGGTATACCGAACACCCAGCAGATCGGCCAGAACCGGTGTCTCCCGTGGCTCGCCCCAGGCGTCGTACCAGCCCGAGACGCCGCTGGCCACCAGGCTGCCCCCGGCTGCCACAAAGGCCCGCAGCGCCTCATTCTGGGTGTCGGTCAGCACGCCCAGGTCCGGCAGCACCAGTGTCGTCAGCCGCGGCGCCTCGCGAGCAATGTGATCGGCATGCACGGGGATGAAGGGAATGCGCGCGCGGGTCAGTGCCCGCGTCCAGCCGTGCCAGGGCGCCAGCACGCGCTCGTCGGCGCGGTCGCGACCGTAGAAATCGATGTTCTCATGCGACCAGAGCACGCCGACCGTGGCCACCGGCTCGCGATCGTATAGCAGTGCCTCGTTGTCCGCGTGCCACTGCATCAGCGGCGGCACCGTCTCGAACTGCCGGCGATCCTCCTGATAGGCGCCGATGTGGTGCCACCAGGGGGAGATCCCACCCGCATACCCCTCGATCATCCAGTGGCGCGTCTCCAGCGCCGGGTTCGCGGCCTTGCGAAAAGCCTGCGGGCCGCGCACATAGGTCGCCATGCTCTCGGGGATCTGGGCGTCCCAGCCCAGCACGCCGTGCAGCAGTTGACCGCTGAGCGCGTTCACCTCAAAGCCCGTCTCGCGGCGCGACTGCTGATCGGACATCATGATCCGCGAGCGCTCGCCGACCGCCTTCAAGTCGCAGAAGGAGAGGTGCGAGGCCAGCGGATCGCCGTTGATCATCCCCAGCCACAAGCACTCGGGCCCGCCCGCCTCCTGCGTCACACGGTTATTCAGCTCCCAGTTCTCGATGCGGCAGGCATAGCTCCAGCGCACCCAGCGGCGGTAGCCAGGGTCCTGCCAGTCCACGCGAGAGGGCAGGTCACCGCCCACCTCGCGCGCGAACTTGGCCCGGCACCAGGGGCAGTGGCAAATGTGGTTGCGGCCCAGGCCAGTCCAGGAGTTGTCGGTGAACCCGTCCGGCCGGTACAGTGCGATCACCTCGCGCAGCACGTCGGGGATGAACTCGCTGTAAAAGGGGCTGTTAACGCAGGCCTGGTAGCGCCCCTGGGTCACGCTGGGCCGTCCGTCGCTGTCCATGTAGAACCAGTCCGGATGGGCGCGGTAGAATGCCTCGGTGGCGCGGTTCGAATCCATCCGTGCCAGGACGGCCAACCCCTCGGCGCGGGCTGCGGCATTGATCTCACCGTACAGGTCGCGCTCGCCCAGGTGCTCCGCGCGATAGTGCAGCGGGAGCGCGCTGGGATAGTAGGCCACGATCCCGCCGGCGTTGATGATCACGCCCTGGGTGTGGGTGCGCTGCCAGTAGGCGCGCCACCACTCGCCATCATAGTTGCTGGGATCGAGCTCGTTCAGGTTGGTCTGTCCCCAGCGTCGCACGGTCCGGTACCAGGGCTGCTGTATGGTCATGATTCGTCTCCTGTGGGAGGTTGCGAGTCGCCGGATGGCGTGCTCGCCCGCAGGCGCTCGATGACATAGTCGGCAAACGACAGCGGGGCCTCGGGACTGTTGCGCTCGCTGTAGGCGTCAAAGAGGGGACGGTACACGTCGATAGGGAGTTGCAGTGGGGCCGAGGGGGAGAGTGGCACCGGACCCGGAGGCGGGTAGTCGCGCAACCAGTCAGCTAGCAGGGACTCCTGAGCCTCCGGCGCGGTCGACTCAAAGAACAGCCGCCTGGCGTTGCCCCCTGAGACAGCAGCCAACGCCTGGGCGGACCAGTCGATCCTCACATCGCGCAACCAGCGCCGCGTCTGGTCGATCTGTTCGCCCCGCCAATAGATCACGGGATACTCGCTGCCCCACAGCATCCGGTCGGGGCCGCACCAGTGCAGCAGGCGCTCCACCCAGGGCCGCAGATCGCGGAAGGGGTACGGCTCGCGGCTGCCCATCTGCCCCTGCCGGGAGAGGATCGCGTAAAAGCGCGGGTGCCGCACCAATTGCTCAGCCAGCGGCTCATCCAGCGGCGCCAGACTCGGGCGCAGGAAATGCGGCGCGGCCAGGCGGGCCTGTGGGTAGCGCGCCAGCCACTCCAGGTAGAGCGCGGTGTGCCGCGGGCTGGCCAGTGGGTCCGTGGCATAGATCCAGCGCCCATCGCCACCTAGCAGATCCATCACGGCCGGGTTCTCCAGCGGCTCGTCGCCCTGCATCCTGATCCCAATGGCGCCCGCCGTCAGGCAGGCCTCGGCGCAGGCCAGTCGCCCCTCGGGCGTGTCGCCATAGGGGATCCCGACGGCCCGAATGCGGCCCGGGCGGGCGCGCTGCGCCTCGATCAGCGCCGCGATGTCGGGCACCCGCGGCCCCAGCACCAGCACGGCGGCGTCGGTGCCCCAGCGGTCCATGGTCCCCAGCGCCTGGCGGGCCGTGCCGAAACGCGGCGAGCCCACATGCATGTAGGCGTCGATCACCGGCGAAGCTGGCAGCGGACTCTCATCAGACATAGTGCCGGTGCACCTCGTCCAGGTCCATGCGCCCGGCGAGATCGTTGGCCAGCGCGACATTGGCTTCCACGCGCGCCACGCTGCGCATCCCGATCAGGACCACGTCGATCAGCGGGTTCGAGAGCTGGAACTGGATGATGGCCGGGGTATAGTCGAACGTGTTGTCCGGGTTCACCATCTGGATCCAGCGCTGCAGGATGTTCGAGGTGGTGGTGCGCATGGTGACGATGCCCATGTTACGGTCCTCGAGGGCGAACATGGCACCGGTGCCGCGCCGGTGGTCGTAGGGATGCTGGAAAAGCAGATTGTACTGCAACTGCACCACATCGAACCGGCCGGTCTCGATCAGCTGGAAGAGAAAAGGGTCGTGCCCCTCGTAGGTAAAGCCAATGTGCTTCACCAGTCCCTCGTCACGGACTTGCTCGAGTTCGTCCAGGAGCCCGCCGTCATCCAGGATGTAGCCCATCTGCTCCTCGGAAAACGAGCCGTGCAGCTGGAGGAGATCGATCCAATCGCGACGCAAATAACGCAGGCTGGCCTCCAGCGAGCGGCGCACAACGTTCTTGCCACGAGGGCTGACCTTGGTGGCCAGAAAGATCGTGGCCGGATCGATGCCCTCTAGGCCGCGACCGAAAATCCGCTCGCTGGCGCCGTCGCCATACCCCGCCGCGGTGTCATAGTAGTTGACGCCCAGTTCGTAGGCGCGCCGCAGAGCCGCGATGATGGGATCGGCATCCTCCGCCCGCTCCGGATCAAAAGCATGCAAGTAGTTCTTGAGCCCTGCCGTGGCGCCGCCAAAACCCAGCCGGCTCACCTCTCGGCCCGTCTTGCCCAGTGCGACGTATTCCATCTCGACCTCCCACCAGCAATAGCGTCGTGCAACTCGCGTCTCTAGCCCGCTAACTATAACGGCGGCAAGGCCTCCTGTCGAGTGCATCGGCGGTGGGAAGGTCGACTATGCGTGCGCAGCAAAAAAGGGCGGCGTTAACGCCGCCCTGACAGGCAGTTGTACGTGAGACGACCAGAGCTAGCCCAGGGGCTGAGGCCCTGCGAGCACGGTGCGACGCACCCTGGAGCTCAGCGACATGGCCCCGGGGCCCTCTTTGGGACGGTCCGTCCAGGAGACCAGGCTGATGGCGCCATCCGCGATCTCGAGGCCAGTGATCACCCCCGGCTGGATACCGCTGCCCGTGTTGTAGTACGGGAGAGCGCCAGCCAGCGCAAAGGCGGGACGGTGCGTGTGGCCACAGATGATGCCCAGTCCACCGGCGTTCTCCAGCCATGCCGCGATGCGGCGCTCGATGCCCTGCTGATTGGAGCGTGACCAGGCCAGCGCCCCGGCCAGGGGACCAAAGGGCACGCGATCCTCGGCCTGAGGCAAACTCGTGCGCAGGCCAAGGCTCTGCAAATGCCGCCAAAAGTGCCGCACCGCCAGGCGAATCAGCCCGTACGGCCGGGCGTGGGTGGCATCCGCCTGGTGACCGTGGGTCACCAAAACCCGTACGGCCCGCTCGCGGTGCTTGAGCAACACCGCCTCGGCATACTCAGGGCCAAAGCAGGCCAGCCGGCGTCCCTGACGCACCAGCTGATGGTTACCTGCGAGCAAGAGGAGACGTCCAGCAGCGCGAAGCCGGTCTAAAATGCGGAACACCGGCCTGTGCGCCGCCTGTACGGCCGCCAGATTCCGGTTTTTCCATAGCTCATCGCCGTCGCCCACCTCGACGTACGTATACCCCTCGCGCTCATAGTGCCCAAGGGCACTCAAGAAGATCGTACGATTGTGGCGAAAGGCATCGGCGGGACCGTTGTCGCCGCGATGCAGGTCAGAGAAGAATACAAAACGAGAGTGATCATCGAACTCGAGGACTGGGGCTGCGCTGAGGGTCTCATCCAAACGCCGTCGGGCCTGCGCCTCAGCCCGAAGATGTGTTACTGCATCCGCAAATGACATCGATACGCAATTCCCATCAATAGAGTGGTGTGCCCCTGTGCCGGGCCAAAAAAAGACCCGGGCCCAGGACGCACCGGTCTGATAATCAGTATACACAAATCCGGAAGGCCACCAAAAACCCGTCGCCTGCATCGCGTGCCTTGGCAGCCACACCGAGACGGCTCTGAACTGCCAACATTGTAGCAGCTGGAGGCGTCAAACAAGTTAGGATCCTGTGAAGATGCTATCTGAATCGAGTAAATGGCCTGCTGGAACTCGTCGTCCAACTGGACGGGTCGACAAGCCTGCGCACTGTGGTTATCATCCTGTGGAATCGCCTCTCGCCGCCTGACATTGGGGGAACCATGCCCAGATTGATCGCGTTGCCGCCACCCGCCGCCTGCCGCCGCCTGGAACTCGACGCGGATGACCGCGCGGCCGTCCCCGCGCTGGCGCGCGTACGCATGCTGGCGCTGATGCATCTGGTGCGCGCCTTTGAGGAGCGCGTGCTCGACCTCAAAGAGGCTGACCTGGTGCACGGACCGGCCCATGCCTCGGTGGGCCAGGAAGCGGTTGCCGCAGGCGTGGCCGTGGCGCTGCGCACCACCGACTTGATCGGCTCCACGCACCGGGCGCATGGACATTTCGTGGCCAAGGCGCTCATGCACTATGCGCCGGCGGACTGGGACCCGCTGACCCAACCCCCGACGCCGGCCATGCAGGATGCCGTGTACCGCGCGCTGGCCGAGATCATGGGGCTGTCCGCCGGCTGGTGCGGCGGGCGCGGAGGCTCGATGCACCTCTACGATCGCGCCTCGGGCAACCTGGGCAGCAATGCCATCGTTGGCGGGGGCATCCCGCTGGCCACCGGCGCCGCCTGGGCGGAGCGCCTGCGCGGGCGCGATACCGTGGTGGTATCCTTCTTTGGCGACGGCGCCATCAACCAGGGCTGCTTCCACGAGGTCGCCAACATGGCCGCCTTGTGGCGCGTGCCCATCCTCTACCTGGTGGAGAACAACCAGTACGCCGTCGGCACCAGCACCAGTACCTCGTCCTACGTCCAGGATCTGGCACAGCGCACGCTGAGCTATGGCATCGACAGCACCATTGTCGACGGGATGGACCCGCTGGCCGTCTATGTGGCCGTGCGGGACATCGCCGAGCGGATGCGCGGCGAGCCCTTCCCGCATCTGATCGAGGCCAAGACCTACCGCTTCTACCATCACGCCGGGCGTCTCCGCGGCAGCGCCTACGGTTACCGCAGCACTAAGGAAGAGGCCGCATGGCTGGCGCGCGATCCCTTGGCCACCCTGCCGGCCGAACTGGAGCGAACGGGGGCAATCTCCTCCGGCGCGGACGAGTCCCTGGCCGACTGGGCGCACGCCCTGGTCGATGGGGCCACCGCGCAGTGCACAGAGACCGTCGGCGGCCGGCGCACCATCCCGGCGGCGTACTGGCCCGCGAAGGAGACCGCCGTCGAGCACCTGCGCGGACCGGATCCCGTGGCGCCCCATCCACCTGTCGCCACGGCGACACAGGACATGACGCTGGTGCAGGCCATCGCGGCCGTCACGCGCCGGGCGCTGGAGCGCGACGAGCGGGTGATCGTGCTGGGCGAGGAGGTGGCCAACCTGCGGGGCGGGGCCTATGGCGCCACGCGCGGCCTGGCGGAGACCTTCCCCGACCGGGTGTTCAACACCCCCATCTCCGAGACCGGGTTCCTGGGCATGGCTGGCGGCGCCGCGGCGCTGGGGATGCACCCGGTGGTCGAGGTCATGTTCCCGGATTTTGCGCTGATGGCCTCGGACCAGTTGTTCAACCAGATCGGCAAGCTGCGCCATATGTACGGCGGCCAGGTGAGCTTCCCGCTGGTGGTGCGCACGCGCCTGGCGCTGGGCTATGGCTATGGCGGGCAGCACTCGATGGACCCCGCGGGCCTGTTTGGGCTCTTCCCCGGATGGCGTGTGCTGGCGCCCTCCCACGCCGCGGACTATATCGGGCTGTTCAACACCGCGCTGGCCTGCGAGGGCCCGGTGCTGATCATGGAGCATGGGATGCTCTATGACCACACCGCGCCGGTGCCGGCAGGCGATCTGGACTATCGCATCCCCTACGGCCAGGCCAGAATCGTGCGCGCAGGCCGCGACCTGACGGTGCTTACTTAACTCACTGGCGTCGCTGCCTGCCTGGAGGTCGCCGATACCGGCAGCGGCATCCACCAGCAGGACGCCGCCGCCGTACACGGCTGGGCGTGCCAATCAGCCCTCAGACTCACCCAATTGAAATCGCACAAACCGCCGAATGACGATGTTTTCCCCCGTTTTGGCGATCAATTCGTTGAGCAGATCCTGAACGGTGATGTCAGGATTCTTGACAAAGGGCTGTTCCAGAAGACAGGCTTCCGAATAAAACTTTTTGAGTTTCCCCTCTACGATCTTTCCCAGGACGTTTTCGGGTTTTCCGGATGCCTTGGCCTGGGACGCGTAGATCTCCTTCTCCTTGGCCAGGATATCCGCCGGCACGCTGTCGCGATCGATGCAGACCGGGCTGGATGCGGCGACCTGAATGGCGATGTCCTTTACAAAATTGGTAAAATCTTCT
>ENA-OSEO01006009-OSEO01006009.1-sediment-metagenome-genome-assembly--contig:-NODE-6009-length-11206-cov-3.111960_pt1 | contig 11206 bp, 5 predicted proteins | sample MGYA00237883_ERZ534232 | MGnify/ENA metagenome assembly ERZ534232
CTCCGCGACCGCAACCGTAGTGCCACCAACACCGACAAAAACACAAACTCCGAATCTCTGCAATGCCGCCCAATTCATTAAAGATGTCACCGTTCGTGATGGAACCACGTTCAAAGCCGGTGAGCGCTTCACAAAAACCTGGCGAATTAAAAACATCGGAACCTGCACCTGGGACAAAAACTATGACCTGGTATTTGCCAGTGGTAACGCTATGAGCGGTCCCGTTTCCCAAGGTCTATCTAAATCGGTTTCACCAGGCCAAACGATCGATATTTCAGTTGATCTACGCGCGCCATTTTCACCAGGACAGTATAAGGGCTATTGGATGTTGAGAGACTCTTATAGCAGAGTTTTTGGTACCGGGGATAGGGCTGATGATGCTTTTTGGGTATCCATTAAAGTCACCCCTTTCAAAAGCGATGATGTCCCTGATGATATGTACCCATTTGACTTTACAGCACAAATTTGTGATGCGAATTGGAGAAGTGGTTCTGGCGAGGTCACATTACCTTGCGATAAGACATCTAATGAATACGACTCCTGGGCTGTTGTTCTCATGCATCCCCAGTTTGAGACAGGCAGGATTGAAAACGAGTCAACAATTTGGGTGCATCCCGACAGCAAAAGCGGATGGCTTGAGGGTAGATACCCTTCTTATACTGTCAGGGATGGGGATCGTTTCAAGGCCTGGATTGGCTGTCTGGAAGGAAACGACAAATGCGATTTAATCTTCAGCCTCGATTATCGGTTTGATGGCAAAACATACAACCTAGGTTCCTGGCGTGAGACTTATGATGGCAAAATCCGCCGGTTGGACATTGATCTGAGCAAACTGAAAGGCAAAACTGTTCGTTTCATTCTTCGAACTGAACGGAATAACAGTAATATCTCCGACGCTAATGGTTTCTGGTTTGTGCCAGGCATAGAACATACGATTTCGCCTACCGCCACGCCCACTAAAACTTCAACCCCAACACAATCTCCTACACCAACACTTACACCCACGGAGACAGCTACACCAACAGCGACTGCCACATTGACCCCAACACCTACCGAAACACCAGATCCCTCTGCCGCTGTCACCGGGGCACGTTTGACCCTTGCGCAAGCGCTGAGCATTAACGCAACAGAATTTCAGCTGGAGGAAGTGCAATACGTGAATTGGAATAATTCCTGTTTAGAAATGCCGGTCGAAAATGAAATTTGTCTTTCTGTTCTGACCCCGGGCTTCAGGGTTATTCTTACCTTAGATGCAAAAAGCTACGAAGTCCACACCACAACAAATGGCATTCAAGCGCGTTGGAAAGAAATTGTCTGATACTTCTATACACAAAATCCAAGAACCAACCCGCGGCGTTGATATCAACGCCGCGGGTTGGTTACCCCTCCCCTATTTTCGCGAGTCTACTTGACATTTATTATTTTTATTATTATTATATAAATATAACATATTCTTAGCTGTTAAAACAATTATGACTCAACACAATACAACAATTTCTCGCGCAATTGACGAATATCTGGAAACGGTGTTGCTGTCAAGGAGTAAGCGAACCTTCACTACCTACCGGAACGGATTGCGTAGTTTCCAGGAAACGCTTGCCAGACGTGGTTTAAACCCATTAGAAACAGATGTTGGCAGTCTCCCGGAAGAGGCAATCAGCTGGTTTGCTCAGGATCTGAAAAATCTATCCCCGGCCTCAGAGCGGCTTTACCTGACAACGGCAAACAATCTATACGAATACCTCGCGGCCGAGAATCTGGGAAAACCGAACCTCCCACGTATCCGTCAACTCATTAAACAACGCGCTCGACGGCCTGGTGTACGTCTGCCCCAATTCCCAAATGATGCTATTGAAAACCTTCTCGCCAAGGTAGATGAACTGGCGCTCAAACCATCCGAAAAACGTTCTGAACACCTTCGAAACTTGAGAGATCGCGCTTTCCTTATCAGCCTGGCAGACACCGGCCTTCGCGTACACGAGGCGTGCGGGCTTAGGCGAGGCGATCTGGATTGGCAGGAATACCGCGCGATCATTATCGGAAAAGGGAATCGGGAAGCCGTTATTCGTTTTTCTGAACGCTCGATCAAGGCGATTAAGGATTATCTGAACGCGCGTTCGAAATTGGACGGTGCATCAGGCCATCCACTTTCTTCTCTCCCCCTTTTTGCCCGCCATGATCGTGGAGCCGGAAAAAAACTTCTTTCAATAAAAACCAATACCGGGCGGAATATTGTATCTGATCGAGTGAGAGAATTTCTTGGACAGGAAGCTGTTGGAACAATTACCCCTCACTCTTTCAGACACTATTTTGTAACCCGTGTTCTGCAGGCCACCGGGAATCTAAAGATGGCTCAAATGCTGGCCAGACACCAGAATATTGCGATCACACAACGATACAGTCACTTATCGGATAATGAGCTCGATAAAGGTTATTGGGACGCCATAGAAGAGAAAAATAATAGTTAATAGTTAACAGCTAACACCACCAACCACAATCCGTTCAATCCCCATTCACTAGGCTGCCGCACGCAAGAACAAATTTTGTCATCAGTTTTGATTTGCCGCAAATGGATCCATCCGGCTCTTTTGGAACATAAGTAGAGATGGCCCGCCAGTTTTCATTTTCCTGAACGTACTCCCAAAAAGCCAACTCAGGCAGGGTCAAATTTGTGGGGATTTTTTGGGTGCTCTTTTCATCAGAGAAAGTGAAACAGAACTCAATGGGTTTTTCCAATTTCAAACCTGAGTGTTCGTCACCTCTCGTGTCCAGATACGCTATATTCAATTCGCGATAATCAATCCAATTGCACTTAAAACTATATTCGCTTTGATCGCTATTCTTTATTGAGGCAATAACCCTTCCTTCAGATTGCGCAAACGCATTGGGTGGAACAAAGACCACCACCCCTTCAATGGGCAAACTCAACAGAACAGATTGATCTTCAAAAATTTCACCAACCGCATGGGGCAATACGGGCTCCAACGCGTCCAGACTGCTCTCAGGTTTGCTGATTCCTTGTATCAACATCAGCCCAATTAAACCTATAACAACGAATGTTAGTCCGATCAGGCGTAAAAGTTTGCTTTGCGGTCGTGTATTTTTGGTCATAAAAACCCATTAATCAATTACTCCCGGCGTACCATGACCACCATTATTGAAGTACATGGCTCGCTCGACAATTACTGTTCGATTCGACACAATCCTGGTTGAAAACGCAACACCAGGCCCAACCTGCGACTCATCATGCGCCTCAATGGTATACCGGCTTTTTGCTGCTACTGTCAAAACCTTTTCAATCACGCCACCATCCTGAAGAAGGTATGTAACCGTTAGCTCCGCCTTTTTGTCATTGGGATTCTGTATCAGAATGAATGTTTCAAAACCATCTCCGGTAAAACCTTCCGCAAGGTTCCAGATCAAACTGGGCGCTTCAATTGCCGGGCTGTTATGTCCCGCAATAGTCCCATCTCCATTCGGCCAGTACATTGCCCGTTCCACAATAATTGGCAGGGTAGAGTTGATCCGAGTTGAAAACACTCTATCAATCCCCAATTGGCTTTCATCCTGAACGGCGATGGTGCTCCTGCTATTACCCGGGAGGGTTACAGTCTTTGTAGATACCCCGCCACCTTGCTGCATATACCGGATCGTAACAGTTGCGGGCCCCAAATTTGGATTTTGCAGCAAAATATATGTGCCAAAGCCAAAACCGGTAAATCCTTCGGCAAGATACCAGACGGTTTGAGGCTGAGTTATTCCCTTGCTGACGTGTCCGTCATTGGCAAAATAAATGGCTCGTTCAATAGCAATCGGCAAATTCGATACAAGCTTTGTTGAAAATGCGGAGTCTGGACCCAATTGGCTGATATCATGCACAGCAACCGTGAACCGGCTGAAAGGCGGCACGATTACATCCCGATATATTTCAGTGCCATCTGTAAGCATGTAATTAATGCCCACATTTGCAGCCTCCCTATTCGGATTTTGAATCAGGATATAGGTTGTGAAATTATCCCCCGTATAGCCTTCGGCCAGATACCAGGTTGTGTTCAAGCTTGTTATGCCAGTAGTCACGTGGCCACCACGGGATCCATCCCCATTCGGCCAGTACATCGCGCGTTCCACGATAATCTTTTTATTCGCCTCAACTTTTGTGGAAAAAGCTACTTCAGGTCCAAGCTGCGCGGCATCGTTCACAAAAACCGAAAAGCGACTGTTGGGCGCAACCAAAAACTCTCTTTTTTCAACCCGACCATCCGTGAGCATATAGATCAGGCCCACATTCGCTTCTTCGCTATTCGGATTTTGAATGAGGATAAATGTTTGAGCGCCATTGCCAGTAAAACCTTCTGGCAGGTACCAGGTAGAAACGGGTTCTATACTCTCCTGAACTACCAGATCAAACTCCTCCTGGTCCGTGAGGTTTCCATCCGTTACAGTTACTAAAATTTGGTAAGTGCCTGCCTGATCGTATCCCAACAAACCCGAAATTACACCCGTTTGCGGGTTGATCGAAAGATCTGCGGGTAAGCCACTCGCGGAATAGGATAAAATGTCTTCCTCATCTGGATCATTTGCCTGGGCTGCTATGAACACTGGATCACCCTCGAAGCTGGTTTTGTTTTCAATGTCAGGTATCTCAGGCGAGCGGTTCGTGTTTAGTATAGTCCATTCAAAATCAACCCTATCAGATAAATCTCCATCGTTTACTGTCAGCGTGACAGTGTGCGTCCCCGCCTGATCATACCCAACGCTTCCCGAGATCAATCCAGTGTTATCAATGGCAAGGTTTTCTGGCAGCCCAGATGCTAAATATTCTAATGAAACCGTGTCGGGGTCAACCACAACAATTTGTCTGTTTACCACATCCCCCTCTGAGTTTGTTAGTGATCCCGGGTTAGAAATCACAGGCTTCTCGTTCACATTTTGTACATGGATAATGAGGGACTCTGTATAAGTTGCCGATTCGCCGTCCGTAACCCGCACCAAGATACTTCTTGTCGCGGCTGTTTCATAGTCCAGCACAGCTGCAGTCCGAAGTGCACTCTCATTAATGGTGAACAGGCCATTGTCATCATCCCCCACTCCGACAACCAGCGCAAAGGTGTGAGTATCTTCAATGTCAGGATCTACGGCGCTCAAGGTGCCCACCGCGGTGCCGATGGCTGAGTTCTCCGCGATCGTATCATTACTCAACGCGATATCAGTAGGCGATTCATTCTCGTCCAGTACGGTAAGTGTAAGGCTCTCCTGATAGGTTCCTCCAAAACCGTCGTCAGCCTCTATCCGGACACTCCTTGTAGCCCCGGTCTCATAATCCAATACTGCTGCTGTACGCAGTTCGTTACCCACGACCTGGAATAAAGAATTATCACCACTGCCAGCACCAGTTACCAACGTAAAAGTATGTGTATCCCCAATATCTGGATCTATCGCGCTCAAGTTGCCCACCGCAGTACCGATAGCGGCATTCTCCACGATGGTGGAGTTGCTCAGCTCAATGTCAGTGGGCGCTTCATTTGTCTGGATGACCTGGATGACGAACGCTTCGGCATAGGTGGCAGACCCACCGTCCGTGGCCCGCACCCGCACACTGTGCATTGTGCTGGTCTCATAATCCAGCACCGCCGCGGTTCGCAGTTCGTTTCCTACAATGGCGAACAGGGCATTATCGTCATCACCTTCTCCCGCTGCCAGCGCGAAGGTGTGCGTATCCTCCGCATCCGGGTCGACCGCGCTCAAGGTGCCTACCGCGGTTCCAATAGCGGCATTCTCCGCAATGGTGTTGTTGCTCAGCTCAATATCAGTCGGTGCTTCGTTCTGGTTCTGCACTGTGATCACAAAGGCTTTCTGGTAGGTCGCTCCCTGCAAGTCCTCCACTTCCACCAGCACACTTCGTGTGGCACCAGCCTCATAATCCAGCACCACCGCGGTTTGCAGTTCGTTTCCAATGATCTGGAACAGGGCGTTATCCTCTCCACCCGCCCCATTTACCAGTGAGAAAGTGTGCGTGTCCCCGGCGTCCGGATCAATCGCGCTCAACGTTCCTACCGTGGCGCCCGCTGTAAGGTTCTCTGCCACAGTGTTATTGCTGAGATTGATATCGGTGGGTGCCTGGTTCTCAGCCTCATCTTCCACTGTGATCACAAAGGCTTTCTGGTAGGTCGCACCCAGCGCATCCTCCACCTGCACCCGCACACTGTGCGTTGTGCTGGTCTCATAATCCAGCACCGCCGCAGCCTGCAACGTACTTCCGCTGATCTCAAACAGGGCATTATCATCATCCCCCTCTCCATCTACCAGTGAGAAAGTGTGGGTATCCTCCGCATCCGGATCAACCGCGCTCAGCAAGCCCACCGCGGTTCCAATAGCGGCATTCTCCACGATGGTGGAGTTGCTCAGCTCAATATCAGTAGGCGCTTCATTGGACTGGGTAACCTGGATGACGAACGCTTCAGCATAGGTGGCAGACCCGCCATCGGTGGCCTGCACCCGCACACTGTGCGTTGTGCTGGTCTCATAATCCAGCACCACCTCGGTTCGCAGTTCGTTTCCCACAATGGCGAATAGGGCGTTATCATTATCTCCTTCTCCCGCTACCAGTGAGAAAGTGTGGGTATCCTCCGCATCCGGGTCTGTCGCGTTCAAGGTGCCTACTGCGGTTCCAATAGCGGCATTCTCCACGATCGAATCATTGCTCAGCATAATATCGGTTGGGGATTCGTTCTGATCCTGCACGGTAATTACAAAAGATTTTTCCAGCGTTCCACCTTGCAAATCATCTACCCTGACTCTGATATCTCGTGTCTCATCTGCTTCGTAATCCAGTACAGCCGCGGTAAGCAATTCACTTCCAACAATCTGGAACTGGGCGTTATCATCACTTCCCGTGCCGGACACCAGCGAATATGTCCAATCAGGTCCGCTGTCTGGATCTACAGTTGAAAACGTTCCGATGGGTGTTCCAGCCGGGAGATTTTCATCAACGCTGCTGGCGGATAATAAAATATCGGAAGGGGCGTCGTTTCCATCTAAAATTGTTATCAGAAAAATTTCTTGATAGGTTCCACCCTCACCATCATCCACTTCCACCAAAACACTTCTTGTCGGGCCGGCTTCATAATCCAGTATAACTGCGGTGCGCAATTCACTCCCAATAATCTGGAACTGGGCGTTATCCTCTCCACCTTCACCAGGCACCAACTCATAGGTGTGCAAGTCACCTGTATCTTGATCAGACACAGAAAAAGTTCCCACAATGGTGTATGCACTTTGATTCTCTGCAATTTCTGAATTAGTCAGACTTATTTGATCCGGGGGATCATTGGCATCTTCAATAGATATTTCAAATATTTTTGACAGCACGCCACCCTGACCATCATCTGCTTCTATCCGCACGCTCCTGGTAGCACTCTCTTCATAGTCCAGCACCACTGCAGTCTTCAATTGATCTGCGTCAATAGTGAACAGAGCATTATCGTTATCCCCTTCTCCTGCTACCAGGGTGAAGGTGTGCGTATCCCCTGCATCCGGGTCGGTTACCGTCAGCGCGCCCACTATTGCACCAGCATCCTGATTTTCTGTGACTGAAGAAGGATTTAAAAAAATATCCGTTGGGATTTCGTTCAGTAAAAAATTCTTTTGGGTCGGACTATTTGGGTTAAAAATCGGAGTACCAGTATCCATCGTTGTTACGCCCCTGCCCAGGCCATTCACCACAGGTCTATCTGCATTCTGTGTGCTTACATGAGGAGCAGCTTTAACAATAGGCACGTTTCCACCAAAGACAAGACAAAACGCCATCAGTATATCAAAAAGTTGAGATAATACACCCCGCCTGGATTTCATCTCCTGCCCTCCCCACAAACCCCATACCTATTGTTTAAAATAACCACCACCCTATAATGTGGCGACACAATTCAGATTTCTATTCAATGGGTGCTAATTGAAAGTAATTTCCTTCTGGCAAATATTCAAATTCTCTCGCAAACAATGGGTCGTAATCCACCACATAAACTGGACGGTGCAAAATTTCACTTCTGACAAGATCTAGCTCGTGCTCTTCAATGGCGCGCCAGATCGATTCTCTAGGCCAGCCTTTTTCCCATAAACGGTAAAATTGCGCGACCTGGCTTCTCGATCGATTGTAAATCAACAGGTCGGATCGTTCATTATTGACCAATTGTGTATATTCAAGAATTACAGCAGGGGACCATTGCGCCAGAATAACAGCGTTTGGTTCCGCAGTACGCATCACCTCATCAGCAAAACTGGCAGGGCCTTTGACGTTGCTTAAGTTCACCCATTTCCAGTTCAATCCAATCGTCATGGCAATAACCAGCGGCAAAAAGAAAGCGTAATACTGTTTGGTTTTCTCAGCCAGAAGTCCCGAATTCACCCATTTTTCTACCTTCTCCCAAAGCCAAAACAACCCAAACGCAATAAAAATCGCCCATATCACATAAGAGGGGAGAAACATTGTGTCTTTATCCAAAACGCGATAATTAATGAAAAATATTGCGTTCGCCAGAAAAACGCCAATCAATCCAACAATAAACTTCTTGTCTCTTTTCCAACCAACAACCAATCCTAAAACACCTATCAATACGCCAATCCCCATGAAATTGCGCCAGAAATAATTAAGAAACCGAAGCATCTCACCAGGAATTTCTCCCCATGTGTACGCAAAAGCAAAAAACCGATAAGCCTTCCCGGATATCATCCACCAAACACCCTCAAAGGTTGTTAAGTCTTCGCCATAATATTCCAGCACATAGTTGAGAGAAGGGTTTGTCAGAGCGCGAATGGGAAGATAGATATAGGGCAGCATCCCAATCACACAACTACCTCCCATAATTAATATTCTTTTAAACGCTTTATCCCAATGCCAATACTCTGAAGTTATCACCAACCAGGTAAAAGCCGGAGCAAACAACACCCCAGAAGTATGGTTTGATAAACTGAGTCCATAAATAAAAGCAAAGCCATATAAATATTTCACACTTCCTGATTTTTGCCACAATAACAACAAGAACAAATTTACTGATAGCAGGAATGTGTGTAATGTATATACCTCAGCAATTAAAGCCATTTGCCAGAAATAATTTGAGAACGCCAGGAATAAACTCGCAATTGCCGCAAAAAAAGGTTTTTCAATCACCAGTTGGATTAAGATAAATAGCATATAAACCGTCAGCGCGCCAAAAAAAGCCGACATGACATTTAATCTATAAGCGAGGTCTTTAATTGGCAGGTAGCTGAACAACTTCCCAAAAATCAGGTACAGCGGGTACCCCGAAGGATGTACAATCCCCAAAAGGTGAACACCCGTGGAGAGCTCAGCGCTGTCAAATCCATACACGCCAGGCGCAAGCGTTAGCAAATAAACAACAAACGCCAACCCGGCTGTTAACAAGCCAAGATTCTTTTGAAAACCATTTTTAAGGTCGATATATTTCGTCATGTCCAGTTACCGGCATAGGAGCACCTCGTATAGAGAGAGCAAACAAGGTTAAATGATCTACTTCGGCGCAAAGAGTTTGATCCGTTTCATTTGCGTATGTCTTAAGACCCACCCAACTGCCGGGTTTGTTTTTTTCTTCATAGTACTGTATTTGATGATCATTTGGTAACCGCAAATAACGCGCCCATTCATTTTGATTCAAATAAAAACAGAGCTCAATAGTCTGCTCAAAAACAGGATTGTCAACAATTTCATTATTTGAATCCCGGTAAAGCACATTGACAATTCTTGGTCTTAACCAAATCCTTCCCGCAACTTCAACTTTTTCCGGGAAAAGGTTGGGCTCGCGTGCAACAACGACCAAAGAACCTCCGGTATCAAGCGAGTCGGAGGGAACGTATATGGAAAAATCTCTATCCGGCGTTGTGACAACCAACTCTTTCCCGTGGGTAACCAGAGTCGTACCCTGAACCAATACGGGGTCCGTTTCCTGGGTACTGCTTGCAGGTCGTTGGTTTCCCAACAATAAAACCAACACAACAGCAATCACCAAAACGGCAAGCACAGAAAATGTCCAGTAGTTTTTCGCCCTCTTATCTGAATTGGCATCCAATGTCATGCAAAATTTTCTCCATAAACAAACTTTTTATTGAAGGCATTTGCTATCCCCATACACCGATCCACCCGTTTGAAAACAAAAAACCGACCGCAAATGGGCCGGTTTCGCTTTTGGCTCCCTGACAACCTGACTTGTAAACAAGTCCAGCGACCATGTTGGGCCGTCAGATCCACACCTCCCTTGTTTGAACGCATAATCATTGCGTCAACAACTGGAATACACAGCTCAAAGAATTAGCTAACTGGTATTCTACAATTTCAATATAACAAAACACAGGTAAAAAGTCAATCGCAATCCCTCGCATCAGCAAGGTATTAAGTTGACAAAGCAAGGTTATTCAAAGAGGGTTTTTCTAACAACAATCACACAGGTTGCGTTATTTTTTTAAGATTGCTCAGCGCTCAAATTTTCAAGAAGAAGAATCGCGTTCTGCAAACGGGAGAGTGTTTTTTCCTTGCCCAGAATTTCCAAACACTCAAACAACGGTGGACTGACAGTTTGCCCGGTGGCTGCCATACGCAATATTCCAAAGACCTGACCCGGTTTGTACCCTGACCCTTCAACCAGATCGCGCATTGGAGGCTCAACAACTTCGGGGGCAAGAGATTCTGCCTGAGACAATACATTCAAACACTGCCGTGCTATGTTCGCAGATTCAGCAGCTGTAGTGTTCTTGGCAATTAAATCTTCTGCCGCGGGAATAACTTCCTCTTTGAAGAAAAACTCCGCGTATCGTGTCGCGTCATCAAAAGTTACCATCCGCTCGCGAATTAATGGAATTATCTTTGTGAGTAATTCGTCATCAACGAAATAACCCAGATTTTCAAACTGCGGTCGCACCCATTTTTTTAATTCATCGACAGACAAACTGCGAATGTGCAAACCATTAAAATGATCTAATTTTGAAAAATTGATAGCTGCTGGAGAGGGATTCAGTTTTTCAATGCTGAATTTATCGATCAGGTCTTCCAGGGTAAAGAATTCTGTGTGATCATCATAACTCCATCCCATTAACGCTATCCAATTATCTAACGCTTGTGGCAAATATCCAAACCTCGCAAAATCCCTTACAAAGATTGAATACCCATCTCCACACAATTCGGCCACATCACGCTTGCTCA
>ENA-OSEO01006011-OSEO01006011.1-sediment-metagenome-genome-assembly--contig:-NODE-6011-length-11199-cov-3.663370_pt1 | contig 11199 bp, 7 predicted proteins | sample MGYA00237883_ERZ534232 | MGnify/ENA metagenome assembly ERZ534232
AACCGCTTTGCGGATTGTTTACTGATACCCGTGGAGGGCGGGGCTTTCACTCCCACCGTCGGATAATGTTGCTTTTCGGTGAACCCTTCGGGAAAGGCGTTCTGGTTTGCGGGTTTATATCATCAAGCGGCTCATCGAGGCCATCGGCGTGTGTCTGGTCATTTCGATGATCTCCTTTTTTCTTCTTTTCCTGAACACCGACCCGGCGCTGCTGCTGCTGCCCCCGGAAGCCGAGATGGAGGACATCGCCAAGTTCAAGAAGCAGATGGGGCTGGACCGGCCGGTGGTCGTCCAGTACGTGGATTTCTTGCGGAAGGTCGTATTCCACGGCGACTTCGGCGATTCCTTTGTGTCGAAGGTGCCGGCCATGAGATTGCTCCGCGAACGCCTGCCCATCACGATCAAGCTCGCGCTGGCCGCATTGATCGTCATCAATTTTGTGGCCATTCCGGTAGGCGTGATCGCCGCGATCCGGCGATACTCCCTGATCGATAATATCGCCACCTTTACGGCCCTGGTGGGCCAGGCCATGCCGCTGTACTGGTTCGGGATCATGCTGATCATCATTTTCGGGGTCTGGCTGGGGTGGCTGCCCATATCCGGATCCGAGACGTTTCTTCATCTGATTCTTCCGGCGATAACCCTGGGGTCGTGGATCTTGCCGGTCAATATGCGTCTGGTGCGATCCGGCATGCTGGACGTGTTGAACCAGGACTACATTCGAACCGCCCGGGCCAAGGGGTTGTCCGAGAAAAAAGTCCTGATCAAACACGCCTTTAAAAACGCGGCCATCCCGGTGGTGACCGTATCGGGGATGCAGTTCGGCGCCCTTCTGGGGGGTGCGGTCGTAACCGAAACGGTGTTCGCCTGGCCGGGCCTGGGACGGCTGGCGGTGGATTCGATCCGGATGGGGGACTATCCGGTGGTCCAGGCCATTGTCGTCATCTTTGCAATCTTTGTGGTGCTGGCAAACCTTGCGGCCGACATCGTGGCCGCATTGATCAACCCGCGCATTCGGCTGAATTGACTTTAAAGACAGGATAGAGGATGAGCGCAAGGCAGGATGCAACCGAATTGATCCACCCGGCCGGTCCGTCTGGGGAAGCACCGTTTTCCAGGCTTCGACTGACGTTGAGGAAAATGTGGCATCTGCGGTTGGGAACCTTCGGCGCACTGCTGTTGTTCTGTCTTCTGTTTACCGCGGTGTTTTGTCCCGCCATCGCCCCGCATGACCCCTACAAGCAGAACATCCTGAACCGGCTAAGGCCGCCGGCCTGGATGCCGGGCGGAAAGGTCGCCCATCTTCTGGGAACCGATCATTTGGGCCGGGACCTGCTGACCCGGATCATGTATGGTTCCCGGATCTCGCTGACCGTCGGGGTCTCCGCCGTGGTCCTGCAGGTGATCATCGGGGTCGTTCTGGGGCTGCTGGCCGGCTACTACGGCGGAAAGGTCGATTCGGTGATCTCCTTTTTTGTCAACTGCATGATGGGCTTTCCGTTTATTCTTCTGGCCATGAGCCTGGTTGCGGTGCTGGGGCCCAGCCTCCAGAACATCATCATCGCCCTGGGGGTGACCGGGTGGACGGTTTTTACCCGGGTGACCCGCATCGAAACCATGAAACAGCGGGAACAGGAATACGTGCTGGCCGCAACCTCCCTTGCGTTTACCACCCGGCGGATTCTGCTCCGCCATGTGTTGCCCAACCTGGTGCCGAGCATCATCGTGCTGGCCACCGTGGAGGTGGCCCGGGCGATCATCCGGGAATCCCTGCTCAGCTTTCTGGGCCTGGGGATCCGGCCGCCCACACCGAGCTGGGGAGCCATGCTGGCCGAAGGCCGGGACTACATGCTGATGCAGTGGTGGCTGGCGGCCTTTCCCGGTGCAGCGATTTTCATCAGCGCGCTGGGCATCAACCTGCTGGGGGATGCCCTGCGCGATATCATGGATCCGTATCTGAGAAAAACCTGACGATGTCCGAGCACCATACCGATCTGTTGAGGGTCACGGGTCTAAAAAAACATTTCCCCATCGTCAAAGGCCTTCTGGGAAAGACGGTCGGGTACGTATATGCCGTGGACGGGGTCAGCTTTGCCGTGAAAGCCGGCGAAACCCTGGGGCTTGTGGGAGAGTCGGGCTGCGGCAAAACCACGGTGGGCCGGTGTTTGATACGGCTCTATGAGCCCACCGATGGGGATATCTGGTTTCACGGGGTCGATGTCACCCGCCTGAAACGCTCCGAGCTCATCCTGCTGCGCTCCGAGATGCAGATGATCTTCCAGGATCCGTATTCTTCGCTCAATCCGCGGATGCGGGTCAAAGCGATCATCGGCGAAGCGTTGCGGGTGCACCGGCTGGTCCCTGCCGATGGGTGGGTGGATCGGGTCGAGGAACTGCTGGAGAGCGTCGGACTTCAGGCCGAGCATATGGCCCGTTACCCCCACGAGTTTTCCGGAGGCCAGCGCCAGCGGATCGGTATTGCACGGGCGCTGGCCATGTCTCCCAAGCTGATCGTGGCCGACGAACCGGTCTCCGCCCTGGATGTCTCGATCCAGGCCCAGGTCATCAACCTGCTGGATTCGCTGAAGGAACAGTTTTCCCTTTCCTACCTTCTGATCGCCCATGATCTGAGCGTGGTGGAGCACGTATCGGATCGAATTGCCGTCATGTACCTGGGAAAGCTGGTCGAGGAGGCTTCGGACCGGGATCTGTATCTCAATCCCAAGCACCCCTATACCGTCGCACTGCTGGATGCCGTGCCCAAGGCCGAGCCGGGCGGAAGGCAGCGCCGGCTTCAACGCAGATTATTGAAGGGGGATGTCCCCAGCCCCATCAACCCGCCTTCCGGATGCCGGTTTCATACCCGCTGCCCCCAGGTCAAACCGGTCTGCAGAGAGCGAGAGCCGGAGCGGGTGGAGGTTTCGGACCGTCATTTCGTCAGCTGCCATCTGTACGGGGAAAGAGGCAATGCGCAGAGGGCAGAGGGCATTGAGCGGCGGACGGAGGGCCGGAGAGAACGGAAGAGTCATGTCTGAGGCATTGCTGAAAATCATCGATCTTCACACCCACTTTTTCACCCCCGAGGGGATCGTCAAGGCGGTGGACGGGGTCAGCTTCGACATCCCGAGGGGCAAAACCCTCGGGGTATTGGGGGAATCGGGGTGCGGAAAGTCGGTCACCGCACTGACCATCATGCGGCTGATCCCGGATCCGCCCGGAAGAATCCGAAAAGGGTCCGTCCTGTTCGACGGACTGGATCTGGTCTCGCTCGAGCCCTCCCGGATGCGGAGTATTCGCGGCAATCGGATCTCCATGATTTTCCAGGAGCCCATGACCTCCCTCAACCCGGTCTATACCATCGGCGATCAAATTTCGGAAACCTACATCACCCACCAGAACATCAGCCAAAAAGACGCCCTGGACCGATCCATCGAGATGCTCCGCTTGGTGGGAATCCCGGCACCGGAGAGACGGATTCACGAGTATCCCCACCAGCTTTCCGGCGGAATGCGCCAGCGGGCCATGATCGCCATGGCCATGGCCTGCCGCCCCAAGCTGCTGATCGCAGACGAGCCCACCACTGCCCTTGATGTCACCATCCAGGCCCAGATTCTCGAGCTGATGCTCGCACTCCAGGAAGAGTTGGGAATGGCCATTATGATGATCACCCACGATCTGGGGGTCATCGCCGAGGTGAGCGACCAGGTGGTGGTGATGTATGCGGGCGAGGTGGTGGAGTATTCGCCCATCGATACGCTTTTTGTCGAATCCCGGCATCCCTATACCGTCGGGTTGATGAAGTCGATCCCCAAATTGGGAGAAAAGTTCAAGCGCGGCAAACAGCCCCTCGTTGAGATCCCCGGCATCGTGCCGAACCTGATCCGCTTGCCCCCCGGCTGCCTGTTTGCCCCCCGGTGCGGCCATGTGACGGACCGGTGCCGTGCAGAGCGGCCCCCGATGTTCGTCCTCAACCCGGCGCACGGGGCCAAATGCTGGCGGGTTGAGGAAGAGGGAAAGAGAGTTGATGGAACCCCATAAACCAAAGGAGGTCATTATGAAACGTTCGACAGTCGGTGTTTCGGTGATTCTGATCCTGGTGATCGTGCTGACCGCTTTTCCTTCCTTTGCCAAAAAGAAGGACACCCTGGTGGTCGGCCAGTACGAGCGGTTAACCACCCTGGACCATTACCAGTCCACCCTTCGCAGCACCATCCAGATCGGGTACATGGTCTGGGATGCCCTGGTGACCCGGAACCCGGACACCGGCGAGATCATTCCCGGGCTGGCCCGGTCCTGGAAGACCATCGACCCGGTCACCTGGGAGTTCAAGATCCAGCCCGGGGTCAAATTCCATAATGGCAACCCCTGCAACGCCGAGGCGGTCCGCTACACCATCGAAGAGCGGATCCTCGACGAAAAGCAGAAATCCCCCCAGGCCGGCAACTTCAAATGGGTCAAAAAGGTGGAGGTCGTCGATGACGTGACCTTCCGGATCATCACCCACAACCCCTACCCGATCGTGCTCGAGCGGCTCAACACCCTGTTTGTCTACGACCCGGGCTATTGCCGGCAGGTCGGTGATCAGAAGGTGGCCGAAGCCCCCATGGGCAGCGGCCCCTACCAGTTCGTCAAATGGGACCGGGGCTCCCAGATCGTGTTTAAGAAAAACCCCAACTACTGGCAGAAGGGGATCCCCAAGATCGATAACATCATCTACCGGATCATCCCCGAGGTTTCGACCCGGGCGGCCGAGCTGATCTCCGGCGGGATCGACTTCGGCCTGAACTTCACCCCCGATCTGTGGGACACCTTCAAGAAGAGCCCCCATGCCGAACCGATGGGGGTTCCGATCCTGCGGGTCAACTTCTGGCAGTTCGACGGCTCCGGGGTGGCATCCAAAGGGCCCTGGAACGACAAGCGGGTCCGGCAGGCGATCTCCCACGCCATCGACCGCAAGGCCATCATCCAGGAAGTCATGGGCGGGCACGGGGGTGTGCTCTACGGCCCGTGCAACCCCCTCCACTGGGGGTATGATCCCATCGTGGAAAAGCTCGGGTATGAATACAACCCGGACAAAGCAAAGGCGCTGCTGAAGGAAGCCGGCTATGAAAAGGGCTTTGAAATGGACATCTGGCAGTATGAAGCCTACCAGAACCAGCCCAACCAGGCGGCGATGGGGTATCTCGAGCAGGTGGGGATCAAGTGCACGCTCAAAGACTATTCCGGAAACACCGGCCAGCTCATCAAGCTGCGCAACGCGCGCAAGATCACCGGGGTGGGGAATTTTACCTGGGGATCCTACAACATCTTCGATGCGGATGCGATCCTGCCGGCATGGTTCATGGTCAAGGAAGGCAAGTGCTACAACCTGGATCAGGAACTGGACGGCTGGCTCCAGGAGGCCCGGGACAGCGTCGATCCGGAAAAGCGCAAGGCGCTCTATTCCAAGGCCCAGAAACGGATCATGGAAGAAGCTTACTGGATGCCGTTTAACATCGTTCATCAGGTCTACGCAAAGCATAAGGACCTGAACCTGGTCGCCGGTAAAGACGAGGTGCCCCGCTACAACGAGGCGTTCTGGAAATAGGCAGGATTTAGTGCGGTGAAAATACCATTGAAGGGGCGGTTATCCGCCCCTTCAATCCTTTGGTTCTGCTCGCGGGCGATTCCCACCGGGCGCCGGGCACCCCCAATGCCTGTTATCAAAATCAGATGGCCTGTCCGGACTTTTTTAACAGGGAAGGGAAAAATGATATGGCGGTTGTGCACGTTGAAATCACTCGAAAGGACCTTTATGCCCAGGGGGAGTCGTTCGGACAAGCCGGTGTTTATGAACGCACCGATGGGGTTTTGACCTTTGCGGTGGATCCGGAAGCTGAAGCCAACCGCCCCATTGTGGATCTGAACTTGGCGTCCCTGGATTCCGAGGGGCGGGTCCGCTTCCGGTCCGATTTCAGCCTGCTTGCACCCCGAAACCCCGGCCTCGGAAACGGACGGCTTCTGGTGGATGTGGTCAACCGGGGAAGAAAGAAGGCCGTCGACACCTTCAACCGCGCCCCTTCGGATCCGGAGGGGACCTGGGAAAACCCCCCGGGGGACGGTTTTCTCTTCAGGAAAGGGTATTCCGTCGTCTCCATCGGGTGGCAGTGGGATGTCCATCGAAGCGCTGCGCTTCTGGGCTTGGAGGCGCCCCAAGCAAAAATTGCGGATGGAGGCTTCAGGGGGCAGACCATCGTCGAGATCCGGCCCAACGTGTTGGAAAAAACCCGCCTGCTGGCCAATCGGATCCATAAACCCTACCGGGCAGCCCGCCTCGACGGCTCGGCCCGTATCGGCGACTCAAATGGACTGCTCCTGGTCCGCGATTGGGAGGACGGTCCGGAGCGTGTCATCCCCCGAGACCAGTGGCGCTTTGCACGGGAAACCGGCAAAGGCATCGTCGAGAGCGCCGAGCACGTCTATCTGGAGGCAGGATTTGTTCCCGGAAAAATCTACCATTTCGTCTACACCCCAGAAAATGCTCCGGTGGTGGGAGCCGGCCTGCTTGCGGTGCGGGATGTGGCCGTCTGGCTGCGGCATCCCTCGGACCTGAATCCCGTAAGGGAGGGCTTTAAACGAATATACGGATACGGCGTTTCCCAGACGGGCCGCATGCTCCGCCATTTCATGTACCTGGGTCTCAATCGCGACGAGGCGGGCAGGATCGTCTACGACGGGCTGATCCCCCATGTTGCGGGGGGCCGGCGGGGGGAGTTCAACCACCGGTTTGCGCAGCCCTCCCAGCAATCCGCCCCCGGATACGGCCAGCTGGCTCCGTTTGCAGACAACCCGGCGCAAGATCCCTTCACGGGAAAAAAGGATGGGCTGCTTGCCCGGCTGCGCCGATCGGATGCCGCCCCCAAAATATTCCATACGAACACTTCGGCCGAATATTGGCGGGGTGACGGGTCCTTGATTCATATCGACCCGGTCCGGAACACGGATCTGGATGCCGCGCCCGAGGCTCGAATCTATCATTTCGCCGGAACCCAGCACGGACCGGGGTCCCTTCCGCTCGCCATGGGCATCGGCCCCGACGGTTCCAGGGGCCGCTACCCCTTCAATGTTACCGACTACCGGCCGCTTTTGCGCGCGGCGCTTGTCAACCTGGATCGTTGGGTCAGTCAAGACGTGGAGCCCCCGGCCAGCCGGCACCCGCGGCTCGACGACCGGACGGCGATACCAAGAGCCGATCTGTTATCTTCGTTTTCCGTCCCCGGTTTGGCCGGACCGGACCCGGAGCGCCTCTGGGTGGTGCGCGAAATCGACCTGGGCGCCGATGCCGAACGGGGGATTGCACGGTATCCCGCCCGGGAAGGAAAAACCTATCCCTGCCATGTATCCGCCGTGGACAGCGACGGAAACGAAGTTGCCGGGATCCGGCTCCCCGACCTCGAAGTCCCCGTGGGAACGCATACCGGATGGAACGTGCGCCACCCGGAGACGGGGGCCCCCGAGCAGATGATCCCGATGCAGGGGGCTACGCGTTTTTTTTCGCCCACACCAGCCGCCCGTGAAGCCGCCGGCGACCCCCGCCCCTCGCTGGCGGAACGCTACATGAGCCGGGAGGACTACATCGCGCGGGTGCTGGCGGCCGCCCGGCGATTGGCCGCAGAGCGGTATTTGCTGGAAGAGGATGTGGAAATCGTCGTCTCCGCGTGTGCGGAACGATACGATGCGGCAATGGCCGACAGCACCGGCTGACCCGCGGACCGAACCGCCGGATCCGATATTTTCGACCGGATCCAGAAGGAAGGATTTCCGCATCATCAAGAATGAAGACAGCGCGGAAGGGACAAATGGGCATGCGATTTGAACCGTTCGTGCGATCCGCAACCTGGAACACGAAAACTGGAGAACCCGATGCAAATAAATGAGCAGGACTTCCGATCCGCCCTTCCGGACCCCACCCAACCGCTTCGGCTAAAGGGCATCGATGCACCCATCGAGATCCACCGGGACCGATACGGCATCCCGCATGTGTCGGCGCAAACGGTCCATGACGCCTTCTTCGGGCAGGGGTTCGTCGCCGCCCAGGACCGGCTCTGGCACATGGACTATGACCGGCACCACGCCTACGGGCGGCTGGCCGGGATCCTGGGGGGATCCGTGCTCGAAACGGACAAGACCCTGCGCCGGTTCGGGATCGCGCATACGGTCAAGGCCGACCATGCCGCGCTTCACCCGGATACCCGGGCCATGCTGGAGGCCTACACCGCCGGGGTCAACGCCTGGATCGCAAACAGCCCCTCACTCCCCGTGGAATACCGGCTGATCGATGCCGCCCCCGAGCCGTGGGCGCCGTGGGACTGCCTGGCCGTGTTCAAGGTCCGGCACATCATGATGGGGATTTTCGAAGGAAAACTGTGGCGGGCCAAGCTGGTCAACACCCTGGGGCCGGACAAGGCTGCAGAGCTCTTGCGGGGGTACCCGCCCGGACATCTTCTCATCGTACCCCCCGGGGCCGAATACCGGGGGCCTCTGCTCGACGGGCTGGAGATCCTGCGCGCCCATCTGGACGCCCTCGGGTGGCTGAAGGAAGACCCGGATTCCGGAAGCAACAACTGGGCGGTGCACGGCAGCCGCACCGCCTCGGGAAAACCACTTCTCGCCGGCGATTCCCACCGGGCCCTGGACACCCCCAACGCCTACTACCAGAACCACATCGCCTGCCCCCAATTCGACGTCATCGGGCTTTCGTTTCCGGGGTGCCCCGGGTTTCCCCACTTCGGCCACAACGCGCATGTGGCCTGGTGCGTCACCCATGCCCAGGCCGATTACCAGGACCTCTTCATCGAACGGTTTTCCCCGGAGGATCCCACCCGATACCAATTCCAAGGCCAATGGGAACCGGCCGAAATCCGGCGCGAGCAGATCGCCGTCAAAGGCGGGGCGCCGGTGGCGCTTGCGGTGACGGTAACCCGTCACGGGCCCATCATCGGCGGGGAGCCCGCCAAGGGTTACGGGCTGGCCTTCAGGTACACGGCCACCGCCGAGCCCAACCGGGGCTTCGACTGCTTCCGGCAGATGCTCGCCGCCACGTCCGCGGACCAGATGGACGCCGCCATGCGCAACTGGGTGGACCCCTGCAACAACCTTGTGTTCGCCGATCGGGACGGAAACATCGCGTATCTTCACCGGGGACAAATCCCCGTCCGGTCCATGGCCAACGCCTGGCTGCCGGTGCCCGGATGGACCGGGGATCACGAATGGGAGGGGCACATCCCCTTCGAGGCGATGTCGCGGATCCGAAACCCCTCCAACGGGTTTATCGTCACCGCCAACAACCGGATCGTCGGGGAAGACTACCCGTATTACATCGCGTTGAGCTATGCATCCGGGTACCGGGCCCGGCGGATCTTCACGCGGCTTGAAGCGATGCCCCGTGCGACCGTATCGGACATGGAGGCCGTCCATGCGGACTGCGTATCCATCCCGGCCCGGGTCTTTCTGAAGTATTTTTCCGGGATCCGGCCCGCGGACGCGTTGTCCGAACGGGCCCTCGTGGAATTGACCGGATGGGACGGCGCCATGACCGCGGATGGCCTGGCCCCGACCCTCTACAGCGCCTTCCGGATCGCGCTGCTCGACCGGATCGTCCGGCATCACACCGGCCCCCTGTGCGACATCATGTTCACCGCCACGGGCCGAGGGGCCCCCCGGCATTTGGGGGATCTCTGGGCCCTGCTGGTGGGCATGGCCGAAAACGGGGACGCCTCCTGGCTTCCGCCCGGTATGGACTGGGCATCGGCGGTATCCGAAGCCTTCGCAAAGGCCGTCTCCCGCCTCAGGCAGCAGTTGGGGGACGATCTCACCGCCTGGCGGTATGGGGCGATGCACCGGACCCGGCCCGCCCATCCGCTGTCGAAACGGTTCCCCGAACTTGAAAGCCGGCTCGACCCGCCTTCCGTGGAGATGAGCGGGGACGGGGATACCCCGCTGGCCGCCGGGTTTTCACCGGGAAACCCCTTCGGGGTGACGCTGCTGTCGGTGGTGCGGTACGTCTTCGATCTGGCCGACTGGGACAACTCCGGCTGGGCCGTGCCCCTGGGGGTGTCCGGCCACCCGGCAAGCCCCCATTATGCGGACCAGACCCCGGTCTGGGCTTCCGTGAAGCTGGTCCCCATGCGGTACGGTTGGAAACGGATCGCGGCCGAGGCGCTGACCCGCCAAACCCTTCAACCGGAAGGATGACCGGCCCGTACATTTCTTCACCCTGCGCAGATATTTTCAGGAGGTATCCGATGACCGAAACCTATGAAGGCTCTCCCCAGCGGTTCGATGTGGCCGTCGAACCGAACGTGATGCTCCCCATGCGGGACGGTGTGCGGCTGGCCGCCGATCTTTACTTTCCGTCATCCGGGGTGAAGCAGGATCAAGGGCGGTTTCCGGTCATTATCGAGCGGACCCCCTACAACAAACTCTCTCCCAGGAATGTGCTCAAAGCAAAGTACTTCGCCCGCCGGGGGTACGTGTGCGCCATCCAGGATGTGCGGGGCCGGTTTGCCTCCGAGGGCGAATGGTATGCGTTTGCCGATGAGGCCCACGACGGGTATGATACCGTGGAATGGCTCGGCACCCGGCCCTGGAGCACCGGAAAGGTCGGCACCATGGGGGACTCCTATGCGGGAACCGATCAGAGCGCCCTGGCCACGCTCAACCCGCCGCACCTGTCGGCCATGATCGTGGCGGTGGGGGCCTCAAACTACTACCACAGCTCCATGCGGCACAACGGCGCCCTGGAGCAGCGCTTTCTGATCTATGTCTTTCGGATGGCCGTCACCAGCAAGGAGGCGGCCGCGGATCCGGATCTGAGAAACGAGCTGATCCGGCTGTTTACCCGCAGCATGCCGGATATCGTGAAACGGTTTCCGCTCAAAGCGGGCGCCACCATCCTCAGACGGCTGCCCTCCTACGAACGCTGGGCGCTGGATATTCTCACCCGGGGAGAGTATGACGACTACTGGAAAAAGCGCAGGGGGTATGCCGTTTCCGAGTATTACCCGGAACACGCCGATGTGCCGAGCCTGTATCTGGGCGGATGGTACGATTCCTACGCCCGCAACACCTGCGAGAGCTATACGGCGCTGCGAAGGATCAAACAGTCCCCCCAGTATCTTCTCATGGGACCCTGGACCCACGGAAAGTATGAAATCACCT
>ENA-OSEO01006012-OSEO01006012.1-sediment-metagenome-genome-assembly--contig:-NODE-6012-length-11197-cov-2.190018_pt1 | contig 11197 bp, 9 predicted proteins | sample MGYA00237883_ERZ534232 | MGnify/ENA metagenome assembly ERZ534232
TACCGGGAGATCCTCATCCTCATCCGCAGCCATATCCCATGCCGGGTCTATGGCGCGCTGTGTGTAAGGTGTTGAGGGTGACTGGTAAGCCCCACCGCCCCAGTTGGGTGTTTTAGGCTGGGGAACTGGCGAATATGTCAGCAGTCCTCGTTTCACCGCCCGGTGGACGCGCGCAAAAACCAGATCTGATTTGCGAAACCGTACTTCTGCTTTAGCGGGGTGAACATTTACATCCACTTCTTCCGGATCCAGTTTCAGAAACAACACCGCCATAGGATACCTGCCCACCATCAGCATGGTTCGGTATGCCTGAAGCAGCGAGCTGGATAATGCGGAATCCTGCACCCAGCGGCCATTCACAAAGAAAGTGATTTCCCGCCGGTTCGAACGGGTCAGATCAATCGGACTGATAAATCCCGAAGCCCTGAACCCCTCCTCCTCCAATTGGATTTCCAACATCTGGCGAGCGATATCCACCCCATACAGACTTGCCAGAACTTCGCGGTGATCCCCATTGCCGGAGGTTCGCAAAACCACCTGCCCATCCTGTGTGAGGTGAAACCGCACCCTGGGATATGCCAGAGCGTACCGCGTCACCAGCGCGCTGATATGCCGCTTTTCAGTCGCGTCTGTTTTCAGGAATTTAAGCCTGGCCGGCACATTGTAAAACAGATCTTCCACCCGCACGACCGTCCCAGCCGGGATGCCCAGTTTTTCCAATTCACCAATCTTCCCGGCATCCACCCGGACCCGGCCGCCCAGTTCAGCCCCCTGCGCGCAGGATGTGATTGCCATCCGGGAAACAGAACCAATAGAAGCCAGCGCCTCACCGCGGAACCCCAGGGTATGAATCGAAAACAGGTCGGCGGCAGTTCGTAATTTGCTTGTCGCGTGCCTTTCAACAGAAAGGGTTAGTTCATCGATCGGGATTCCATCCCCATCATCCGCGATCTCGATCAGCCTCCGCCCTCCCTGTTCAATCCGGATCGTGATCTGCGCGGCCCGGGCGTCCAGCGCGTTTTCAACCAGCTCTTTCACCACGGAAGCCGGTCGTTCAACCACTTCTCCCGCAGCGATCTGTGAGGCAACTTCTCCGGATAAAATTTGAATTGGCATACTCACCTCGTATTTTTTTGATTATACCAGCGAAGGAAGTTTTCAATTGACGTCCGAAACCAAACAGGTTATCATCACATTACCCTCAGGTCAGTCGGGTGATCGCGGCTCCGCTTCTCGCGGGGTCGAGGAAAGTCCGCACTCCACAGAGCGCGATGCCGGGTAACACCCGGGGCGGGGCAACCTGCCGGATGGGCCACAGAAACAAACCGCCCGGATTGCCTTGTGCAGCCGGGTAAGGGTGAAATGGTGGTGTAAGAGACCACCGGCGTCCGCAGTAATGCGGCGGCCGGGCAACCCCCATCGGGAGCAAAGCCAAGCAGAAACAAAGCTCATCTTCGGATGGGCGGGAGGCTGCTCGTTTTCCTTGCGTTTCGGGTAGGCTGCTAGAGTGGAACGGTAACGTTCCATCCAGATAGATGATCGCCCACGCGGGTGCTGTGTCCTCTTCGGAGGAGACCCACTCGCGAGACAGAATGCGGCTTACAGACTGACCTCAGGGTACTTCTTTAATTGCGCAACACACAGCCCAACCTCACGATTTAACCAATCCCCCTGTAATTTGCTAAAATTAGATCAACACCCGAGCCATTTCATTTCACCCACCATATCAGGGGCAATTGTTCACATGAAACTATTAAACAGATCGCTTTTAATTGGAAATGGAGTCAATCGCCTCTCCAACGCTTCCTTATCCTGGGAAGACATCCTGGAAGGTTTGGTTCGGGAAAACAATTTTCCCAAAGAATCTCTTCGGCTAATCCCCAACACCATCTTTTTTGAGTGTATCAAACTCCAATCCCTTTCCATGTCCCGAGCCAGTGAAGCGGAAGCCCAGCAGCGAATCGCCGGCATGCTGGCGAAAATCCAACCCACCGAATACCATACCCGATTTATCCAAACTGGCGTAAAGCATATCTTCACCACAAACTACGATTACTGCCTGGAGAACATCATCAACGCGACTGCCACTTCCTCCGGAAACGAAACCCGATACAGTCTTTTCCGGCGCAAGGAAATCAATGGCACCACCATCTGGCATATTCACGGCGAAATCGACCATCCTCAAACCATCATGCTCGGGTTTGACCACTACGCCGGTTGCTTGCAAAAGATGAGAAAACATCTGGTAGGTGAACGGGAATCGGATGAAGAAAAAATGATGGCTTCTCTCGCCAGCCGGCTGACGCAGCCTGGAACAGGAAATCCCGCCTGGGTGGAAATATTTCTGCGCACTGATGTGGACATCGTTGGGTTAACCCTCGACTTCACCGAAATTGATTTGTGGTGGTTGTTGGGATTAAAGAAAATGATTGGGATGGCACAGGACGGAATGGCCAGGGAAACGCGCTATATTCATTTCTCTACGGAAACCGAATCCCGGGAAACCCATGCCAGGCTGGAAGCCCTAAAACTGTATGGGGTCGGGATTGTTACCATCCCTGTCCCCAATAATCACTGGAGGCAGGCTTATGATGAGTATCTTACAAAAATGATTTAGATACCCCAGGCAACCCTGAAACCCGCCGGCGGGTTTCCCGTAGATAGATTAGAAACCTCAATTTAAAGAAACAATATTTTAGGAGAAACTTATGAGTGAGAACTCGGAAACTCAGTCCAATTTATCTGAAGAATTTCGCAACCTTGGCAGAAGCATGAAGAACTTCCTTGAATCTGCCTGGAGCAGTGAAGAGCGCCAGAAACTCCAGCAGGAACTGGAAAAAGGGATCAATGAAATCGCCAGCTCGATCACCGAAGCCGCGGAAGAATTCACCCAGAGCGAGACCGGCCGCCAGCTCAAACAGGATTGGAAGGACCTGGAAGATCGTGTGGAGAGTGGTGAGCTGCAAAATAAAATCCGCACTGATCTTAAAACTGCCCTTCAAAAAGCCAGTGAAGAACTGGAGCGCGCCGCGGAAAACTTTTCCTCCGGGCAGGATGGCCCCGGTTCTCTGGAATAAGCGCCGCGCGCGTATCCATAAATCCGATTAACAGCCTTTTGCTATTGCGCTCCTGCGGTTACTAACACCCGCCGGGAGCATTGAGTATTTTGAAGCACGACAGTCGGATTTCGGTTAAAATAAAGTTATGCAGATCATCCTGACACACGAGCAAGCCGACTTTGATGCGATTGGTGCGCTGTTGGGTGCTTATTTGTTAAATGAGCACGCTGTGCCTGTCCTTCCGCGTCGCGTCAATCGCAATGTCCGCGCGTTTCTGGATTTGTACGGCATCGAACTACCCTTTGTGGAAATAACTGACCTCCCTGCTGAGCCAATTGATTCTATCACGTTGGTGGACACACAGTCCATGACCTCGGTCAAAGGGGTCAGCAAAGCTACCCGTGTTTGTGTCGTAGACCACCACCCCCTCAGAGATGGCCTGCCACAGGATTGGGACATCCGCCTCGAGCCGCTCGGCGCAACCACCACCCTGTTCGTTGAGCAGCTCACCGAACACAATGGGAATCTGAACATCATTCACGCCACTTTGCTCCTGCTGGGTATTTACGAAGACACTGGCGGCCTGACCTACCAGAACACCACCCCGCGCGATGTACGCGCGGCAGCGATGTTGATGGAACATGGCGCTAGCCTTGGGATTGCCAATGAGTACCTCAACCCGCCGCTCTCCGAAGACCAGCATCTTCTGTATAACCGTATGCTCGAATCAGCCGAATCCTTACGGATCAATGGACAGCTCATCACCCTGTGCTATGGCAACGCCTGTGACATGGATGAAGAAATCTCCAGCGTGGCCCACAAACTCCGCGACCTCCTTGACCCGGATGGTTTGATTCTTCTGGTCAGCACCCGCGAAGGCATTCGCATGGTAGCACGCTCCACTTCAAGCCGCGTCAATGTAGCCGGGATCGCGGCCTGTTTCAACGGTGGCGGGCACGAACGCGCGGCAGCCGCATTGATCCACCCTGACAATTTCAATTGTGATTCGGAAATACTGACAAAAAAACTGCTGGAAGAAGCCTATCTCGAGCTGAAAGAAATCCTTCCGGAATATATCCGCCCTCCCATCACCGTGAAGCAAATTATGTCCACCAGCCCTACCATCCTTTCGCCCGAAACTTCCGTCCAGCAGGCCGCTGAACTCATGCAGCGGTTTGGGTACGAAGGTTACCCTGTCGCAAGAGATAATCAGGTGGTCGGGTTGCTCAACCGACGGGCTGTCGATCGCGCCCTGGCGCACAAACTGGATCTCAATGCAGCCAGCCTGATGGAAGTGGGCGAGGTCCATGTCCATCCGGGCGATTCCCTGGAGACCTTGCAGCGGGTGATGACCCGCAGCGGCTGGGGACAGGTCCCGGTACTCAACGAATCCTCGACAAAGATCATCGGGATCGTGACCGGGCTCCCGGTCTTCGGCGCCGGGCGCGGGATGCCTTTTCAGCAGCAGGGCGGCGCCGACCCCTGGCTCTTCGTTACGGAAATGAGGAAAACCTATGACGTTCGGGAAATAGCCCCGACCGCTGACAAGATAGAGCCCGTCGACCTCCTGGTCCTGCTCCACCCCAAGGACCCGCCGGCCAAAATGCAGTATGCCGTGGATCAATATGTCCTTTCGGGTGGAAACGTGCTGGTCTTTGTGGACCCTCTGTGTGTGGTGGACACGAGTCAGCAGCAGGGGTTCCCTCAGCCGTCCTCCTCGAATCTGGAAAAGCTCTTTGGGGCATGGGGAATCAGCATGGACAAGGGCAAGGTCGTTATGGACCTGGATCAACCCACGCGGCTTCGTCGAGGCAACGCCGTGGAAGATAACCCGACGTGGATCTCCGCTCGAAAGGGCGCATTCAATTCAACGGACGTGGTAACCTCGAAGCTTGAGAACATGCTGTTTCCCATGGCCGGGTCCATCAAAGCGGGGGACACTCCCCCTCAGGAGATGGAAATCCTGGTCCGGTCCGGCAAAAACGCCGGTTTGGTAGATGCGTTCAAGGCCACGGTCGGTCCGGATGTGATGCGACGGGACTTTGTCGCCGACGCTCAACCGCAAAACCTCGCCGTGCGCTTGCGGGGGAAGTTCAAGACCGCCTTCCCCGGGGGAATGGTGGATGAGTCGGAGCCAGGGGCCGAGGCCGGAGCGGTTAAAGGGGAGCGCGATTCAGGACAGCTTATGGAGTCGGCTAAACCTGCCACCATTGTCATTGTGGCGGACGCCGACATGCTGGCCGATGACTTCTATGTCCAAAAGACTAGGCTTGCCGGGTTTGTGCTCTCAAAGGTATTTAACGACAATCTCAACTTTCTCCTCAATGCCTGTGAGATCCTCACAGGGAGTGACGAGCTGATCGGGCTCCGCTCACGGGGAAAGTACGAGCGTCCCTTTACTGCGGTTCTTGAGCTCCAAAGACAGGCGCAGGAGCGTTGGATGGCCAAAGAGAATGAGCTGGTTCAACGGGCGGAGGAAACCAACCGCACGCTTCGGGAGCTGGAACAGAAAAAGGACGCCTCACAGACGCTTATCCTCAGTCCGGAACAGGAAGCAGAGATCTCAAAATTCAGAGAGGAAAGGGAGCGGGTGAACCGGGAGCTGAAAGAGGTGCGCAAGAACCTGAGAGCCGATGTGGAAAACTTGGGCACAAAGCTCAAATGGATCAACATCCTCCTGATGCCTCTGATCGTCTCCGTGGTCGGAATCGGTTACGCCCTGTACAGACAGAGAAAGATGAGAAGAAGATGAGAGGAAAGACACTCACGGTCCTTTTGATCACCCTGGCCGTTGTTGCAGGGGCAGGCGTCCTCCTGATCCGCTCAAAATCTTCCGCACCGCGGGACGGAAGCCTCGGAGCACCGCTCCTTCAAGGCCTTCGCGTCAATGATATCACGGCCATTCAGATGAAAAGCGCGCAGGCCTCTGCTGCTTTGGTCAGGAAAGACGATCGGTGGGTGGTGGAGGACCGGCATGATTATCCTGCGGATTTTTCCAGGCTCACGGAGATGATCCGTCAGCTCAAAGACCTCAAGGTCGGAAGGCGTTTTGAGGCCTCTGAGGAAACCTTGAAACGTTTGGGACTCAAAGATCCGGCCGACCCATCTGCCGGTGAGGAGGAAAGGGCCCTTCGCGTCCTGCTCAAGGACAAGGATGGAACCGTGCTTGCCGATACCCGCCTGGGTAAGCCAAGGATATCACAGGACGAACGGCAATTCCCCGACGGTCAATACGTCCGCATTGGTGAAGACCCAACCGTCTTCCTGGTGAACAGGGCCTTGAATGCCTATTCTGCAGAACCTGCCTCCTGGTTGGACAGGAAACTCACCGAGGTCCAGGCGGCGGAAGTCAAAAAGATCTCTTGCACGGATGCCCGTGGTAAGGTGTTATACGCCTTTGAGAGATCTGAATCCGGGAAGGACCTCTCTCCGCTCGTGGAGATCCCCAAGAGCAGAGATTTGGACAAGGGGTCGGTGAATCGGGTGGCAGGCGGGCTTTCATCCCTCCGTTTGGAGGATGTGGAGCAGGAGGGGCAGGGGTTCGACGAAAAGACGTCCCTAGTGCTGGAGTACCAATTGTTCAACGGGATGATCTATCGAGTCTATCCTGATACCGGTTGCCAGAATGACAAGCGTTGTCCGATCCGGATTAGAGTCGATTTTCAAGCGCCCACCCAATCGACCGGGGCGCAAGCCGAGAGTGGTCCGCCCGCTGAAAAATCCCCTACCACCCCGGATCCATCCGCCGAGGAAATGGCGTCGCGCGCCAAGTCGCTGGATTCCCGCTTCACCCCGTGGGTGTTTCACGTGCCCGCGTGGCAACATGGCAACCTTCTGACCAGCCTTGAGCAACTTCTGCAAAAACCCGAAGAAGAGACAAAGAGTAAAGGATAATGATCAGTTACCAGTGAAAGGCATTTACTGATCACTGATCACTGGTTACTACATGAAACGACTGGGCCCGGACAGATCTAGGATCTGCCGGGCCCAATCCATTCATTTCAATGGAATCGCGGATTAATACATGTCCTCGGGCGGCATGGCCGGGGCCTCGCCTTTCTTCTTTTCCGGCTTTTCAGCCACCATGGCCTCTGTGGTCATGAGGAGGCCTGCAACAGAGGCCGCATTCTGGAGCGCGAACCTCGCGACCTTGGTCGGGTCGATGACGCCGGCCTTCATCAAATCCTCGTATTCACCCGTCTCGGCATTGAAACCGAAACTGTCCTTGCCATCCATGACATGCTGCACCACGACCGACCCTTCGAACCCCGCATTGCCTGCAATTTGCCTGACCGGCTCTTCCATGGCCCGTTTGACGATGTTGACGCCTAGCTGCTCCTCGCCTTCAAGCTTCATCTTGTCAAGCGCCTTCAGGGCCCGAATAAATGCCACGCCGCCCCCTGGGACGATCCCCTCTTCAACCGCGGCGCGGGTTGCATTCAAGGCATCTTCGACCCGGTCTTTCTTTTCCTTCATTTCGGTCTCGGTGGCAGCGCCCACGCTGATCACGGCGACACCGCCGATCAGCTTGGCAAGACGCTCCTGTAGTTTCTCACGATCGTAGTCGCTCGTCGTCTCGTCGATCTGGGCCCGGATCTGCTTGACACGGCCTTCCAGTGCCTCTCTGCTCCCGCCGCCATCCACGATGGTGGTGTTGTCTTTGTCGATGGTCACGCGCTTGGCCGTCCCGAGATCGTTAATCGTGACACTCTCGAGCTTTATCCCCAGATCCTCACTGATCACCTTTCCACCGGCCAGGATGGCGATGTCCTCCAGCATGGCCTTTCTTCGGTCTCCAAAGCCCGGGGCCTTCACGGCCGCAACCTTCAGGGTCCCCCGGAGCTTGTTCACCACCAGGGTTGCCAGCGCTTCGCCCTCTATGTCTTCAGCGATGATCAAGAGCGGCCTTCCCATCTTGGCGATCTGCTCCAGGATGGGAATCATGTCCTTCATGACGCTGATCTTTTTCTCGTTCAGCAGGATGTAGGGCTCTTCGAGGTGGACTTCCATTTTTTCGGGCTCCGTCACGAAATAGGGGCTCAGGTAGCCGCGATCGAACTGCATCCCCTCGACGATTTCAAGCGTCGTTTCCATGCTCTTGGCTTCCTCAACGGTGATGACGCCCTCTTTCCCGACCTTTTCCATGGCCTCCGAAATGATGTCTCCGATGGTCGTATCGTTGTTGGCGGAAATGGTGCCCACCTGGGCGATCTCCTTTTTCTCCTTCGTGGGCTTTGAAAGCTTCTTCAGCTCCTGAACCACGGTGTCAACGGCCTTCTCAATCCCCCGTTTAATGGACATGGGGTTGGCGCCGGCAGCGACCAGCTTGGACCCCTCCCGGTAAATGGCCTGGGCCAGGATGGTGGCGGTCGTGGTTCCGTCTCCCGCCACATCGGAGGTCTTGGAGGCGACTTCCTTCACCATCTGCGCGCCCATATTTTCAAACTTGTCTTCGATCTCCACTTCCTTGGCGACCGTAACGCCATCCTTGGTGATCTTGGGCGAACCCCATGATTTCTCGATCAGGACATTGCGACCTTTGGGTCCAAGCGTGATTTTTACCGCATTGGCCAGGGTGTCCACACCCTTCATGATCTTCTCCCTGGCATTGGCGCTGTATTTGATTTCCTTGCTAGCCATCGATTAACCTCCTATTTGAATGGTTTCATTGTAATGTCTTCGCTGATCACTGGAAGCGGTCCTTAGATGCCTTTTGATCATCCTTCAATGATGCCAAGGATGTCATCTTCCCTCATAATCAAGTGATCTACGCCATCTATCTTGATTTCCGTCCCGGCATACTTGCCGAAAAGGATGCGATCTTTGGCCTTCACGGCCATGGGCGCCCTCTCGCCGTTCTCATTCACCTTTCCGGGACCAACGGCGATGACCTTCCCCTCCTGGGGTTTTTCCTTGGCCGTGTCCGGGATAATAATGCCTCCAACCGTCTTTTCTTCCTCTTGGGTCCTAATGACGAGCACCCTGTCGTTCAACGGCTTCACCTTCATGAGCTTTCATCCTCCTTCAACATGTTGTTTTTCTTATGTTGTCCCGGCCCCCTTGTCTCTTCAGAGGCCTGGCCAAAAAGACATAACCTGCTGATTTCCTAGTATTATTCTAAGATGTCGGTAGCGAATTTAACCATTCTCCAACGCTTGTCAAGACAACGTCCCTTACTTTCTTGGATCCGGGTGTACCCATGGCGCCGAGGCCCAAACCAGGCCTCGGAGGAAGGATCGGGGGGTCGCCCTGGCCACGCGCTGGACTTAGCGGCGAGGAATGGGGCCTCAATCGTCTCTCAGGCCATTGATGATTTCAAGTCCCTGTTGCGAAAGATTATGTTTCTTGATCGCCTTCTTGTATTGGGTCTTCTCTTCGGCAGTGGCCTTCTTGCCGGGTTTCTTAACCGCCGGGCACTCCACGAAACGGACAGGGTATCCACGAGCGGAAAAATCACCCTCCCGGTAATGTGGAAAAATAAGAGATGCATGCATAAACCTGAGCCCGTACAGAAAGTTGACATGAAATGGCGGAGAGAGCGGGTCTCTTTGCCAAAAGGCAGTCTTGATCTTTCGACCGCTCTTGCCAAGCTTCGTGTCATCAAGGGCCAGGCATACCGGCATCTCATCAGGATACCTCATGAAATATTCTTTCATGACCGGAACAAACAACCGATCAGGCTCCCACTGACTTCGGGAGAACACTTTATAATCGGCACTCCAATCCTGATCTTGGCGTCCAACCGCACATATGCAACGGGAAAGGGTTCGGCGTCCCAATGCACAAAGGTTCCCGAGAGAAAGTTCTATCGCCCGAATCCGACTGCGCTCTTGTACAAAAGCCCCGGAGAAGGAATCATGCAGAAGAGAGGTGATCTGATCGCTCAGCATATTTATTACCTCTCTTTCAGGGCAAAGGTGTTCTTGGCCGTTCGGATGAAGCGTTCCCCTTTGTTTACCTTTTTTGAGAGCGCGGATACGAGAGACTCCCTTTCCAGGGTGATCCCAAAGGTTTGTTCAGCATCCGCAATGATCTCGGAAATATGGAGTGGCTTCTTGGCTTTAGTAAGTATGTTAAAGACAATACTTAGTTGCGACATACTCTTTTTACGAGGCTTGCCGCCTTCAGGCGAACCACGCAGTTTCTTGAGCGCCCGCACCTGCGCTTCAAGAGAAACAACCATTATTTCCAGAATATCATCACGAATATCTTTATTATCCATAACGGCACCCTCCGGTATATATTGGTGGAGCCGTTATAACAACTATGAATAAGTATGTCAAGCAAAATTATTTAAGACATACGTAAAATGTCCAAACTCCAGTCCTCCGCACAGCGGAGGCCTGGAGTTTGGACATTTTTTTACTCAAGTATACGCGTATGCCACCATATTTTTCGCGATATTTCGCTTTAAGATGTCTGTAATGGGCGCTTCGTTAATTTCTTTTCTGAGACGGGTTAGCAGGTAGAGAGCTGAAGGTCGTGTTGCCTTCTTTCTCCATTTGGGTAAAGGGACAAAGTCATGAGTACGTCCAGGACCAAATTCTTTCAAGCCTGCAAGAAGCAAAAGGCTATAACCTGCTACGGCAAACGCCGGTTGTCTTGGAACGGATTTGCTGGACCAAACCTGTGCATTACCGACACCAATGGTGTCTTTTTGTTCTCGATGATTCACTTCAATCTGCCAGCGGTCAAAATAACATTGAAGCAACGTTCCGACATCGCTTTCCATGTCAGTGCTCAGAATATACGCAGGATCGCGGTAATTTCTTTTGGCATTTACCGAGGTCTTGTACGGTTGAGGGGCAACTACCAGCAATCTGAGGAGACGTTGTTTCGACCCCCTTTGCCACAATACGTTTCTGACCTCTTTGTACCTGATATCGCGCCATGTGCCTCCAAAATGAATCCTGCTCATCTGCCAACTTATGGAGTCATTTTGTCTGACCGATTCAGGAGAAAACTTTTCTTCCCCATATATGCGTCTTCCCCCCTCTGGAGAAGGAAAACATGGCGAGCAAATTCAAGTCATCGGCGACCGCCGTTCCCATCGAAGAAGCCCTAGGCCAGGTCATTGCCCATGACATGACGGAGATCAGGCCCGGGCAATTCAAAGGACCGGCATTCAAGAAAGGCCA
>ENA-OSEO01006015-OSEO01006015.1-sediment-metagenome-genome-assembly--contig:-NODE-6015-length-11196-cov-4.116287_pt1 | contig 11196 bp, 11 predicted proteins | sample MGYA00237883_ERZ534232 | MGnify/ENA metagenome assembly ERZ534232
TCTTGACTGCCCTGCAGGTCCTGGCCATAATGAAAAAAAACGGAAAAAGTCTGTCAGATCTAACAGATGTTATGGAAACTTATCCCCAATGCCTCCTTAATGTAAAGGTGAGAGAGAAGCGGGATTTTAATTCCATACCATTAATTAAGGAATGCATCGACGATGTAAAAAATCAGCTGGGAGACACCGGCAGGATTCTGGTGAGATATTCCGGCACCGAGATGCTGGCTCGAGTTATGATCGAGGCTGAAGATGATCAGACCGTGGTCGCCTTAACGGAGCAGGTGGCGGCAGTGATACGGGAACAGTTGGGGGCGTAGTATATGCCTGGTCGGTTGCTGGGAATTGATGTGGGCAATACCAATATCGTTATGGGTATTTTCAGCGGTGAGAAACTGGTTAAGGATTGGCGTATCCGGACGGAAAGAAACGTAACCGAAGATGAGTTTAATGTCTTGGTAACCGGTCTGTTTAGCGGCAGCAACATTTCCTTTCATGCGGTGGAAAAAACCATCATTTCCAGTGTGGTACCGCCTCTGGTAAAGGTGTTGGATGCGTTCTGTCGAAAATATCTGGGGCGGGCGCCGCACTGGGTTGATGCCAAATCGGCCGCGGGCATGCCGATCCTCTATAACAACCCGGCTGAGGTCGGCGCGGACCGGATTGTTAATGCGGTTGCCGCCTACCACAAGTACAAAACCGGTCTGATTGTGATTGATTTCGGTACGGCCACGACCTTTGACGCTATATCAGCAAAGGGAGAGTATCTAGGCGGTGCCATCAGCCCCGGGATTATGATCGCTGCCGAGGCGTTATACAAAGAAACCTCCAAACTGCCGCGGGTTGAAATTATTGCAGTGCCGAAAAATGTTATCGGCAAGGACACCGAAAACAGCATTAAATCCGGCATTATTTATGGTTATGCCGGACTGGTCGATGGGATGGTGCGGCGAATGAAGGCTGAAATGGAAACGACCCCTAAAGTTATTGCCACCGGCGGGCTGGCAACACTGATGAATGCCGTTGTCGAAACGATCGAAGCGATTGAGCCGGATTTAACCCTGAGGGGGTTGAGGATTATCAGCGAATACATCTGATTTTATATCCGGCCGGTTTTACGCATGGTTTCTTTATAAATCCGGTAAAAGTAATCGTTGTCGGTGAGCCCCCGCCTCAAGATCTTATCAAAGTCCTTGATATTGTTATAGTTTATAATGATATTGGCGCTTTTGTTGAAAGCCAGCATATTGTCCATGGTACGAAACCGGTTGCTGATCAAGACAACGAACATGTTCCGGCGGATGGACATGCCCAAGCGTTCAATAAAAAAAAGTACGCCGTTCCTGTCCGGGTCGGCCGTGTCAAACTCCTCATTTACCAGAATCAGATCGTAATTATGATATCGCATCTTTTTTAATGCGTCTCTAGCGGTTTCTGCGTCGGTAATATGGTAGTCCAGGTCAACCAGAGCGGTGTTGATGGTTTTCTTGATACCGGGATCCGATTCGCAGATGAGAGCGGTTTTGCCTTCTTCCTCAACGAAATCAAAAGGCCTATCGGATGCATCGTAAGTCTCCGATGCCGCTGTCGGTGAAAACATTTCTGCCCGCCGGGCCGCTTCTTCAGGCGCGGCCGCCCGCCCGCTTACCATTATTTTCTCTTTACATTTGGGGCAGGGGAGTGATGCCACCTTGCCGGCCGGAATCTTATCATCCGGAATCTTGAACCTACTTTGACATTTTTCACAGGTAATATCCATGATGCCTGGACCTGTTCCTCTCTGATGGTTTATAAAAGTTGTTGCCCCCCCCTCGGAAAGCCTTTAGAACCAAAGACGTGTTCAAGCGGCTATTTTTTCTTGCCATATTTTGAGTCCATTTCAAGGGAATCGATATCGGTCGTGGCTTCACCGCGTGAGCTTTTAACCTTGTCAATACCGCGGCCGACAATTCCCCTGCGGGATGAATAAGCCAGGGCGGTTTCTTCGGTGATGAGTCCTTTTTCATAAAGACCGACAATGTAGTCGTCAAATGTTGTCATCCCAAAGGCCTTGCCGGCCTGCATGATTTCATAAAAGGTTTTGCCTTCAGACTCACCATGTTGAATGGCATCGATTACCCTGAGGTTCGAGCCCAAAATTTCAAACGCAGCCACCCGTCCACCGCCAACCTTGGGAAGGAGTCGCTGACAGACGATCCATCGCACCGTGTCGGCCAGGCGTATTCTGATCTGGTTTTCCTCTTCCGTGTTGAACATGCCGAGAATACGGTTGATGGTTTGGCCGGCGTCAACGGTATGCAGGGTTGACATCACCAGGTGGCCGGTCTCAGCAGCGCTTAAACCGATTTCAACGGTTTCGCGGTCGCGCATTTCACCCACAAGGATCACCTTGGGCGCCTGGCGCAGGGCGGCACGCAGTCCACTGGAAAATGCGTCAAAATCCGTTCCCAACTCACGCTGGTTGAAGGTTGATTTTTTATGGGGGTGTTGGTACTCAACGGGATCTTCCAGAGTTACGACATGGACCGATTTATTGTTGTTGATTTCATCCAGTGCAGCCGCAAGAGATGTCGATTTGCCGGAGCCGGTTGCGCCGGTTACTAAAACGATTCCGTTTTTTTCCTGAGCGATCTTGTAAAACGCCGGCGGCAGATTGAGCTCTCTGATGGTCGGTATTTTGGATTCCAATTTTCGTAATACAATTGAATAGTTGCCTGATTGCGAAAAGATGTTGACCCGAAAACGGGCCTTGCCGGCAAGGGCATAGGAAAGGTCGCAGGAACCTTCAGCGAGCAGTATTTCCGTCAGCCGGCGGTCCTGATTGATGAGATTCAGGGCAAAGACTTCAGACTGAAACGGGGTGAGTTCTCTGAATTCAGGCTCCAGCTCCACCGGGACCAATTCGCCGGCGCTTTCAACCTGAAAGGGTTTCCCAACGGTCAGGTTCAGGTCGGACACGTTATTATGGGAATCCAGCATTTTCGTTAAGATATGATCTATTTCCTGTTTTTTCATAATAGCACCCCAATTGCCAAGTCGATCGATTTATAAATTCGATGATGGCTTGACCCATTCCAGCCAAAGTACTGAGTGAGCATACCGGACAATCCTCATCCTACAATGTGCTGCGATAAGTGCGAATCGAAGCGCTAAGCTTCGGTAAAATCGGCCGGCGGTGTTCTTAAAAATGGCCGGAACCGACCCTTATCGTTTGATTTGGCATATGCCTCTTCCGCACTTATCCGTCGTTTTTCAAGCAGTTCCATAATGGCGTCATCCAGAAGCTGCATGCCGTACTTCTTGCCGGTCTGTATCATGGAATTGATTTGATGGGTTTTGGCTTCGCGGATCAAATTGCGGACGGCCGGGTTGGCGATCAATATTTCAAGGGCCGGGATACGGCCTTTCACGTCGATGCGTTTAAAAAGAACCTGGGCAATGATCGCCCGCAGGCCATCCGCTAATGTTGAGCGGATTTGCGGCTGCTGGCTGGCGGGAAAAACTTCTATGATACGATCGACGGTTTTGGCGGCACTGGACGTATGCAGTGTTCCAAAAACAAGGTGGCCGGTGGAGGCGGCCTCTATCGCCAGCGAGATGGTTTCCAGATCTCTTAATTCCCCCACCAAAATAATATCGGGATCCTCACGCAACGCACCCCGCAAGGCCGCGCTGAAGGTTTTGGTATGAAGGCCGACCTCACGATGATTTACAATACACCCCTGGCTTGTATGCACAAATTCGATGGGATCCTCAACGGTGATGATGTGGTCCTTGCGTGTCCGGTTGGCCACGTCGATAATGGCTGCAAGGGTTGTCGATTTGCCGCTTCCGGTGGGTCCGGTTACCAGGACCAGTCCCCGGGGGAGTCCGGCCAGTTTGGACATGACCGGCGGCAGTCCCAGCTTTTCAGCCGACGTGATTTCACTGGGAATTTCTCTAAAAACTGCGGCAACGCCATATTTCTGCATAAAGAAGTTGGCCCGGTATCTTGCCAGTCCGGGGATTTCATAACCGAAATCAGCGTCGCCGGTTTCCTCAAATAATTTGACCTTGTCTTCCGGGGCAATTTCATAAAGCATCGCTTTTAATTCGTCGTTGTCAAGATTTTTATACTTTACCCGCTCCATATCCCCCCGGATTCTGAGGGCCGGCGGCTGTCCGGAAACCAGGTGAAGATCAGAGGCCCCCTGATCATTCATCAGTTTGAAAAACGCATCAATTTTAGCCATCTGTGACTCCTAATCTTCAGTAATATATTTTGGTTCTAAATTTCGGATGGAAACACCATAGCTGTTTTTCATTCGAAAATGTGGATTTCAGAATCCTTACTAGATCAGCGAATTTGACAATCTAAAAAGCGTGCTGACGACAAATGTCCGCAGAAATATCACGCCCAAGAAGACGACAATCGGTGAAAAATCAATGCCGCCAAAACTGGTGGGAATGACGGTTCGAATGCGATATAAAACCGGTTCCGTTATATTATGAATAAATCGAACGATGGGGTTGTAAGGGTCGGGGTTTACCCATGATAAAATCGCACGGGCAACAACTATCCACATAAAGAAAAGCAGGACAAGATCCAGTATCTTAGCAATTGCCATTAAAAAATAACCGAAAATAAACATTTGGAAAAAAACCTTTGATTGTGTAAAACACACGCAAAAAACCTTGATTTGCAACCCCAGGTAATTATACTTAGCTAAATTAATTATATTTTTGATAATAAGTCAAGATATTTTAGGGCAAAGGGATTGACATCTCGAAGGGGTGAACGATATTGTAAAACACTTGACAAGCGGGCGGAATGGCGTGACGCCTGAGCCCGTCATGAAAATTGGTGATAAACTATTTTGATTGGGAAAGAGGCGTGCCATCTTGACAAAAATCGAAAAGAAAATTGGGGTGTTGGGCGCAGGAAACATGGGTGAGGCATTTGTGGGTGCGCTGGTACGGTCCAAAGTTTCCGAGCCCGGCAGGATTGGGATCAGCGATGTTCGTAAGGATCGCCTTGATTTTATGCATGCGACCTATGGCATTTTGACGTATAGAGACAATTTTAAACTTTTTGATGACTGCGCTGTCGTCATACTTGCCGTCAAACCGCAGCAAACCGAGGAGGTGCTGCGACAGATTGCCGGTCATGCCGGATATGGCATGGGAGTGCGGAAACTGTTTGTTTCAATTGCAGCGGGCATACCGATCCGTAAAATAGAGAAACTGCTTTACGCCCCCCTGGGTGAAGACATGCGCAAAAAACTGCCGATCATACGGGTGATGCCGAACACGCCCGCGCTTGTTTTAGCCGGCATGTCCGGCATGAGCGCCAACGCGAACGTTACCCCGGAGGATCTGGAGACGACCCGGACGATTTTGGGGGCGCTGGGGAAGGTCATGGCGTTCAAGGAGGCCGATCTGGATGCCGTAACCGCTCTTTCCGGGTCAGGGCCTGCCTATGTTTTTTATTTTATCGAATCCTTGATAGCCGGCGGTTTGGCGGCCGGACTTGAACCGCAGGCAGCCGAAACGCTGACGCTGCAGACAGTGAAGGGGGCTTTAAAGCTGTTGCGGGAACGGAAAGAACCCCCGGAAGAGCTGCGCCGGAAAGTTACTTCCCCCGGCGGCACGACCGAGGCTGCCCTCAAGGTGATGGAAAGCAACGGGGTTAAACAGAACATTGTCGCGGCCATTGTTGCGGCCGCCAACAGATCGAAAGAACTCAGTAATTGAAATTCCAAATATGTTTGCTGAAACGGTAACCTATCCTGCTGCTTTCATAGCGGGAATTCTGTCTTTTTTTTCACCCTGTATCCTTCCCCTGATACCGGGGTACTTTACGTTTATAACCGGATACTCCCTGGAAGATCTGACCGGCGGGGCGTTTGCCGGTATTCGCAAGCAGGTTTTCATTTCAACCCTTGCATTTGTTGTGGGTTTTTCAATGGTTTTTATTTTGATGGGGGCTTCAGCGTCATTTGCGGGAACTGTTTTGTTCAGGTATCGCGACGGGATTCGCATCGTCGGCGGTATGATCATCGTGATCTTCGGCATACATTTAACCGGTTTAATTAGAATTCCCCTGCTGGATTTTGAAAAACGAATTCAATTGGAAAGGAAGCCGATCCATTTGTTGGGAACATTTATTGTCGGCATGGCGTTTGGGGCGGGGTGGAGCCCCTGCATCGGGCCGCTGCTGGGTTCGATTCTGGTCATCGCCGGCGGCCAGGAAACAGTTCGGGAAGGCATGGCGCTGCTGGGCATCTACTCGGCAGGGTTGGCGGTGCCGTTTGTAGTCATATCCGTTTTTATCAATTTCCTACTGATTTTTATCAAAAAAGCAGTCTGGACGCTGAAATATTTAAACTGGACGGCCGGGATTCTATTAATCGCTTTAGGGCTTATGTTGATGACGGACCAGCTCAACGTAATGGCGATTTCTATTCAGGAGTAAACACAATGAAATTTAAACCTGCGGGAATGATACTGGTCGTCCTGTTTGTTTGGGGATTATTTTTGACCGCAAACCCGGGCGCTTCGGGCGGCATCCGGTGGCACGCTTATGGAACAGGAATGGAGCTTGGAAAAAAAGAAAATAAAAAGATATTTCTGCACTTCTGGTCGAAAGATTGCGGATACTGCGAAAAAATGGCAAAGGAAACATTTGCCGATTCAGCCGTGATTGCCTATTTAAACAAGAACTTTATTTCCATCAAGGTGAATTCCGACAAAGAACGGGCGCTTGTTTCAGAGTACAACGTCCGCGGCCTGCCGGACAACTGGTTCATTGCCGAAAAAAATGAGGTCATCGGAAACCAGCCGGGCTATATTCCACCGGACAAGCTGATTTCCCTGTTAAGGTTTATTTACAGCAACAGCTATAAAAAAATGTCGTATAGCAAATTTCTGGATATGAAATAACCCATGGAGCTGGATGCGTTTAGTCTCCGAGCAATTGTTCGCACTGCAAAAATTACAGAAGCCCCGGCTTATAGAAACCTGGATGCCACCTGCGTTTTTTTGCTGCTCTACGGCGAAAAAAACGACCGGCATATTTTAGCCATTCAAAAATCCGACAGCCATGGCTACCCCTGGCGAAACCAGGTGGCGCTTCCGGGGGGGCATGTTGATCCGGCTGATTCAAGTCCGGTACAGGCTGCTTTTCGAGAGCTTGAAGAAGAACTCCAGATACCCCCGGACCAGGTTGATTTCATTGGGTCGCTGGGTCACTTTCAGACGACCAATCAAAAAGATATACAGGTATTTGTGGGGGTGTGGAATGGAGAGGGGCCTGTGCGGGGCGATCCGGCAGAAATCGCCCGGGTTTTGGAGATACCGTTAATCCGACTGGTCGACATTCACCACCATCGCAGCTTCCACGGGCGCATCCCGGATGTCCGGGAACTTCGTTACCCTTTAGAGAATGTTGAAATATGGGGCGCAACAGCCAGGATTCTACATTTTTTTATTGAGCTTCTGTATCCATTTTATCAATCAGCGCCTAATTCTGTGTCAGGTTAATGCGGGCAGCGCGCCGGCGCTGAGTCAGGCGGGGCTATTTGGCTTACCTGTGAAGGTATCTCCTTAACAGGCGGACGAGGGTGGATACGATCACGCCGGCACTTGTGACGACCAGGAGCACCGGGACCCAGATGTGCGCATGGGCAGCGGGGTTTTCAAGGGCCGCCGAGATTCCGCTGAAACCAAAAAAAATGATGATTCCCATCCCTGCAATGACGATATAACAGGCCGTGTCGGAATCATACCAGGGGACGATAATTTTTCGAAAAAAAGGATTTTGATCCATTCGCATGGCTTGGCCTGTCTTGATATGAAAATGATTACCGAGTATGTTTGGACGACAGACCCCAGTAGAAGCGGCTGAGCCCACCCCATCTCTCACACAGTGCCAAGTTCTGCGGCGGGGGTTTAAAAGACAGGGGATCTTTCATTTATGATGATGATTTATCTAATAACAGCTATTGCAGCTAAAAATCAAGCCGTGAAAAGGATAAAAACCCATTTGAGCTTCGATGTAAAGGACCTCTTAAAAAAGGGCGCGTTTTGCAAAGTTCTCGTCATCGGGTCATCCCCCCCGGCGCTGATATTGAGTTTCATTTTAGCGAGTATGTTGTGGGGGTGTGCCGTGTCGCCTCAAAAGTTGGTCATTCAGGGTAGTGTAAAAGAATTTGGAATCGGGACAATTGTATCTACAAAAACCGCTACGCCCGTCACATTTGGAACCCTGATAGATGAATTAAAAGATGTCCGGGTAGTTTATGTGGGAGAAAATCATTTGGACGCGGCTCATCATCAAATTCAACTAAACGTCATTCGGGCGCTGGCCGAAGAACGGCGCGATATGGCCGTGGGTATGGAAATGTTTGACCGTTCCTACCAGCCCATACTCGACCAGTGGTCCGATGGGTTGCTGGAACGGGATGAATTTGTTAAAAAGACTCACTGGTATAGCAATTGGCGCTATCCTTATCAATTGTATGCCGAACTCCTTGATTTTATAAAAAATAATAAAATACGGCTTGTTGCGTTGAATCTCCCGTTTCACATTTCGTCCAAGATACGCATCGGTGGAATCGAAAGCCTTATGGAATGTGATGCCGCCTATCTTCCCAAAGAGATCGATACGACCAACCCGGCGCACCGGACCTATGTTGAGGATATTTTTAAACAGCACCACAGCCGGGTCGGTGATAATTTTGAAAATTTTTATCAGGCGCAATGTGTTTGGGAGGATGTTATGGCGGAATCGATCGTCGAACATCTTAAAGGAGATATGATGGTCGTCCTGGTGGGAAACGGCCATATCATTCGCAAATTTGGCATTCCCGATCGGGCATTTAAGCGCTCGGAGCTGCCTTTTCGAACCGTTTATCCGGCCTCAGCCGGAAGTACGGTGGCGCCGGATATCGCCGACTATATATGGGTAACACCCTGAAAACAATTCCAGTTGTCGTCGAAACGGATTATCAAGAGCCTTTTTTTGTCGGGACCACGACCAAACGGCGTTTCAACCGGTTGGGGATTTGCGCAGGATAAAATCAAATCGCAAGATGTAGAATTTATTTCTTGACAAACAACTATATATTGGGATAGTAATCATCTTGCCGTCTTAAAGAAGCGTTTCCGCAAGATGATATAATTCTCAAACCTACAGATTGAAAAAGTTTAATCCGCAGAACGATTCACAAAAATGAGGGTCTGTTTTAGACCTGTTAGGGGGATGCACGTGTTTGAAAAGATAAAAAAGCGCGATGGGCGGATTTTGGATTTTGATTCATCAAAGATTACCAGCGCGATTGCAAAAGCGGGAAAAGCCACAGCAGAATTTGATCAGCGCGAAGCAAGGAAATTGACCTTGCGGGTCCTGACGCTGGCACACGAACTGCGACTGGGACCGGTCCCCGAGGTGGAAGAAATACAGGACATCGTGGAACGGGTGTTGCTGGATTCGCCCTATTATAAATCCGCCAAGGCCTATATTCTGTACCGCGAGCAGCACGCCCAGATCCGCAGCATCACCACCAAGGCCAACATTGATCTGGTGGATCACTACATCCAGAAGCTGGACTGGAAAATAAAGGAAAACAGCAATATGTGTTATTCCCTGCAGGGGCTTAACAACTATATTTCTTCGGATGTAACGTCTGAATACTGGCTCAACAGCATCTACCCCCCCGAGATCAGAAACGCGCACAAAAGCGGAGATCTTCATATTCACGATCTCAGCCTCCTTTCCGTCTACTGCGTGGGGTGGGATCTGCAGGACCTGCTGAGACAGGGATTTAAGGGGGTCGAGGGCAAGGTTGAGAGTGCACCCCCGAAGCATCTTCGCTCCGCTCTCGGTCAGATTGTTAATTTTTTCTATACGCTGCAGGGAGAAGCGGCCGGCGCTCAGGCCATTTCAAATTTTGACACGCTTCTGGCGCCCTTTGTTCGCTTTGATGGGCTGGATTTCGGCGAGGTAAAACAAGCGATTCAGGAGTTTGTGTTTAACATCAATATTCCGACTCGGGTAGGCTTTCAAACACCATTTACCAATGTCACCCTCGATCTTTATGTGCCCGGCATCCTTGCCGATCAGCCCGTGGTCATCGGGGGCAAAGAGCGAGAGGAAACCTATAGCGACTTCCAGCCGGAGATGGATATGATCAACCGGGCCTTTGCCGAGGTCATGATGGAGGGCGATGCCAAAGGCCGGGTTTTTACCTTTCCGATTCCAACATACAACATTACCGCAGACTTTGACTGGGACAATCCCAATATTGAAATGATTTGGAAAATGACGGGCAAGTACGGGATTCCCTATTTTTCAAATTTCGTCAATTCAGACATGTCTCCTGAGGACGCCCGCTCCATGTGCTGCCGGCTGCGTCTGGACAATCGTGAGCTATTAAAAAGAGGCGGCGGTCTTTTCGGTGCCAACCCGCTGACGGGGTCCATTGGGGTGGTGACCATCAATCTGCCTCGGATTGGGTACTTGGCCGATAATGAAGACGATTTTTTTAATCGTTTAAAGGACAAGGTGCAGCTGGCGATTAAAAGCTTGACAATCAAGCGAAAGATTTTGGAAAAATTTACCAATAAAAATCTTTATCCGTATTCCATGTTTTATCTGCGGGAAATCAAGAATCGAAGCGGTCTGTATTGGAAAAACCATTTTTCTACCATCGGAATTATCGGTATGAACGAAGCCAGCCTGAATTTTCTGGGCGAAAATATTGCCAGTCGGGCCGGGCAGCAGTTTGCTTTAAAAGTGATGGACTTTATCCGCGCCATAATCGCCCAGGTTCAGGAAGAAACCGGCGATATTTTCAATCTGGAAGCAACCCCGGCAGAGGGGACGTCTTATCGACTGGCCATGCTGGATAAAAAACAGTATCCGGCCATGCAATGCGCCAACGAAAGCGATGTTCAGAAAGGTGCGGCGCCATATTATACCAATTCGACGCAGCTGCCGGTAAACTATACCGACGATATTTTTGAAACCCTCATGCTGCAGGACAATCTGCAGTCAAAGTATACCGGCGGAACCGTGCTGCATATTTTCCTGGGAGAAAATGTGAGTGACACCCGGCTCATCAAGAGTCTGATCCGAAAAATTTCGGCCAATTACCGGCTGCCCTATTTTACCCTGACCCCGACCTTCAGTATTTGTCCGTCTCATGGTTACCTGCC
>ENA-OSEO01006017-OSEO01006017.1-sediment-metagenome-genome-assembly--contig:-NODE-6017-length-11195-cov-3.198057_pt1 | contig 11195 bp, 8 predicted proteins | sample MGYA00237883_ERZ534232 | MGnify/ENA metagenome assembly ERZ534232
TTTCGCCTGTGAAAGCGATGAGGATGCCATCCGCCGGATTCAAACGCTGCTGTCCTATTTGCCGGCGAGCAATAGGGAAGATCCGCCCTTCGTGGACACGGGGGATGATCCCATGAGAACGGATGACACCCTGGTGGATCTGATTTCCCATGATGGGCCCGATTTTTACGACATGCATGACATCATCAAACGGGTTGTCGATGGAGGGCGGTTCCTCGAATTGAAAAGCCGATACGCGCGGAATATGATTGTGGGTTTCGGAAGGCTGGGGGGACGGTCGGTCGGAATCGTGGCGAACAATCCCATGGTTTTGGGAGGGGCCCTGGATTTTCGGGCCGCCGAGAAAGAGGCCAGATTCATCCGATATTGTGATGCGTTTAACGTTCCTTTGATCTTTTTGGTGGATACCCCAGGGTATGTGGTGGATCCCCTTCAGGAGCGGGAGGGTCTGTCGCGTCATGCGGCCATGGCGTCCTATGCCCTTTGTGAAGCGACGGTTCCAAAGATCGTCGTCCATGTGGGGCGATGCTTCGGCAATGGCCAGATGTCCATGGGCACCCGCTTAATGGGCGCTGACGCCGTGCTCGCCTGGCCTACGGCGGATATCAGACTGGCCGATCCCCGGGAGGCCGCGGGCGCCGTATATGGTGAAGACCCGGAGAATATCGATGAGGCCCGCATGCGGGAATTCTTATCGAAATATTTTGATTCTCCAAAGGTTCCGGCGTCCCTTTTGGTGGTGGACGATGTTATCAATCCCCAAAACACGCGTCCTGCCTTGATTGACATGCTTGACATAGCGGAAAATAAGACAGTGACGCTTCCTGAGAAAAAACATGGCAATATGCCCTTATAAACCCTTGTGACGGGTTTAAGGGGAGGAGAGGAGCGTTGTAAGGACCGTAATCCTTAAAGTAGACGTAGACGGTAATCCTGATTCCAGGATTAAGGAGGTGGAAAAATGGAACAAGCAAAAAGTGGTGACAGAAACAACATGTCCGAAACGGAGAAACCGGAGTCAAAGGTGACGCGGATGCGGATAACACAAAGGATGAAGAGTTCATTGCCCTATCAGAGCAAGAGCGGCAGAGGCGCCGGCCGCATCGAATTCGGCGAGGGAAAGGTTGAAAGAGTCAAAGAAGAAGGGAGAATGCCGTACCGGGAAGAGGTGCGCCTGTGTATCGAACGGGCACGATTGCTAACGGAAGGATACAAGCAGACAGAAGGTGAGTCCATTATCTTAAGGCGGGCCAAGGCCATGGCCCATTATCTGGATAACCGAACCCTGTACATACTTCCCAATGAGAGGATCGTGGGGAATATAGCGAGCGAGCCTTCTTCCCTGATCACCTTTCCGGAGAAGTGGAGCGGCTGGCTGGACAAAGCGATTGAGGGTGAATATCAACAACTTCTGCCGGATGAGGAAAAGCGGAGGGAGTTGCATGAGATCCACGCCTATTGGCGCAATAAATCCGTGCACGGCATGGAACGGCGCCTGCTTCCCCAGGACATCCTGGATTATTGGTTTTACCCCAAGCAGGGGGTTTTCCTGTGGCTGCACGGCGGTCATGTGGGAACGCCCAATTATGAAAAGCTTTTTCAGGTGGGCCTGAAAGGAATCGTGGAAGAGGCTAAGGCCAAATTGGGTGAAATATCCGGAGATTCCGAACTATATCTTCACGCAGCGGAATATCTGAAGAAGAAGGAGTTTTACGAAGCGGTTATTATCTCCACGGAAGCGGTTATACGGCAGGGGAAGCGATTTTCGGAACTGCTGAAGGACGAAGCCGCCAAAGAGCAGGATGAGGGACGGAAAGCGGAGCTTGAGAAGATGGCGGAGATATGCGGCCATGTTCCGGAGAACCCGCCGCGAAGCCTTCATGAAGCCCTTCAGTTCTACTGGTTTGTCAATCTGATCGCAAGAGTGCTCGATTTGCAGTCTTCAGGTAACGGCGAAAGGATGGACCTTATCTTTTCTCCTTTTTACGAGAAAGACAGAGAAGATGGCAAGCTGGACTACGAGCAGGCCCAGGAACTGGTGGAGCATCTGCTCCTGAAGTTCAACGAAGAGGGCGCCCTGATACCCCCGTCGCAACCCGCTGCCGGTCCCTTGATTACACGGGTGACCACCATCGGAGGCGTGGATGGCACGGGCGCGGATATAACCAGTGAAATGACCTACATCATCATGGACGCCAAGAATGAGATGGGGTTAAACCAACCGGCAATCGCGGTGAGGCTTCATCCTCAGACCCCTCAGGGATTGTATAAGAAGATCGTGGAATCCCTTATTAAACAGCCGGGCGTTTACTCGTTTTTTAACGACACCATGATGATCCCGTTTCTGCAGAATCTGGGGATACCCCTTGAAGACGCGAGAGACTATGCTACTGACGGCTGCATGCGATGGATTCTTCCCGGCAAGGCCATGTGCAACAGGGCGCTGGGCGGGATGTTCGCCCTGCCCAAGGTGTTGGAATATGCCCTGTACCGGGGGTTCGACAAGTTTACAAAGAAGCAGATAGGCCCTGAGACCAGTGATCCGACCACGTGGACATGCGTGGAAGACGTCATGAAGGCCTATGAGGAGCAGTTGAGATTCTTCCTCCGCAAACTGGTTACCATATACAATGTGGTGGATGTACTCGACGAACGATGGCTTCCCCAGCCCTTTCTGTCGGGGACCCTGGATGATTGTCTTGAGCTGGGCAAGGATTGCCGGGAATATAAGTATTATGCCAACACCATTATCCAGACCATCGGCCAGGTCACGGTCATCAACTCCCTTGCCGCCATGAAGAAGCTTGTCTTTGAGGAAAAGAAAGTATCCATGGAGGAGCTGATTGATGCCTTGAAGGGCAACTGGGATGGGAAGGAAGACCTGCGGCAGATGTTTCTGAACCAGGCGCCCAAATGGGGCAATGACGACGATTACGTCGATCTGATCGGGAAAGATTTTTATAAACGGACAAATGATGTTGTAAAGAGCTTTAAAAATATCTGGGGCGTTTCCTTTAACGAGGACGGCACGGGCGCCTCATCCTACTTCGATTACAGCGGCACCACGGGCGCCACGCCGGACGGCAGAAAAGACCGGGATCTATTTAACGATGGTACGGTATCTCCTGAAGTGGGGACGGATATAGATGGTCCGACCGCAACAATGAAATCGATAAGCAAAATTGACCATGCAGGAACGTTCACCCACCTGTTCAACCAGAAATTCTCGCCTCAAGAAGTGAAAAGGAATAATGGAGAGAATTTCATTGCCCTGATGAGGTCCTTTGTGGACCTGGGCATCCACCATGTTCAATATAACATAGTAGACCGCGAGATGCTGTTGGAAGCCCAGTCTCATCCGGAACAATATTCTGATTTTGTTGTGAGAGTTGCCGGTTTTACAGCCTACTTTGTCGACTTAACCAAAGCTGTTCAGGATCAGATCATAATGAGGACGGAACTGGGACTTGGGTGATCGGCGTTCTCGGAACCTCAGCAACTTATTGGAAATATAAGGGGTTTTTAAGGCGTGCGTTTTTGCCTCACAGATGGAATAACGGGATGGTAGAATCATGAAAAAGTCGGGTCATAAAGCGGAAATAACAATCTTTAAACTTTTTCTTTATCTCAATCTATTGTCCCAAGTATTACATCCTGCCAATATACCAATTGGGGTGAAGCCCCTAAGTTCTTCTAATAATATCGCATAGCTCTCAAACCTGGGCCCTTGCCTTCATTATAATATGAAGGCAAGGCAACCAAAATGAGTGTAACGATGGGCTCTTTTATTTTGAATGACATACTGGAGGTTAGATGAATGGACTTCAGGTTTTCGCCGGAAGAGGAAAAATTTAAAGAAGAAGTAAGAACATTTTTTGAGCGGGAAGCGGAATGTGCTTCAGCGGCAAAGGAAGAATGGGATTCCGGGCTCGGCTATGGACCTAACTGCTGGAGCATCTTACAGAAAATAGGTGGGAAGGGATGGCTTTGTCCAACCTGGCCAAAAAAGTATGGCGGATTGGCGCTTCCCTATATGTACCGGTATATCATAATGGAACAAATGCAGTACTATCTTAATATATATTCCACGGTGGGTGCGGGCATGGCCGGCCCCGTAATCTTGAGCCATGGCAGCGAGGCCCAGAAAAAGGAGTTTCTGCTTCCCATAGCCAGAGGAGAGATCGAGTTCGCCTTGGGATACACCGAGCCGCAGGCAGGTTCCGATCTGGCGGCCTTGATGATCCGGGCGGAGGACAAGGGCGATCATTTCTTGATCAATGGTTCCAAACTCTTCAACACCCGGGCCCACTATGCCCAATATCACTGGTTGGGGGCCAGGACTGAGATGACCGAACAAAAATACAAGGGAATTTCCCTCTTTATAGTTGATTTAAAGACACCCGGCATCACGATCAGTCCGATTTGGACCGTGGGTAAAACAAGGACCAACGAGGTGTTTTACGATAATGTTAAGGTGCCTAAGGGGGCCCTTGTTGGACAGAAAAACCGAGGTTTTTATTATATTCTGGAGGCCTTGGACTACGAACGGATCTCTACGGTGTCCGGTATTGAGCGCGATTTTGTGGAAATCCTGGAATACGTAAAAAAGACAGGAAAAGGAAAAGATCCCGTGATCCGGCAAAAGATCGCAAACCTGGCCGTAGAAATCGAGTCAGCGAGGCTCCTTGCCCTTCGGGTGGCGTGGATGTTGAATAACGAGAAGATTCCCAATTATGAGGCGGGCATGCTGAAACTCCTGGTCTCTGAAACGGAACAGAATCTTGTGAACACCTCTATGCAGATTTTTGGGCCTTACGGACAAATCCGGAAGGGTTCAAAATGGGCACAGCTTAACGGAAAGTATGAAAGAAACTACCGGGACTCTCTCGAGTCCCTGGTTACAAGGGGCACTTCGGAAATCATGCGAAATGTAATTGCCGTGAGAGGATTGGGTTTGCCAAGAGGCTAATGATGGTATAAAGGAGAGACATAATGGATTTTGATTATTCTGAATTTCAAAGCATATTATTGAATTCCACAAAGAATTTTCTGGAAAAGGAAGCCAAGGGCCTCTTTCGTGAAATAGAGAACACAGAAGAAGGATATTCGCCGCAATTATGGGAAAAAATTGCGGAGTTGGGATGGCTTGGCGTCCTGTTTCCTGCTGAATACGGCGGCATAGACGGGAGCTTTGTGGATATGGTTCTACTTATTGAAGAGATGGGAAAGGCTTTGTTTCCAGGACCTTTCATTCCCACGATGATATCAGGGCTGGCGATTCTTAAATACGGTCAAGCCTCACAAAAAGAGGAGATTTTGCCCAGGATGATCGAAGGCAAACTTATCCTGTCTCCCTGCCTTGTAGAACCTGATCATACCCTGGATGAATCAATCATAGAAGAGAAGGTAAGCGCCGGGAATGGGGATTATATCCTGAGCGGAACCAGATTATTTGCGCCCTATGCCCATGTTTCAGACAGACTGATATATAGTGCGGATACGGTTCAGGGAAAGGCCGTATTTTTGGTTGACACTAAAAGCCCTGGTGTAAGCTGCAAACCCCTTGATTCCATTGGGGGCGATAAAGCCTGTGAAGTGGACTTCAATGCGGTAGAGGTTCCGGAGAGGAGCGTTTTGGGTGAGACAGGAAAAGGGGAAGACATAATAGCCCGGATGAATGAATGGGGTGCGCTTGCGGAAAGCGCCTATATTGTAGGCATGTTGGAGCAGGTCCTGAAGATGTCCGTTGAATATGCCAAGGAACGAGAGCAGTTTGGAAAAAAAATAGGCAGCTTTCAAGCTATTCAACATCAGTGTGCCGATATGGCTATGGATATTGATCAGGCTAAATCCCTCACGCGTGAGGCGGCATGGAAGTTGAGCGAGAACCTTCCTTCAACAAAAGAGATTTCCATGGCCAAAGCGTGGGCCAGTGACGCCGCTCGAAGGGTTTGTCTGATGGGAGTAAAGATTCATGGCGGGACAGGTGTAAGTGAAGAACATGATATGCAGTTATACTTCCGCAAAGCTAAAGCCTCGGAGTTGGCCCATGGGGATGGTGATAGACATCGCGAAATTGTAATCCGGCAATTAGGACTGTAGAAATATGGAGGTGGCTCAATGGCATATTATGAAGATTTTGAGGTCGGACAAAAAGTCGTCAGCAAGGGAAGAACCATAACAGATGGAATGGCCACAGCCTTGATCGATATCGGGGGGTTTACCGCTGACCAGTTCAATGATGCAATATCCGCAAACAAGACCCCTCTCGGCTGGAGGGCGATTCCGGGAAGGCTGGTTTTTGCCCTTATGGGCGGCCTGGTCGAACGGATGAGTATATTGGAGGGAGGGGGTCCGGGCATGCTGGTTGGGGCCGATGAACTGGTCTGGAAGGCCCCCCTGAAGGTTGGAGACACCATCTATCTGGAGTGGGAAGTAACGCAGAAAAGAAAAACCAGCAATCCAAGATGGGGGTTGGTGAAGAACAAGGAAACATTGATAAATCAGGATGGTAAAGTGCTTTGCACGGTCGTTATTACACATCTCTTTGAGTATAAAAAGGACGCTGCTTCAACAGACATTGAAACTTGAATCCATTTCAAATGGCGGGGAACGGGTCGCGCTCCTCCGCCGGATAAAATGGCGCAGGGCGAATTTTAGGAGGTTATTGAATTTGGAAAACGGCATGGGAATGATATCACGTATTCAACGTTTCAGCGTTCATGACGGCCCTGGCATCAGGACTACTGTATTTATGAAAGGATGCCCTCTTTCATGCTGGTGGTGTCAAAACCCGGAGGCTATTAAAGCGAGAGAAGAGTTGATATATCGTGAATCAAAGTGCTGTTTATGCGGCAGTTGCGCAGGAGTATGCCCTGTGGGCGCGATAACCCTTGACCAGGAGCAAGGCTGGAAGATTGACCGAGCAAAGTGTGATCGCTGCTTTGACTGTGTGGAGGCGTGCCCCGCAAGAGCGCTCGAAAAAGTGGGCGACCACATGACGGTTGAAGAGGTCGTCCGGGAGGTTGAGAAAGATGAGATGTTTTATGCCAAGTCAAACGGCGGCGTGACTCTCTCCGGCGGCGAGCCTCTTTTCCAGGCGGATTTCAGCAATCTGATACTAAAAGCATGCAAAAACAAGGGGTTTCACACCGCCTTAGATACCTGCGGTTATGGACCCTGGGAGGATTTTGAAAAGCTTCTTGAGTATGTTGATCTGGTCTTATTCGACATTAAACATATGGATCCCATGCGTCATGAGGAGGCTACGGGAAAAGATAATGATCTCATCCTCAGCAACCTGCGTAAGATACCGGCGGGGAAAGGCGTTTGGCTCAGGATCCCGATAATACCGGGGTTTAATGACACAAAGGATAATCTGGACGCCGTGGGAGCGTTAGGGAAAGAAGTGGGCGCTGAAAAAATTTCCATTCTCCCTTTTCATAAGCTGGGAGAAGCCAAATATCAGCAATTGCATCAGGAATACCGTGCAGCAGGACTGAACAACAGCAGGAAGGAGGAAATTAAAGAGATACAAAACAATCTACAAAGGTTCGGGCTTCAGGTGGCGATCGGAGAATAGTGCATTCATAACGAAGGCATTTGTAAGTGGATGGAAGGCCTCCGGTATTTGCCTTTACAACAGAATAAAAACGTTCACACGGAAACTGCGATTGGGAGGATCAAATGGCGCCGATTAAGTTGCTGGGGGTTTCTGCTACCCCTATAAAAGATGGTAATTGTGACAGTCTGGTTAAAAAGGCGTTGGAGTTTGCCGAGGAGCTGGGGGATGTGAATACCGAATTCATGAGCACCGCCGGCAAAAAAATCAAGGTCTGTATTCATTGTCAGTGGTGCATTGAAAACAGGGCGCCCTGCAGATTTAAGGATGATGTTCATGAGATACTTGATGGCATTGAGAGATGCGACGGCCTGATCATAGGCAGTCCGGCTTGGCTCAATACGCTCTCTCCTTTTGTGTTGAATATATTTTCCCGCGCCAGATACCAGGTCTTCTTCACCAATAAATTCAGGAACAGGGTTGCAGGTCTGCTCACTTTAGGTTTTTTCGGAGTCGGATTGGAACGTGCTCTCGATGTGTTCCGCAATGTGGTTTCATGTTTCAACATCATCCCTGTGGCGGAAGCTTCGGTTTTGGCCAGCGCTGCAGCATACGGTGAAAGGCCCGCCTATCTGGAGCATGGTGTGCTCGACGACAAAAGGGGAATGCGTCAAACAAAGGCCGTCGCCACTCGGGTCGTTGAGTTGACCAGGATGTTGAAATATGCCGGGCAAGCCGGGGTGGGCCTTCCTGAGCCCTTGCAGTTGACGGCCATCGGCGCTCAAGTAAAACAGGCGGATCAGAAGGTCTTCGTCGATGGCGTCTGGAGAGACAAAGAAGATTAGGTTTGGAAAGAAAGTCGGTAGATAGGGATGGCGGAAATGCTCAGGCAATTAATCTTTAACTTAGGAGGCACAAAATGAACATGAGGAAAAGGATTTTGATTCTTGTAATCAGCGCGGCGGTATTGGTTGGAGGCTTTTTTTCGTCGGCAATGGGGGAAACCAGGTGGAAGATGGGATCTTGCTGGTCGCAGGGCAATGCCCTTATTCAGCCTGACCTGCATTTTGTTAAAACGGTCAATGACCTCTGCCAAGGTGAACTCAAAATAAAATTTCATCCTGTGGGAGAAATCGTCAGCGCTTTTGAGCTTTTTGGGGCTGTACAAGAAGATGTATTGGAGGCGGGTGGAGACTGGGCAGGGTACTGGGTAGGCAAAAATACAGCCTTTAATGTGCTTTCAGGTTTTCCTATGGGGCCTACGGCAAGGGAATTCACCTCGTGGATTTATCAGGGGGGCGGATTTGAGATATACAATGAAGTTTACGGCAAATACGGTCTGGTCTATCTGCCATACGGGGCCGCATCTGTTGAATCCGGCGTTCGCGGAAAGAAAGAGTATTTGGAGCTGAAGGATTATAAAGGCTCCAAGATCCGGATGTCGGGCATGATTCAGGGGAAAATCCTCCAGGATTTGGGGGCAGTGCAGACGAATCTGGCTGGGGAGGAATTGTTCGACGCGTTAGACAAAAGGATCGTCGATGGTGCCGAATACAGTGTTCCGGTCATAGACTGGAGTGTTGGCCTTCAGAATGTAGCAACAGAATGCAATGCTCCGGGATGGCACCAAATCGGCAGTGTCACCGGCGTCATGATAAACAAGAAGGAATGGGATAAGCTGCCCAAGGGCGTACAAGACAAGCTTAAGTATGCGGCCCAGGTCACCATGATCTGGTCCGTTACATACTTTGACTATCAATCGGGCATCGCGGCCCAAAAATTTCTGGATAAAGGGACAAATGTCCATATACTTGATGATAAATCTTTGGATAAGATAGAGGAGTTGTCCCTTGGCCATCTCATGGAGGAAGCCCAAAAAAACCCCTTGTTTGCAAAAGCTCTCTATTCCCTTTACCAGACCGTTGGGGAATTAGCCCCTTACAGAGATATAGAGCGTCCTGTAATAAAACGCGCCATTAAGTCTCCGGATATGGAGGCCTTGGCCGAGGCGGCCGGGATCGAAAAGAAATAACCGCCTGCTGGTTATACCTGGGGTGGAATCCGGGGCGGTTCGTCTCTCCCCCGCTTTTCACCCGGGTCTCTTAATGTGGAGGAATCAATAAGACAATGGAAGCTTTTTTCAAGATTATTGATAATGTTAATGAGTGGGTTGGGAGAATATTCTCCTGGCTAATCATACCTCTCGTTGCAATTGTTGTTGTCGAAATTCTGTTAAGAAACCTGTTCAATAGCCCGACAACGTGGAGTTTTGAAGTAAGTAAACAGGTCTACGGACTCTATTTCATGATCTGTGCGGGATATACCCTCAAGCATCAAGGCCACGTGGCAATAGATGTTTTCTCCCAGAGTTTTTCTCCGAAAACGCAGAATATCGTGGAAGTGATATGCTATTTGTTGTTCTTTTTTCCGTTCTGTCTCGTTTTATTGTACTATGGTACTGTTTTTGCCGCAAAATCATGGCAAATGCTCGAAACAGGATGGGGGGTATTTGCTATTCCGTTGTACCCCATAAAAACAATCATTCCGATCACCGCATTGTTGCTTCTTTTACAAGGCGCTGCAAGTGTTATTCGAAAATTGGCTTCTATTGTTTCTGGAGGAAATTAATGTTTGAGATAAGTCCGGAGATACTGACAATTGCAATGTTCATAGGCCTCTTGGTGGGAATTTTTTTGGGACATCCCTTGGTCTTTGTCCTGGGAGGGTTGGCCGTCATTTTTGGAATTATCGGTTGGGGTCCGCAATGCTTTCCCATGTTTATCAGCCGAATATTCGGAACCCTTATGAATAATTATGTCCTCATTGCCATTCCTTTATTTATTTTCATGGCGCTATTGCTGGACCAGACCGGCATCAGCAAGGGGCTGTTTAAAACCATGCAGCATCTTACCGGTGGCTTAAAAGGGGGATTGGCCGTAGGGGTGGTAATTATTTCAGCCGTGATGGGCGCCAGCACAGGTATTATCGGAGCTTCGGTTGTAACCATGAGCCTCCTTTCCCTGCCGGTAATGGTAAAATCCGGGTACGACAATAAACTCAGTACAGGGGTCATTGCAGCAGGAGGGACGCTCGGAATTCTCATTCCTCCAAGCATTATGCTCGTATTTATGAGTACTCAGACCGATATATCTGTGGGGACCCTGTTCGCAGCAGCAATGGGCCCCGGACTTCTGCTTATGGGTCTTTACGTGTTATATGTAGTAATTCTGTGCTTTTTTAAGCCGGAAATGGGACCCCCATTGTCCGTTGAAGAGAGGGCCGCGGTCTCGAAGGGCGAACTTATAGTGATGTTTTTTAAGTCATTTGTCCCGCCCATGTTTCTAATATTAGGTGTATTAGGTTCTATTCTGATAGGAATTGCAACGCCCACCGAGGCTGCGGGAGTGGGGGCGCTACTTGCCTTAATTTTGGTTTTCTTCTATGGCAGATTTTCTTGGAAGTCCTTATATGAGGCAGTATTGCAATGTGCAAAAACAACCTCAATGGCTCTCATGATTGTTGCCGGCGCTACCGGTTTTGTAGGCGTATTCATGGGTATAGGGGGCGGCGATGTAGTCTCTGAGTTCCTGCTTACCCTGGGCCTGGGCAAATGGGGTACCTTAGTTGTAATGAT
>ENA-OSEO01006018-OSEO01006018.1-sediment-metagenome-genome-assembly--contig:-NODE-6018-length-11194-cov-7.115139_pt1 | contig 11194 bp, 6 predicted proteins | sample MGYA00237883_ERZ534232 | MGnify/ENA metagenome assembly ERZ534232
TCCAAAATTTCAATTTGCTTTCCCGCTCAACCGCGCTTGTCAATGTGGAACTGCCCCTTCGGTATGCCGGCATCCGCGAAGGCCGGCGGGAGAAAGCCGTGCAGGCGCTGGAAGCGGTGGGGCTGGGTGACCGGGTGAACCACCGGCCGACTGAACTATCCGGCGGACAGCAGCAGCGCGTGGCGCTGGCGCGGGCGATCATCAACAACCCGGCTATCATCATGGCGGATGAACCCACCGGAAACCTGGATTCCAAATCCGGCGAGGAGATTATGCGCCTGCTGCTGGGTTTGAACAAAGAATTCGGGACAACCCTAATTATTGTGACCCACGATCCCAAGATCGCTGACCAGACTGAGCGGGTCATCCGTTTATACGATGGATTGGTGGTGGAACAATGAACCTGGCACAATCCATCCGCGAAGCGCTGGAGAGCCTGAACGCCAACAAACTGCGCGCGGGGCTGACCATACTGGGAATCGTAATCGGCGTGGCGGCGGTGATCGCCATGCTGGCTGTCGGCACCGGGGCGCAGGACACCATTCTGGGCACGATCAGCGGTATCGGCACCAACTTGCTGTTTGTTTTTCCTGGCAACTTCCAGCAGGATGTTCGCAACGAACAACCCCTGACGTTTGGCGATGCCGCGGCGATCGCGGATGTCTTCCAGGCGCCGCATATCCAGGCCATCGCGCCGGTTATCCGAGGCACCATCAGCGCCAATTTTGGCGGCGAGACGGCTTCCTTTGAAGTGCTGGGGATCACCCCGGAATTTGAAACTGTGGCGAACTTCCCGCTCACGGAAGGCAGTTACATCAGCGAGGATAACGTCAACGGGCGCGCGTCGGTTGCCCTGCTGGGGCCGGCCATGATCCAGAAATTCTGGGGCTGTACGCCACTGGAAGCGGGCGTCATCCGACACCGGATTGAAAATTTATGCCGGCAGGCAGGCCTTGAATATAACAATATTCTTTATTGGCCGATTTTCGGCGGCAAAATGATTACCGCCGGGGTAATGGGGTTGATCAAAAGATTCCGTTATATCCTGGTAACTCACGGCCTGCTGCAACTGCTGGAACCGGAAGAAATCGATGCGGTCATCGCCCACGAAATCGGCCATGTCAAACAAAAGCATCTGTTGTTTTATCTGTTTTTTTTCGTGGGCTATATGCTGATCTCATACGGCACATTCGACCTGCTGGTGTTTGCAATCATTTATGCCGAACCGGTCTATCGATTTATCCACGACTTCGGCTTCGACCAGGCATCAACAACGGCAACGCTGTTCAGCATCGTCATCATTCTCAATTTCGTGATCTATTTCCGGTACATATTCGGATACTTCATGCGAAATTTCGAACGCCAGGCCGATACCTATGTTTACACTGTTATCGGCAACGCCCAGGCGCTGATCAGCACCCTTGAAAAAATCGGTTTAACCAGCGGGCAGCCGCCTGACAAGCCCAACTGGCACCATTTCAGCATCAGCGAGCGGATCGCTTATCTTAAAAAATGTGAAACCGATCGAACCTGGATCCGGCGACACAACCGCAAGATCAAAAAGAGTATCGCGGTTTATCTGACAGCCGTCCTGCTCATGGGCGGATTGGGGTACCATTTGAATTTTGGAAGCGTCGGAAAAAAGCTGAATAATCATTTTTTTGAAAAAATCATACAGCGTGAAATCCAAAAAACACCACACAATCCGAATCTGTACCGCATGTTGGGGGATTTGTACTACGGTCGGCAAAATTACGATATGACCATCCGGGCTTATGAACACGCCCTCAGGCTTCAGTCCGACAATCCGGAAGTATTGAACAATCTTGCATGGCTGTATGCCACCTGTGAAGACCCGGCTTATCGCAACCCGCAACAGGCGCTGATATTGGCGCAAAAAGTCGCAGCCCTGTCTACGGCGGCACATATACTCGACACCCTGGCTGAAAGTTATTATGTCAATAGAAAATATGCCGAAGCCGTCCAGACGGCCGCAAAGGCGTTGGAGCTCGCCCGAACCAACCAATCCTATTATGAAGACCAACTGAAAAAATTTCTTGAGGCCGAACGCAAAAGCAGGGGATTCTAGATAGGCTGAAGGCTGATGACTCAAGGCTGAAGGCCGAAGACTGAAGGGCGTTAGGAAAGAGAAATAGACTAAATGCTTTCTGACTTCAACCTGTTACCTTCGGTCTTCAGCCTATTCCCCTTCGGCCTATGTCCCTTCAGCCTAAACACCTATTTGATACAGACTTTGCGCACCTGCAACAGATCGCAGAAACCGCCGAAAATTTTCTCGATTCCGTCCTGTTTGAGTGTGCGCATGCCGTCCTTGATGGCCTGACCGCGCAGATCCTCCATTTTGGCTTTCTCCTGGATCAGCTTTTTCATCGGATCGGTACCCATCAACAGTTCGTGCAATCCCATTCGACCGGCATAGCCGGTATTGTGGCATGCTTCACAGCCGTCCGGTCGGTAAAACGTCAGATCGTCGTTATAAGGGATTTTCAGATTCTGTTGGAAATCTTCTTTGCCATACTCCCGTACCAGTTCATCGTATTCTTCCTTGGAGGGATGATATGTTTTTTTACACTTTTTGCAAAGGGTCCGAACCAGGCGCTGGGCCAGAATAGCCAAAACCGCATCGGCAAAATTAAAAGGATCCATACCCATATCCAGCAGGCGGGTAATGCTTTCCGGCGCGCTGTTGGTATGCAGGGTCGAAAAAACGAGGTGACCGGTTAAAGAGGCTTCGATGCCGATATGGGTGGTTTCCTTGTCGCGCATTTCACCGACCATGATGACATCGGGGTCGGCCCGCAGAAAGGCCCGCATGGCCGCAGCAAAATCGAACCCGATTTTCGGCCGGACCTGCACCTGGCGCAGTCCCGCCTGGGTGATTTCAACGGGATCTTCGGCCGTCCAGATCTTGGTCTCGGTCTTGTTGATATATCCCAAAGCGGAATGAAGTGTCGTGGTCTTCCCGGAGCCGGTGGGCCCGCAGACAAAAACGATCCCATAGGGCTGTGTGATCACGCTGATAAAGTTATCGTAGTTCATCTGGGAAAAACCCATTTTATCAAGCGGGATCGGTTCGCCGGCGGCCAGAATACGCATGACGATATCTTCCATGCCGCCCTGGGTCGGAATCGTGGCCACCCGCAGTTCGATATCCTTCCCCCCGTATTTCTTGAATTTGATCTTGCCGTCCTGGGGTTTGCGGCGTTCGGCGATGTCCAGGTCGGACATGATTTTAATGCGGGAAACCACAGCGTTTTTATAACTGAACGGAATCGTCTGATATACCGAACAGGCGCCGTCGATGCGGATACGGACCTGCGTGCTTTGTTTGCCCGGGTAAGGCTCGATATGAATATCCGAGGCATTGCGCGCGTGGGCATCCAGAATAATTTTGTTGACCAACTGAACGACGGCGCTGTCCTGTTCATCCAGAGACGACTCCGCATCTTCAATTTCCTCGGCTTCCGACTGCAGTTGAGACAGGATGTCGTCAATGGCCGCCAATTCTTTCTCGTCGTGGGTAAAAAGTTTGATAAAATCGAGAATGTCGGCTCGCAATGCCACGCAGAAAGACAGGCCCTTGCCGGGGAAGAGAGATTTGATCACATCAATTTTCTGAAGATCATGGGGATTGTCGACTGCTATAACGACTTTTCCGTCCTCGGTCCGCAACGGCACCCAGATATTCTTGCGCAAGAAGGGAATCTTAAGGTTGGCCAGCAGATCTCCGGGAATCGGGACGTTCTTGTTGAATTCCACAAAAGGAATATTATAGAACTTGCTCAGGGATTTGCCGATATCCTGCTTGGCGATTTTATACTCCTTGATTAAAAGCGATTCGACCTGTTCTTTTGCATTCCTGGCCGCCCCTATCGCCGAATCCAGTTCTTTCTGTGTCAGGATGTGATTTTCAAGGAGATAATCAAACTTGGTGGCCTTGGCTTTGGCCATGCGCTTCTGGTTATACAGCGCAATACCCATGATTTTAGCCAGTTCCTGTACGGCTTCTTCATCCAATGTGGTAAACGAACTGCCGTCTGACCGATTGATAAGCTGGATGACCCCCAGCAGGTACTTCTTGAAAATAATCGGAAACGCCAGCACCTGCTTGGTTTTAAACCCGGTCTTTTTGTCCCAGCTGCTGTCGAATTTCAGTTCCGGATCAATGGAAAGCAGTTCCTTGTTGTCATAAACATTTTTTATGTTGACCAGTTTCTGCTTGTAGGCCGAGTTTCCGGCAATACTGCTGGTTGAAATCGGAATCCGGATTTCACCGATTTCATCTCCGGACTTAAAACGTGAAACCAGTTCCCGCTTGATTCCGTCGACAACATAAACCGTAATTCTTTCAGACTCAAAGAGGGATGTGATTTCATCTTTCAGGTCGATTAAAATTTCGTCCAGGTTTTTAGCAGCATAGATATCGTTGCAGATCTGCTGCAGCTTTTTTCGATACTCGACCTCGGATTTAAGCTGTCGATCATTCGATGAATTTGCTTCATGCAACATGGTGATAGCCATCTTGTTTCCCTCATTTTGAATTGATCAAATTAGGTATTGGCATTTCCATCTTCTATCTTTTTAGAGTAATCAAAAATTTTTTTGGCGCCGCCGCTGACAAGAAAAATACCCAGGAGATAGAAACTCATCCGGATGAAAAATGCGGCGCCGGCAAATTGTTCAATCATTTCAACTTTAGGCATCACATAGGGGATCCTGAAAAAGACCCCGATTCCGGCAAGAACCAATGCAATCCCCCACACAAGTTGAACAACATTTCTGGTTTTCCGCACAAGGGCATCCCGACATGAAAATAACGTATTAAAATCCGATGCTATTGGTATATAGCTTTCAATGCTGCTGGTGTCAAATAATTAACGGAAATGATTCGTTCTAAAATGTCGGACGAATGTCGTTGCAGATAAATGAACATCCAAAAATCGATTTTTCGATTTGTTGTTTTCGAGAATACCGGATTACGAGTTAAGTAGTTAAAATGATTATAATGAATCTTTAGGGCCTGTCAAGGTTAATCATCATTTGCCCAGCCGCCCCTTGAACTCGGGTTTCCGCTTTTCAAGAAATGCCCGTGTTCCTTCTTTGGAATCATCGCTGGCCAGGCAAAGTGCAAAACCATCCATTTCCATGGCACAGCCGGAAAGCAAGTCGACATTCATGCCGTTGTCAACAGTCTGCTTGGCGGCCCGGAGTGAAACTTTCCCTTTTTGAGCAATGATATTTGCAGTTTTGAGTACTTCTTCCATCAAGGTTCCGGCGGGGCAGACTTTATTGACAAGCCCGATTTGCTTGGCTTCAACAGCAGATATCATTTTACCTGTAAAAATCATTTCCTTTGCCATATTTTTGCCGATCAGCCGGGGAAGCCGCTGAGTGCCGCCGAATCCGGGCATTATTCCCAGATTGATCTCAGGCAGTCCAAACATCGCATTTTCAGAAGCATAAATAAAATCGCAGGCAAGCGCTACTTCGCTGCCGCCGCCCAGAGCATATCCGTTAACAGCCGCGATCACTGGAATCGGCAATCCCGGCAACCTGTTAAATGTATCGTGCCCTTTTTTTGAAAACAATTTAGCTTCCAGGGAATTAAAGGTTGCCAGTTCGCTGATGTCCGCGCCGGCAACGAAGGCTTTATCGCCGGCGCCGGTCAGAACCAGAACTTTGACGGTTTCATTTTGTGCGATTTCATCCAGCGCCCGGGACAACTCATCCAGCAATTCGCTGTTTAAAGCGTTCAGCGCCTTGGGACGGTTGAAGGTAATGGTGGAAATTGCTGCATTCGTTTCACATAAAATATGCTGGTATGTCATTGGAAATACCTCCCTTGGAATTCAGGTTTCAGCAACAGGTCGGCTGCTGCTGACAAATGTTTATCAGACTTGACATGCTAACGGGCTCAGGCGGTCTTTAATGGTTGTTCAAATCGCCTTAAAAAAACAATTACTGCCCGAGGGATAAAACATCGGGATATTTTTGTCAATTCCAAATCAATGAAGTACGTTTCATCCGTCCTCCGGGAACAAGGGGCGTCATTAATGCAACCCAGATGGGATTGGTATTCACCAGGACGACACTGTCGGCCGCCGCTGAATCTGCGGTCGGGAACTTGCGTTTTCAGGGATCATTCTTATCCTAAAGCTGAAATTTGGATGCGGCCTTGCATATGTGCATACATTCAGTTCAATCCTGAAATATTAAAACCGGAAGCGGATGTCAACGTACTATCCGGAAACGGCCTTTTCCTAAAATTTTTCGTTCATGCAAAAAGAATTCAAAACAAACCATTCCGCTATTGCACCGGGATCCGATACTGGCCAGGCTCCCCTTCGCACCGGCACCATGCTCTGGCTGCTGCTGCTGGTCATTCTGTGGGCCGCCAATGCGGTAGTCGTTAAAATCACCGTACGGGATATTCCGCCGCTGTGGGCCGCCTTTTTGCGGTTTGCACCCGCCCTGCCCTGCGTCATGCTATTCATGCGCTGGAATGGAAGCGAAATTTCCCTTAAAAAACATGAAGTTGTACCAGTGTTTTTCCTCGGGGTACTGATGGCGCTGCAGTTGTTTACCTTTAACTTGGGAGCCCGGTATACAACCGGCGGCAGAATTACCCTGTTTATTTTCAGCTACCCCCTCATGGTGCCGCTGCTGGCGCCCCTGGTCATTCAGGCGGAGCATTTTGAAAAGAGAACTCTGCTGGGGTGCCTGGTGGCTTTTGCGGGGCTTGCCTATGCTTTCAAAGGGAGTCTGGCGCCCCAAGCGGTTCCAACCTTAAAGGGTGATATCATTGAATTCATTAGCTGCCTGCTGATTACCGTTCAACTCGTTTACACCAAACGTCTATCCGTATCTATTAATAAATGGAAAATTCTGCTGTGGTCCTATGGGGTCATGATCCTATTCTTCTTTTGCGGGGCGGTGATATTTGAAAGCTTCAACTTCCGTGCGGTCGAACCTGATGCCTGGATTTCACTTGCCTTTCAGTTTCTGGTCATCAGCGTGTTCGCTTTCATGTCCTGGCAATACCTGATTGTCCGGCACAATTCCTCCAGCATATCGGTATTCTTTTTTGCCACACCACTGTTCGGGATGGTTCTCGGAGTTCTGCTGCTGGATGAAGCCTTCGATTCGAGCCTGGTTGTTGCCTGTATTTTAGTAGGGTTCGGGGTTTACATCGTCAACCGTAAATAAAAAGGGCATCTGGATTTATCCCCGGGAGTCGAGGGGGACCGGGGGGACGCCATGGGCTGTGGGATTGGTCTCGCGGATGTAACCGCGGATACCCCTGACGATTGCATCCGTTAATTGATCCTGATATTTCGGGTCGGTCAGGCGCTGGCACTCGCGGGGATTGCTGATAAACGAGGTTTCGATCAGAATTGAGGGCATCTGGGCTCCCAGCAGAACGTAAAACGGCGCCTGTTTCACTCCTTTGTTTTTGATGCTGCTGAACCTTGTTTTCATGTGACCGTAAAGGGCATCCTGGACATGGGCCGCCAGCCGGCTGGATTCATTTACCTTGGCATTGTGCATTAGGTCGTTCAGGATCGTCTGCAGATCACTGATATTCTTTGTAGAAGTGGCGTTTTCCATTGCCGCCACGCGAATGGACTCGTCGTCCGTCGCCAGATTTAGAAAATACGTCTCAATGCCAAAGGCCCTTCGATCCCTGGCCGAATTGGTATGGATCGATATAAACAGATCCGCATTTTCGGTATTGGCAATTGCGGTGCGTTCTTCGAGGGTCAGGTATTGATCCCCGCTGCGGGTCATTACGACTTCACATCCCAACTCGGTCCTGATTTTTTCAGCCAGTTTTTTACCGATCTCCAGCACCACGTATTTTTCATGAACCCCGCGCAGATATCCGGGAGCACCGTAATCCCGGCCGCCGTGGCCCGGATCAATTACGATTCGGCGAACGCCCAGCGCCAGTTGTTTTGCCAGGGCGCTGGCGGGAATCTTCTGGTCGCCGGCGGCCGTCCGGCCAGGCTGCCTTTCAGAAGCGACGGCCGGTTCACCCTCCCCCCAAATGTCTATGACGATCCGGAACGGGTTTTTAAGGGAGAAGATCTTATACGTTTTAAATGACTTGATGTCCACCACGACCCGGACCGTATCCAGCTTATACTGTCCGGCACGGGCATCACTTAAAAGATTGTCATTGATGGGAATCACTTTTGAAGTGTCTTTACCCAGTCTGCTGTTGTCCAGATCGATGTACAACCGCTGCGGTTTCTGAATGCTGGGATCTTCATTGAGAAGCCGATGGCGATAGAGTGCTTCGCTGTCGGCATCAATGACGATTCGGGTATAATTGGGGTTGGACCAGAAGCGCAGGTTCGTCACGGTGGTATTGCCGTTGCCGGACGGGATATCGGTATCGGTAACGTCGGTCGTGACCGAAATCGATTTTTCGATAACGGCGGCGATGTCATCCGATACCGGATTCTGAGCGGATTGCGCTTCACCCGATTTAGGGGAAACCGAGACTTCCGTCTTCAAAGCGGATAAACCGAGTTTCTGTTCGGCCAGGAGTTTGTAGGGGCTGTCGGAATACTGTTTGACGACACGCTGAAAGATGTCATCAGCCTCTGCCCTGTCTGAAGATCGAAACGAATACTTATAAAGTTCCTGGTACAGTTCCCCTGATTTAAAAAGGCTGGCGGCCGCCTGGGATCCGGTGGGATTATCCTTGTAGGCTTCTTGAAATGCCTTTATGCAACGCAGCCAGTTTTCCCGGTATTTTTTTCCGGCGGGATTACGGCGCAGGTTTTCATAACAGGCTTCGGCTTCGGCATACGGTTTGCCGTCATCTCCTTGCGGCTGCGATGCAATCGGATTCGATACCACCCGGCCGATTTCCCGTATCTTGGCTTCGGCTTTGGGCTTGTAACTGCTTTTAGGAAAGCGTTTGCTTACCCGCACAAAGATATCAAGGGCTTCCTTGATATCCGAGGTTTTAAATGAGTGCCGATGCAGTTCCTGGTAAAGCTCTCCGGTTTTGTAAAGCGCGGCCGCCGCCCAGAGGCCGCCCGGATCTATCTTGTAAGCCGATTCAAACGCTTCAATACAACGCAGCCAGTTCTCCCGGTATTTTATTTTGACCGGACTGTTGCGAAGGTTCTTATAGCTGGTTTCAGCCCTGAAAAACTGCTCCCTGGCTGGCTGTGAAGAGGCAGTCTCGGGCGTCAGAAAAAAAAACAGGCAGATGATAAAAAATGTGATTATGGCAGGTTTTTTAGGTGACATCATTCATATAGTCAAACCCCGGAAAATCCAAATCAGACAACCGTTTTGGCTTTTTCCTGAAGTTCGTTCAGGGAAATCATGGCATCCAGCGGCGTCATTTTCGACAGATCCATTTTTTGAAGTTTTTCGACTATAGCATATTCCGGTTTGCGAAACAATTCGAGTTGACGGATTGTTTTTTCTTCGGTCGCCTTTTCGCCGCCGGCAAAAACCGGGGAACCGTTTAAATTGTGTTCACCCTTTTCAATATTCGCCAGAATTTTTTTGGCCCGGACAATAACTTGTGCCGGTATCCCTGCAAGTCGCGCCACTTGAATGCCGTAACTGCGATTGGTTCCCCCTTCCACCAGCTTTCGCAGGAAAATAATTTCGTCGTTCCATTCTTTCACGGCAATATTGAAATTTTTTACCCTTGGCTTTACCTGCGCCAGGTCCGTCAATTCATGATAGTGGGTTGCAAACAGGGTTTTGACCCCGACGCCATGCAGGTCATGCAGATATTCGGCAACCGCCCAGGCAATGCTTAAGCCGTCAAACGTGCTGGTGCCGCGCCCGATTTCATCCATGATGACAAGGCTCCGGCCGGAAGCGTTGTTCAATATATTGGCGGCTTCCTGCATCTCGACCATAAAGGTGCTCTGTCCCTGGGACAGGTTGTCCAAGGCGCCGACCCGTGTAAAAATTCTGTCCACAAGATCCATCGAGGCCATCCCGGCCGGGACAAAAGACCCCATTTGAGCCATGATCACCATCAAGGCGACCTGCCGCAAAACCGTCGACTTGCCGGCCATATTGGGTCCGGTGATGACCAGGATCTGATTTGCAGTGCCGTCCAGACGGATCGAATTGGGTACAAACCTCTCGGCACTGATCATTTTTTCCACTACCGGATGACGACCTTCTTCGATATCAATAACGCCGTCGGCATTAAATTGAGGACGGGCATAATTATTTTGATCAGCCGCCTCCGCTAAACTTATGATGCAATCGATCCGGGCTAAAAATCGAGCAACTTCTTGTATTTTTTGATTGGATTTAATAACTTCGGATCGGATTTGGTTGAAGATTTCATATTCCAGGGAAGCCCTGCGTTCTTCAGCGCCTAATACCTTGGCTTCAAAGGTTTTCAACTCGTCGGTGATGTATCGTTCGGCATTTACCAGGGTCTGCTTGCGGACATAATGGGATGGAACGGACTTGACCTGGGATTTAGGCACTTCGATATAATAACCGAACACCTTGTTATATCTGACTTTCAAGGAATTAATCGCGGTCGCCTGTTTTTCTTCAGATTCAAGTCTGGCCAGAAAACTTTTTCCGTCCCGACTGATGGCGATCAATTCGTCCAGTTCGCTGTTAAACCCCTTTTTGATAATTCCGCCTTCATTGATAACCGGCGGGGCATCTTCCCGTATCGCCCGTTCGATAAGATCCGCCAGAGGTTGGAGGTCGTCCGGCTTCACCTCGGGGAGAAACTGTTCGGAGGTTAACTCCATTAAAACTGCGTCCAGCAGCGGTAGTTGATGCAGCGAGCGCTGCAGGGCCAGAAGGTCCCTGGCGTTGCAATGTCCCAGCGTAATCTTGCTTGCGAGACGCTCCAGATCGTAAACCGAACGGAGGTGTTCCTGCAACCGGCGGCGCACTCCCACATTGGCTTTAACCTCCTGAACAGCATCGAGTCTTGCCTGTATCTCGCCCAGATTCATCAGGGGATATCGGATCCAGTTTTTCAGGAGACGCCCCCCCATGGCGGTAACGGTCTGATCGATTACTCCGATCAGGGTCCCTTTTTTAGAACCGGATCTGATATTTTTGATCAGCTCCAGGTTTTGACAACTGGTTTCGTCAACAAAGAGATAGCTGCCTAAAGAATAGGTTTCAATTCTGGAAATATGTTCAATCTGTT
>ENA-OSEO01006019-OSEO01006019.1-sediment-metagenome-genome-assembly--contig:-NODE-6019-length-11194-cov-3.698210_pt1 | contig 11194 bp, 8 predicted proteins | sample MGYA00237883_ERZ534232 | MGnify/ENA metagenome assembly ERZ534232
CGATCCGATGGGGGGATCGGTCCCTGCATCCGTTTGGGCCTCGTTGCATGTGATGTTACGCTCCGTCTTCGGACAATCGGTTGAGGACTCCTCAATTTTCAAGGCTTTATTCCATGAGGGATCAGGCGCACTGAAATTGTTGGATTGCACCTTCCAGCCGGCGACGGCCGAGCCGCCGGAGCCCGGCGGATCGGGCCGTGAATCGATTCCGCCGGCACTCAACCCCCCTGCCCTTTCTGTCGATATCTTAAAGGTGAGCCAAAAAAAAATCACCGGCAGGCACGCCTGCACGGTGAGCCAGGGGAGGAAACCAATGGCTTTAATGGAATGGGATGGGAGTTTGAGCGTAAATGTCACCGAAATCGATGAGCAGCACCGGCACCTGGTTGACCTGCTCAACAGCCTCAACGACGCCATGAAGGAGCGGAAGGGCAAGGAGGCGTTGGCCGGCATCCTCAACGGAATGGTCGATTACGCGGCGGAGCATTTTACAACGGAAGAAAAATACTTCGACCGGTTCGGGTACCCGGGTGCGTTCGTCCATAAAAGGGAGCATCGGAAATTTGTCGAAAGGGTTTTGGAATTCAAAAAGGGATTCGATTCCGGCGAACTGATGCTGTCCCTTGAGGTGATGACATTCCTCAAGGACTGGCTGGGAAAGCACATCAAAGGCAGCGACAAGGGCTACAGCAAGTGTTTTAACGAAAACGGGCTGAACTGATCTCACGGGGCTTATCGGTCCGGCTTTATAAATTGACTCGCGCAGCGGATCGTACTATACCCTGCCCGGAGCAGAAACCGCCTGAACCGGGAAACCGAATGGATGCGATGCAAGCCGTCTGGCTGGAAAACGGCGAACTGACATACCGACAGGACGTTCCCATCCCCCGGATACCCCCCGGAGAGGCCCGGGTAAAAATTCGGCGGGCCGGCATCTGCAGCACGGATATCGAGCTGGTCAAGGGGTACTACCCGTTTACCGGCATCCCCGGGCACGAATTCGTGGGCGATATCGTTGATTGCCCGGACCGGCCGGAACGGGTGGGCCAGCGGGTCGTGGGAGAGATCAACGCCGCCTGCGGAATCTGCGAGGCCTGCATCTCCGGCCGCCCCGGGCACTGCCCGCAACGGACGGTGCTCGGGATTGTCAACCGGAACGGCGCGTTCGCCGAATACCTGACCCTTCCCGTCGGCAATCTCATCCGCGTGCCGGAGGGGGTCTCCGATGCGGCGGCCGTTTTCGTGGAACCGCTGGCCGCTGCGCTTCAAATTCAGCAGCAGAACCCCATCCGCCCAACGGACCGGGTCCTGGTGCTGGGCGCCGGCCGGCTGGGCCAGTTGATCGCACAGACGATCGCACTGACCGGTTGCGACCTTCAGGTTGGGGCCCGGCACCCCGTCCAGCGCCGGCTCCTGGAACGGCGGCGCATTGCGTGGATCGAAGAAGGAAACATCCCAGAGCGGACCTTTGATGTCGCCATCGATGCCACCGGGACTGCCGGAGGATTTGACGCCGCCCACCGGGCGGTGCGACCCGCGGGCACCATCGTCGTGAAAAGCACGTATAAAGGGCAACTTGGCATCGATCTGTCCGCTCTGGTGGTCGATGAAATCACCGTTGTCGGCTCACGCTGCGGACCTTTCGCGCCGGCCCTCCGGCTGCTTGAAAAGGGGATCGTCGATCCCACCGATATGATTGCAGATCTGTATCCGCTCTCCAATGCGGTGGCAGCCTTCAACCGCGCAAGAGAACCGGGGGTCCTCAAGGTGGTCTTTGCACCGGAAGGATAGATTTCGGCGTGGATTATTCTGCAAAAAAGAAAACCACGGGGCATATCGTAAAGGTCGCGTCATAGATTATGTCGGAATACCGCCAGTCTTTTCTGTTGATGGTGCTGGTGCTGGCCATCTTTCAAGGCGTATTGATCGGCGTTGTGGATCTCAAGCGCCCGCTCTACGGGGATGAAGACCACTTTCTGGAGACGGTCCTGCTGTTCGCCAAAGATCCCAGCCTGGACACGCTTGCGCACTATCCTGAAATGATAACGCCCTTGAGCTTTATCCTTTATAGCTTCTGGGGAAGGATTTTCGGCTTTGAGATCCACATGCTCCGTGTCTTGTCGGTACTGGTCGCCATCCTGACCTATCTGTTCATGCACCGCCTGTTTTTCATCCTGCTCAAAGACACCACGCTCGCCATTTTGGGCACCCTTTTTATAGCACTCAACCCCTACATGATCGGTCTGAATCTGTTTGTCTACACGGATATGATCGGAATCCTATGTCTTGTGCTCGGCTGTCTTGCGGTGGCCACGGACTCGGCAGCCCTGCTGGCACTGTCGGCTGCCGGTGCCGTGCTGTGCCGTCAATATTTTGTTTTTCTCACCGCTGCGATCCTTGCATACTTCTTCCTCAGATACCTAAGCAACCGAGACCCCCGTGCAATTAAATTTCTTCTTTCAGGTCTGGCATCGCTGGTGCCCTTTGCCTGCCTGGTGGTTCTGTGGAAAGGACTGGGGCCGGACAACCAGATCCGCCGCATCAACCTGACCGGAGGGCTTGCCTTTCACCCTTCCTTTGTCACCCTCTATGTCTGCCAGCTTTTTGTCTATCTTCTGCCCGTGGTGCTGGTCTGCTGGAAATCGTATTTCAATGACGCAAAAGCCTGGGGCGTCTGCTTTTTGATCTCACCGCTCTACTGGCTCTTCCCGGTGCGGGCCAGCAGGGTGCTCGTCGATGCGGACATCCATACCGTCGGCTTTTTCCATCGTCTGATCCGTCATCTTTTCAACCATCTGTTTTTTGAGGATTTGATATTTTATCTTGCGTTTACCCTGGGGCTGGTCGTCTTGTTTCATTTTGTCAAAGACGCGATCGGCATCTGGAAGCAAAAGGCGTTGGATGTCTTCTTTTTTCTGCATCTGGCGATTTTCGCATTCTACCTGGTCCAACCGGTCTCCTACGTATCCTGGGAGAAGTACTTCATGCCCGTGCTGCCGCTGGCCACCCTCCAGATACTCCATTCCCGTTTCGGGAATCGATTGGACCGCACGTTTTGCGTTGAAAAAAGAGGAAAAATTTTTTAAAAGGTGGAGGATGGTATCCCGTCCGTTATTTCCTTTCGAAAGGATTTCTACAGCCCTATGCGCAAAAAAGTCATCATCGCCGAACATATTCATCCAGACGGGCTCGAACGCCTGAAGCAGTCCGATGGGATCGAGACGGTCTATTTTAACGACCCGGTAACCGAAGATGTTTTTTCAGAAGAACTGAAGCAGGCCAGCGCGGTCATGGTGCGCAGCAGGAAGCTGACCCGGGAGATGATCCTGGCCGCACCCTTTTTGAAAATCATCGCCAAGCACGGGGTGGGGGTGGACAAGATCGATGTGGCTGCCGCGACCGAAAGACGCATTCCGGTGACCATCACCCCGGAAGCCAATTCGGATGCCGTAGCGGATCTGGCCGTTGCCATGATGCTGACCCTCTCCCGGAACCTGCTCAGGGCCGACGCCGATTTGAAGGCCGGCCGCTTCTCCCGCAGGGAGCACTATACAGGCCTTGAACTGGGAGGAAAGACCCTGGGCATCATCGGGCTGGGCCGCATCGGAGGCCGGGTGGCGAAAAGATGCGCCCTGGGCTTTGACATGAAGGTGATCGCCCACGACCCGTTCATCACCCCCGAGGAGGCCCGGGCGCGCCACGCCCAACGGCTCGAGGCCCTCGAGCCGCTCTTGCAAAGCGCCGATTACGTTACCATCCACACCCCCTTGACCGACCTGACCCGCAACATGATCCGCGAACCCCAGCTTCGCATGATGAAGCCGGACGCATTCCTGATCTGTACGGCCAGGGGGGGGATCATCAACGAAGGGGACCTGCATCGCGCCCTGACCGAAGGCCGGATCCGGGGAGCCGGGCTGGATGTCTTTCAAAAGGATCCGCCGACTCCGAAAGATACCCCCCTGCTGGCTTTGGATACGGTGCTGGCAACCCCGCATCTGGGAAGCGGGGCAAAGGAATCGGCCGTCAAGATGGCCACCCAGGCCGCTGAGGAAATCCTTCGGGTGCTCGACGGCCGACGGCCCGAACAACCGATCAATCCGGAAATATACGCACCGGTCCGTTGAATTCCCGATACGGGGCTGGTTATTGCTATCGCTGTGCCATCGTGGCGTTGGGTTCCGCTGGGAATCTTTCTATATCCCGAAGTGCCGGATCATGAACTCCGCCCGATGCACAAAGGTATGCTGCTGGAGGGTCCGTTGACGGCCGGCCCGGGCGATTTTTTCCCTCAGGGAGGGATCTTTCACCAGGGCATTCCATTTGTCCACCAATTCCTCGACCGATCCATACGAAACGATTTCCTCACCCGGCGCGAAGGCCCCGGCAAGGTCCGGCACCGCTTCTGTGAACACCAGGCTTCCGGCCGCGGTTGCCTCGAAGGGGCGAAAGTTCAGCCCGTTGACGGTGTTGGGACGCTGGTTGATGTTCAGCGAGGCCGTATACGAATTAAACAGCCGGTTTAACCGCTTGGGGGGCAATCGGCGTCCAAAGCGTCTCCCGAAGATATGCCGGCAGCCCGGGCCGTAGACATCCAACGGCACCCGATGCTTCAGGGTGTTGAGCAGGCTGAGCCTTCCGTCCGAACAGGTCCCGGCGAACAGCAGCCTGTATAGGCGGTCCCGGGGTTCAAAAAAATACCGGCGGTCGTTGACCGCAAGGGGCAGGTAGACGACCTTGGACGATTCCCGGTAGCTTTCCAGCAGAACCGGTTGAAGGTATGAATCGAAGTAGAAGACCGAATCGAAACGGCCATGCGGGCCCCCCGATATCTTCTCCACGCAATCGGCCATCCATGCGGCCTTGACGGCCCGGTGGGGAAGCGCCGAGTCGATGACATCCGCAAAGCCTTCCGGCAGCACGGCCATGGACAGGAACAGCATCAGCTGCGGCGGATCGCTGGCCAGCCGCTGCCTGAGCCGCCGCTGAAACGCGGCGGAGAGAAACGGTGTTTTTTTCGACCGTTTCTTTTCCAACACCTCGGAAACCGACGCCGGGTTGATATAAAAAACCGTACACCGGCACCCGATCCGGAGAAAAGCCTCCTTCAGATCCTCTTGCCAGGTTAAAATTCCCTTTTTCCCCACGATGAGTATCGAACGGCTTTTCATGTTCATCCCCGGGAACCATTCCGCGGGCATCCTGTCAGGCAAATAGTGATCGGGGCCGATGCAGCCAATGACACCCCCCCGGGGAAAAGAGATACGCCTACGGCCTTTGGAGGGGAAAATTCCGGGGGCCAAGTCCCCATGGGTTTGCCCGTGGGCTTAGGCGTTGCGGGCCTTTTCCCCGAGATCGGTCTTGGGCTGTATGACATCGGCCAGCCCCCGCGCATCCCCGAGATCTTGGATGCTCCAGGCGGTCTGTATCACCCTGCCCTGGGCCGCATCGTCCAATACCCCGGCGCAGCAGGCGCGGACCTTTGCTTCCAGATCGGCATCGGTCATCGGATGATCCGGCCCGCCCCGGTACCGTTCATCGGCCGTTCCCTCGACACTTTTCCCGTCGATCCGCTCGATCCTGATTCTCGATCGTATCTTATCGAACCCGAGTTTTTCGATTTCAGGGTCGTGCTCGGTTCGAATCCTGCGCTGCATCGCCTGCATGGCCGGGGATCCGACGAACTCGTCGCTGAACTCGATTTTCCCCGCCTTTCGATTCAAGGCGATCATCGCCAGTTCCGCTGGAAGGGAAAATTTCGCCTGCAGGTGGTTTTCGGCGATCGGATACCGGATCGGATTTAAAATATTGCTCGCCGCGTAGATCGTGATTCGTTGAATCGTTTCGGGTTTGATGTCGTTTTCCGTCACCAGCTTTACCATCAGATCCATCGATGGGTGAGTGAGAATCCCGCAAGGGTACGGTTTGATGCTCACCCCCGGATCCACGATGCTCCAGGTGTTGCCGAAGCCCTGCCCGATTTTATCCTCACTCACACCGCCGCCGTGCACGGCGAAAAACCCCCAGGGGCCGTCCAGCGCGTCGGGATCTGCGGTAAACCCTTTTGCGGCCAATATCGCTGCGGTCACCCCGTTTTCGGCCGCGCGCCCCACGTGCAACGGTTTGGTCATGGTACCGAAATTGACCCGTATCCCGGCTGCCAGGCTTGCCGCTATGCCCAATCCCCAGCGGAGCCGCTCTCCGGCCAACCCCATGATCTTGGCGGCTGCGGCAAACGCACCGAAGGTCCCCACGGTGCCCGAAGAATGCATCCCCCGCTTGTAATGCTGGGGGAACATCCATTCGGAGATCTTGCACTCCACCTCGAATCCGGTAAGAAATCCCAGTAAAAAATCCTTGCCGCAGCCCCCCCCGACTTTCTGTGCGACGGCCAGCGCAGCGGCCAGGGGCGGGATGGTCGGATGGGTGAGCAGCCCGTACATATGACTCGGATCCGAACTGACCTGGCTGTCATCCCAGTCATGGGCATGGCCCGAGGTGCCCAAAACCCGGGCCGCCATCCCGGCAGGCACCCGGACATCCCCGCATCCCAGCAGCCGTGCTTCCGGGCGGCCCCCCTGTTCACGGGCGTCTTCGGCCAGTATGCGGACCGAGTGCTCATCCGAACCGGATACAAACAATCCCAAACCATCCAGCAGACAGCGGGTGCCGATACGGATCGCTTCGCCGGGTATCCGGTCGAACCGGATCGTCTCGATAAAATCCGCTGCTTGAGCCGTGACCGCCATCTTTTCCGTTACCTGCGCGTAGGGATTGTGTTGCATGGTATTCGCTCCATTTTTTCGGTGTTAGATGAATCCAGGCCCCGGCAGCGGTGCCGTGCATACCGGCCCCCCGGGCGCGGGGTTGCCCCGATCCCACGGGGGTCCCGATTCGGCAAAATCCGCAGATAAACCGATATTTCTTCTGACCGGATCGAGGGGTAAAGTCAATACAAATTCAGAAAGGCGGTCGATTTTTCCCCCCTTTCTCTTGACTTTTTTGAAGGGGCGATGGTAGGGCTTAAGCGATGGGGTAGCGAACCGCCGGTAGAGGGGGTGATACCAACCGCACATCCAGTAGAAACCACAGGTTTTTTAAGTTTAAACGTTCTTATCATACCTTTTTTGCTCTAAACTCTCGCTGTTTTTTTCCATTGTGGCAATTTTGCGGTTTCCAAAAAAAGACATTCAACCAAGGAGGGGGCAGATGGAAAGAAAGAGTTTTAAAAACAGATGTCTCTTGATTGGCCTTCTGGTCGTTATCTGTTTAACCTTCTCGTTCGGTGGAGCGGCGGCGGCCGAAAAGATCCGCCTGTCCATGGGAACAGCCAGCACCGGCACCTGGATCTACATGTATTGCGCCCTATTGTCCGAAACCTGGAAGCGATACATCCCCGATCTGGACGTCACGGTCCTGGCCACCGCCGGCACCACGGCCAATTATATCCCCATGAACAAGGGGGAACTGGACCTTGCCGGAGCCAGCGGGTCGGGGGATCATTATGCCATGAACGGCATGTATTTTACCAAGGATAAACTGACCAATATAACCTCGATGCTGGCAGCCACCATGGCCTTCAACCAAGCCTTCACCTATGCGGATTCCCCGATCAAGGGGTGGAAAGATCTCGAAGCCAAGCGGGTCTGTTTAGGGGCCAGGGGGTCTCCCACCAGCACCGTGGTGCAGGAAATCTTCAAAGTCCTGGGGATCAACCCAAAGCCTATTTTTTCCACCCCATCAGAGGCCATCGAGATGATCAAGGACCGGCGTGCCGATGCGATGGTTTACGGCGTCGGCGCACCGTGGAGCGCGGTCATGGACGTTGCCACGGTACAAAAAATCAAATTTCTGCCCATGACCCCCGAAGAGCAGAAGAAGGCCGCCGACGGCTTGCCCCACCAGAAACCCGGCAAGATTCCGGCCAACACGTATTCCTTCCAGCCCCAAGACGTCCCCACCACCGTGTATTACCAGACCGTCAACGCCCGGCCCGGTCTTGACCAAGACCTGGTTTACAAGCTGGTCAAGGTCGTTTGGGAGCACCATGCCGAAATCGTCAAGGCGGCTCCGGCGGCCAAGTGGGTCTCGGCCAAAGACGCGGTGCATATGGTCGCGCCGCTGCATCCCGGCGCGGCAAAATATTATCGGGAAATCGGAATCAAGATCCCCGACAAAATGATCTGGAAAAAGTAGTGAAACGATTTCCGGCGCCCCCTGCAGGGGGCGCCGGAATGTGCCGGGTTGCGTGTCACCTCCTTCATCCCCCGGTTCGGCGGAGGGGGCCGGTTTGATAGGATTGCGAGAATGGATGATCAGGAAATCACGATCGGGATGGAATCCGAGGTCCAGCAAAAACGGTTATTCAAAGGACCGCTGGCCACATTCATCACCCTCGTCGCGCTGGCCTTCACCTTTTTCGAAATCGCCGCCCTCCAGTTCTGGCTGATCGATCTGTGGGCATTCGAAGCGGTGGTGCTGATCCTGGTGATGATTTTAGGATTCCTCACCTTCCCCTCCAGTCCGCGGCATCGGGGGAGAATCACCCCGCTGGATCTGATCTTCATCGTGGCCGGCAGTGCGCCCTGCATTTACATCCTTGTGGAGTTGGAGCGGCTGCAATGGACCTACGGCTCGACCGTGCTCCCCTTGGACATGGTGGCCGGTTCGCTTCTCATCATCGCCCTGCTCGAGCTGACCCGACGATCCTTCGGGCTGGCCATGCCCGTGGTGACCCTGGTCTTTCTGGCATATGCCCTGTTCGGAAAATATCTTCCACCCTGGCTCTTCGGGCATACCGGTTTGAAAACGGGCAACGTGATCGGCTTTATGATCGGCAACATGGCGATTTTCGGGCCGGTGATGAGCGTCATGGTGCAGATCATTTTTCTTTTCATGCTCTTCAGCGCATTTCTCCAGGTCTCGGGGGCCGGCGCTTTCTTCGTCACCCTGGCCACCGCGGTGGCGGGGCGCTGGCGGGGGGGACCGGCCAAGGTTTCGGTCTTCTCCAGTTCGCTGTTCGGCACGATCAACGGAAACTCGGTGGCCAATGTCGCCGTGGATGGCGGAATCACCATTCCCCTCATGATGAGAACCGGGTTCACCCCCCACTTTGCCGCGGCCGTGGAAGCCGCCGCGTCCACCGGGGGGCAGATCATGCCCCCGGTGATGGGCGCCGGGGCGTTCATCATGGCCGAGATGCTGAGCATCCCTTACGGGCAGGTGATTGTCGCCGCAGCCCTGCCGGCGGTCTTATATTATCTCGGTTTCTACTGCATGATCGATCTTGAAGCCGTAAAGCAACGGCTGCGCGGGCTCACCGGCACCGGCAGCTTCGCCCGCGAATTTTGGGCCGCGTTAAAAGACGGCGGCCATCTGCTCATCCCCATCGCCATTCTCCTCCATCAGCTGACCTTTGCCGGGGTTTCCATGCAGCGGGCGGGCCTATACTCCATCGCCTCGGTTTTTCTGGTCTCCTGGTTCCGGAAGAGCACCCGGATGGGACGGGGCAGACTCCTTGTCGCCTTAAAAGACGGCGCGATGAATTCGGTCAGCATCGCGGCGGTATGCGCCACCGCCGGGATCATCGTGGGGGTGGTATCCATGACCGGGCTGGGGGTCAAGTTCGGCTCGGTGGTGGTGGCTTTGGCCCACGGCAATCTCTTTGTGACCCTGGTCTTCACCGCTATGATTTCGATGTTTCTGGGCATGGGGGTGCCCACGACCGCGGCGTACATCATCGCAGCCGCGGTGGGGGTCCCGGCGTTGATGCGGTTGGGGGTCTATCCCCTGGCCGCCCATCTGTTTGTCTTCTATTTTGCCTGCATCTCGGCGATCACCCCGCCGGTGTGCGCTGCGGTGTATGCGGCCTGTGCTTTTTCGGGCTCATCGGTGATGAAAACCGGATGGACGGCCACCCGGTTGGGGATCTCGGCTTTTATTGTTCCCTTCTTGTTTGTTTACCATCACGAGCTGCTGCTCAGGGGATCTTTGCCCGCGGTGGTTCAGGCGTCAATCACCGCGGCTCTCGGGGTGGCGGTGGTCAGCATGGCCATTATCGGCACCTCGTTTATCGGGGGCATCCACTGGAACAGGCTCCAGAGGGCTCTTTTCTTCGGCGCTTTTATCGCCCTGATTACTCCAGGGATCCATTCCGATTTCCTGGGCCTCTTGATCCTGGTTGTGGCGGTATTCAGCCATCCGGGAGCACGCTCGGGCGCGCTGAATTGCATCCGAAGAGGGAAGAAAAAAATTCCCTGAAGAGATCCCCCTGGTCCCCTTTAAAAAAGGGGAAAATTTTACTCCATGTGCACCGGCAAAGGCGGAACAAACACCCAGACGAAACCGATTTCTTCGTCTCCGGTATTGAAAAGACCGTGCGGCACCCCGGCCGGTGCAACCCACGCCGTTTCCGGTCCCACCTCAAACTCTTTATCCCCCAGAACCGCCGTTCCCCGTCCTTTGAATAAGAAAAAGGATTCTTGTTCGATTTCATGCGTATGCACGGGGCTTTTCCCCCCCGGGGCCATGAGCTGGTAGCCCATGGCAAAGCCTTTCGCGTCCATGAACTTGGGTGAAATCATCAGCCGTGATTTCCTGCCGTGTTCATAAATCCGCGGTTCGAGTTCCGATCCTTTTGAAAACAGTCGCTTTTCCATGACAATGCCCTCCGTTTGACCCGTTTTTAATCATCTCTGGATTTTCTTGATATCCGGCCCGCCCGACTTATTAACAGACACATAATTGTCTTTACACTGTCTGTTTCTGGATGCCGGATCAAGTCCGGCATGACGAAATTGGCAAGCGTGTTGCGAGAAAGTTGATACCTCCGACCAGGCGATCGCAAGCCGTATAGGGATCCAAATCTCCGCCGGCTATCGATTCCACCGCCCGGTCAAATTCACCGGATCCGATAAGGTCGGCGAAAACGGTCTCGATCAATCGGTTCTTCACCATCTCAACCAATACGTCGCGGACCTGATCTTTTTTCCGTCCATACCCATCCCCAACCGCTTTTCTTTTAAGGGTGTCTCTATGCCGGTCGATCTCTTTGAAAAGTTCGGATATCCCCTCGCCCAGCGCTGCACGGGTTCGGACGATGGGCGGTTCCCATTGGTTTTTTTTGTACTTCTGATGTTCCAGATGGATCATGTACTGCAGATCATCCTGCACGCTTTCGGCACCGTCCAGATCA
>ENA-OSEO01006020-OSEO01006020.1-sediment-metagenome-genome-assembly--contig:-NODE-6020-length-11193-cov-3.670385_pt1 | contig 11193 bp, 7 predicted proteins | sample MGYA00237883_ERZ534232 | MGnify/ENA metagenome assembly ERZ534232
TTAGGATTTGAAGAGATTGATCCTGGCGAATTGAACCTGTATGTGGAAAATCCATTGGGTGAAGGGATATTCGATCCACGCGCCTTTCGCATTCTTCAGAAAGAAGTCCATGAACCATTGACACTCGAAATGGTTAATTTGATTCAGGGAGTGAATCTGACGGAACAATCTGGTTTGTCTTTTACAATCCAATTTGCTGACAATTTTCCGCTAGGGGAAAATATGTGGAATGTTGACCAAACCATTGACCTGATCCCTGATCACCCCTTTACGATGAAATATTTTGATGCCACAGTTTTTAATGATGAAAACCAAGGACAGTATAGTGGTCCTCAAGGCACGTTCTTATTCGGCACCTACTATCTGGAGGCTGCCGGATTTGAGGGGATTACTTTTAATCAGGTTGTACCCGCAGACAGGCAAGAAGAATTACCGATGGGATGGGGCGGTTCTATAGATGTATGTACGGAAATGTTTACGAATTGCATTAGGAGTGATGCCGGGTTATTAAAAACCGAGGATAATGTTTATGAACTCCAGATTACGGCTTATCGCCTGATCGTTCATGGGCCTTGGCAGGTCCAATTTGATCTGCCAGAATAAATTTTAGTCTGGCGTAATCTACCACACCCCTGGATTTTGGCTCCTTGAGCTGAAGTAAGGGGAGAGCAGATAAGCGGAATGAGTACAAAAAAAGCTCATTCCGCTTTGGATTCGGCTAACAGCAAGCGCGGCATTGGCTAAACTACACAACCAGGATTGCTTTTTCCCATTCATTATTTGTGGAATATGCGCGAGCCAGTTTCTGAAGAGTAGAAGCCAGGTCTGCGCGAAAACCTTCTCGTTCAATATACTCCTAATCGTCAAACTCTGGGCAATCGCGAAGATTCACTCCTTTCCGAGTAATTGTCGAATGGAGAAAAGAGTTCGGCGCAAATTGGCCATTGCGTGAGTTTGATCGAACTCAGGCCAAAAAAGAGTTGCAAGGCTTTCTCTTGATGGAGGAGCAGAGGGTAGACCTAAAAAGGCTGGTAAAGCGGTAGCTTTTCGCGTCTCCAAGTGGATAGCGGCGTTATCGCACTCGATGATTGGCAATCCCAACCAGAAAAGTTTAAAGTTTTTCATCAGGCAGATTTCCCTTACTTTTATTATACAGGCGTATCAGGATTGAGTAAGTTGGTTATGTTGGTGGAAAACACTTCATAATAAATTTGTTTGTAACGATATTTCAACGGAATTGTAATATCGATAAGGTATCTTACGATCATCTAATCTAATTCACATGTTTTACAGAAAGCATTCCGTTGTAAAAAAAGGAAATCAGTCGAAGGTCAGGAGATCGCAATTATGTGTTTTTATTGATCTTAATACCGGGAAATATAACCAAGAAGGTATCCAATGTCCCAAAGAACAATTATTCTAGTTGATATTTTACTTAGCATTTTTATAGTTGCACAGCTTTCCTGGAGCACCATTCCGGTAAATGCCGCTGGAGATTACACAAACATCGATAGCTATGTCACCACTGCAATACAGCGTCACAATATTCCTGGTTTGGCTTTGGCAATTACACAAGGAGACCAAATAACTTTTAGCAAAGGTTATGGTACTGCGAGGCAGGGGCGGATTGTGACACCGGATACGCCATTTTACATCGGTTCACAAAGCAAATCTTTCACTGCTCTGGCTATTATGCAGTTGGTGGAGCAAGGCAAAATTGATCTGGATGCAACAGTTCAGACTTACCTGCCATGGTTCCGAGTAGCTGATACGCAAGCTTCACAGCAAATAACCATTCGTCATTTATTACAACACACCAGCGGGCTATCCGAAGCGGGTTATGTCGAAAACTTCCTGCCTGAAACCGACCTTGAAACCTTGGTGCGAGATCTGTCCAGAGCGCATATCACAGCACCGGTTGGAACCAAAATGCAATACTTCAATCCGGGCTACAGTACTTTGGGTTTAATAATCGAAACGGTATCAGGGCAATCCTATGGCGACTATATCGATGAACAAATATTCGCCCCGCTGAAGATGACGAATTCATTTACAGATCCGGATGTAGCAAATTTTGCGGGTTTGGCACAGGGCTATTCACAGATTTTTATGCTCGCAGTACCGCTAAAACAGGCCTTTTATGAATGTGATCTGCCTGCAGGATACATCATATCAACGGCCAATGATATGGCTCGATTTTTGATGGCTATGGGTAACGGTGGTGAATTGGATGGTGTGCGCATTCTCAGACCTGAAAATATCCAGTTGATCTTCACCCCCAACTCCACCCTTAATAGCACCTATGGATTTGGTTGGTATATCAGCCAGTATTACGGCGAAACTCAAATTACACATGGTGGTGATACTGAACGATTCCACACCAGTGTGCTGCTGCTGCCAGAAAGAGGCTTGTCATTGGTGATTTTGATCAACCAAAATCACTTGATTAAGGATTTCAATGAATACAACACATTGTTTTGGGGTGTGACTTCCATTCTAACCAATACCCCAATGCCTAAAGAAAGCCTATCCTCGCTCATTTTTGGCTGGGGATTCTTCCTCTTATGGCTGATCATACTTGCATCGGCTGTTCGCAAAGTAATTAACCTGCCGGAATGGCACAGAAAAATGACGACCTGGAATAGTCGACAGCGAGGTCTAGACATTGTGAAACACGTACTCTGGATCGCATTCACCATCTTGATTATTACGATCGTTGCACCAGCATTTTTGAAACGGGGCTTTAGTTTTAGATGGTTTACAGGGTTCTTACCGGATGTTGCAATTATCGTAGCAACACTCATTTTGGATGATGTGCTCCAGATCGCTTTGAAGGTTTGGACGATCTTGCGCCGTACAAGTGCTCCTCGATCGTTACTGGCTGGAAAAATTTAAGCAGATTCGTCAATTTGATGCCTTCGAATTATCTCGGAGAAATGAACGATTTTTATAAGTGGATTAGCGAAACGAAAAAAGGAGGACAACATAGCGATGGCTAGAACACAACTAGAAAAACAGCTATTAAATTCAACTGATATTAAAAACACACTACGGATGAGACAGAGAATAATTAATTCTATATGCGATCATTCTGTCAGTCTTTTGCATAGTTCAATCGGCTTGAGTGAGGAGTATTGATATCATGGGAAAAAAGAGGTTAGCAAAAATTGTAGCCATTATATTAATTTGTGTTTTGATTGATATTGCCCTTCATTTGGTAACAAGTGAATACAGCACTATGCCAGAAAACCCAAACTACAGCAAATTAGTGGAATTGTTTGGAACAGAAATTACAGCTACTATCTGGGCATTGCTTGCCTTCTCCACTGTCGCTTACGTTTTTTTTCGAGCACACAATAGCATCCCTGGAGTTGGTCTTAAAAAAGGACTCCGTTACGGATCTGCAATCGCGTTGCTTTGGCTGTTTGCCATGATGGAGGGGGTTTCACTATTTGGCAATTCAGCAATCAATGAATTTGTGGTTGGACTCAGTGATGCGATACCAGTTTTTGTAATGAGCATTCTATTAAGCTTGCTTGAAACTAAGAAAGAAGATAATCCTGAATTAAAACTGTTAACTCTTAGTCAAAAAATAATGGCTGTATGCGTATTTTCGGGAATTTTTTTGTGTGGACGGTATATGGCTTATTTCACGCAAGTAATCAAATCAGGTTATCAAACAAGCCCAAGTTACACATTTTTATGGACACTACTTATGGGCGCATGTATAGGAGAAGTTTGTATTTTGTTGGGGAATGCCGGAAATACATTGTCCCCGGAGCGTAGCGCCGTAAAATTCGGGGTTCTGATTTTTGGAGTTAATTGGGCTGCGTTTCTTGTTTTTATGCCTCTTTTGTTTTCCGGTTATTTAATTGATGTTATTTTTAGAATCTTTTTAGACGTCCTGATTGCAACTTTTGGATACTATTTGACATTTAATTTGCGGGTTGAATGCCTTAAAGCAGCAGGTGCTGATGGTAAATCCGGATTTAAAAAATAAGGTGCTGTTTCCGTGGAAAGAGTTTGGTATAGTGATGTTTTATTAATAAAATCTATCAACTCCTACCCATAACAGCCAACCAGGGATAATGCTGTAGCTACGTCTTGCAAGTTTTTTCTGATCAGGTAGTATTTCGTCCTTTGTCTCATCGGCATTATTTTGTCGTGCTACCGGTAGTTTCAATATCACAATGGGTAGCTGATCGGGCGAAAACGCTACTCTATTTGTCAGTCTCTTCAGAGCTTCAGCAAAGGCATTCATGTCGTTAAAGTCAACAAAAGCCGAGGAAAACCTAGCCATAATCAACTTGAACGCTGAAGTTAAACAACAAGCGTTAGATTTGATCCTGGAGCACTACCGTGACTTTGGGCCTACACTGGCCACAGAAAAGCTAGTGGAACGGCATGGGCTAAAGATCTCGGATGAGAGTGTGCGAAAACTAATGATCGCCGAAGGGCTGTGGCAACAGCGGCGCAAGCGGAAGCTGCGTGTATTTCAAATGCGAGAACGAAGGTCCTGCTTTGGGGAACTGATCCAGATCGATGGTTTGGATTGCGATTGGTTTGAAGGGCGCAGTCCACGCTGCACATTATTGGTCTATGTGGATGATGCTACCGGAAAATTAGGGGAGCTGTGGTTTGTGCCTCATGAGAGCTTTTTTGGCTATTGTGAGGCTACCCGGCATTACATTGAGCGTTTTGGTAAACCGGGGGCATTTTACAGCGATAAACACGGCATTTTTCACCTCAATCACCCAAAACTCACTCCGGGGGACGGATTGACAGAGTTCGCCCGAGCCATGCAAGAATTGGATATCCAGATCATTTGTGCCAACACACCTCAAGCCAAGGGCAGGGTGGAACGAGCCAACAAGACCTTACAGGATCGTTTGATCAAAGAGCTCAGACTTCGGGACATTTCTACCCCAGAAGAAGCCAATCGCTGGCTCCCAGAGTTCCTGGAAGACTATAACCGCCGCTTTGCCACCCCGCCACGCAGTCAGATCAATGCTCATAGGCCATTAGCCTCATCGGACAACCTCGATCTGATCTTATGCCGCAAATCCCAGCACATCCTGTCAAAAAACCTGACCATCCAGTATCACAAAACCATTTTCCAAATTCGAGTGGATCGCCCTTCTTATGCCATGCAGAAGGTACCAGTGACCGTCTTGGAGAATGCTCTCGGAGAGATTACCATCTTATATAACAACAAACCACGTGTCTTTGAGGTTATAATCAACAAGTCAAACAGGCTGAGGTGGTCCCCGCCAAATCCATTGACCATGGTTTGCGTATGGTCTCAAAATCTTATAAGCCTGCTCCGGATCATCCCTGGAGAAAACCCTGGTCGAAAAAGAATGCTCCCCAAAAAGGGGACATTCTTACTTTGTCAGACTAGGGGACATTTTAACTTTGGGTTAACAACCCCATTTTTTATATTTGTGAGTTTATTTTTCCAAATCAATTATCAAAAATTCAGCCAGCCCGCGTCTTATGAGGTATTCTTAGAACATAAATCTGTTGCACTTGGTGCTTGAATCCAAACAATTAATATTTATACTTACCCTTTTGATTCATCAACTTACAAATCTAAAGTTTAAAGTTCAGAACGAGTTCATCCAGGAATGATTTTGCCAACCCGCGTTTCAGTGTCTCGTGAAATGGTTGGTTTCGATAATTACGCAAACACTCTGTGCAACTCGTTTCAAGGCCACAGCAATCGAGGTTCATGCGATCTCTGGCGGCCAAAATTGTATCAGGTAAATATTTCAGTATGCGTTTCACATGACCAGCTCCACCTGGAACATCATCGTAAAGTATTAACGATGGAATACTGCTTCCATGATTGTAATATAACGTTCCATCTAAATCACTACGCCGAATACCCAACGATTCGCTGGCTCCTTCCAATAAAGCATATAAAACAGATCGCCAGGTATTTTCTTCAGCCTGGTTGGCTAGCATTCCATCAAACCGAAGTTCCAGAATATCCGTCATAAACTTATGCCCAAGCGAGTAAGTCTCTAAAAACCCGTTACATTGTCGGTTTGTAATTGGATTGGTATGAGGCGCAGGGCGACCACGATGGCTCGTTCCCAGGGGGGAGGGGCTGATTCTGCTGCTCCGCAAGATCTGCAAACACGAAATCCTGATTTTGACTTCCCCTCGTTGATAACAATTAGCCATCCATATCGCGAATATCTCTGGTTGATCTTGATTTTTGAAGTATGCAAGTTCTCCACTGATTGAAGATCATTTGTTGGTAAATTTTCCTTACCTGGTATCCGATATTCAGCAAAATAGACTCTTGAACTGTATACCCGGAGCGGTCTGCTTTCGCCAGAAGGCCGTGGTTCCTGATTTTTCACAACGAATCCAAATTCAGGTTCGATAAATTTTTTCAAAGTTTGATGGTTGCCAGCGCCCTTTAATTTATTACCACATCGAGGACAGGTATCAATTTCGCTTCCCAAGGTAGTAAAAATACCATTACACTCAGGACATATTGAATAATAATTAATCGGCCACTGTTTCGAATGTGGTCTATGAAGCCCCCCGCTAATCCAAACATGTTTTGCAGCTACAATTTCTGCCCCGGGAGCAAACTCTGTGATCGCAAGCCGCAAATCGCGCTGCAGTTCAATCTGTTTTGCTTCAGGAATGTGCAAGTGATTGGTACGAAGTTCAACTGCATCGGTTGGGAAACCATATTTTGGCAATATGTTGTGAGATCCGAGGTAACCCAAAAGATCGCGTTTGCTGATGGTTTCTACCATTTGCCTTAGGCGATCTGCCTGAGCATATTTGAAGCGCGAGTCACCATTCAGTGTTTCCTGTATCGCTTTTTCAATATCCTGTAAATCCCCATTAATCTCCGCTTCTGCACGATCCATTACTGGCTCTTCTTGAGTCGGGTCGTCGACAGACGTGATGTTTGTCAGGCTGCTTATCCATCCCCAATGATCGATATCGAAAAACTCATTCATACCATCGGGCAAGAGACGGGATAACGCTTCTTTAACATTATCGGGTGAAGTTTGAATGTATTCTCTTAATAAAGCGACACCACTAACATTCCCTCCGTTTTCGCAGAAAAAGTCACCCCCAGATTTATAAAGAGTGTCATGCTGCTCTTTCGCCCACCGGAAGAAACTTGCAAACAGAACGGAATGAATGTGACGCCGGATGATTTTATCATTCTCCAAGCTGATCATTGGTGGACGGATCATTCCTGCCACCATTTTCTCGGGATGAGAGAAATAAGCTAAATCATGTGATCTGCGTTGAGCGAAGGTCATCGCAAATGCCGCAGAATCGGTACGCCGGCCAGCTCGCCCGGCACGTTGCACATAGTTGGCAGTTGAAGGCGGCATGTTCCGCATCAATACGGCCTGTAATTCACCTACATCCACACCCAGTTCAAAGGTGGTAGAACAACTCAACACATTGATTTCACCATTCACAAAATTCTGTTGTTTCTCCAGCGCAGAGTCTGGTGACCATTGCGCGGTATGCTCTTCAGCTGATAGAGGGATCGGTGTAAGGAGCTGATACAATCTGCGGTAATGATTTTCACGCCAAGTTTCAGATTGGAAATTTACAGGCTCTAATATGCCATCACAGCGATAATTTGAGCAGATATCTTTTAGATTAAGTGTGGTCAGACTTTTGCAACGTGAACATTGGTAAACTGGCTGATTGGGTGGAATCGGTGCGATTTCCCACATTTCATGATTTGCCTGATACACCAAACCTTGCCGTGGAAGTGTTTCAGATAAGAAGTGGTATCGCCAAGAAGCGTCTTTGGTGATACTTCTCCAGATGCCTTCCAAAGTCTGTTTGGCTACCTGCTCTCTTTGTTTTGGTTCCAGATCTGGAGCACGTTGAGCCAATAATTTCAACAAGAAGTCAGAGCGGCGATTATTTCCACGCGCGGGCAACCAGGAATAGATATGTTTTTGGGGGTCGGGAGTGCGATCCGAGATGTAGTGTATTTGATTCCGGGGAGCAAAATCCTCATCTTTTGGGTCCACACTTTCCGGGAATTGGATGCATCCCTGCGCGCGTAGCGTGTCGAACAGAATTACTGTCAAAGTCCATGCTTCATCGGGTGTTAGATTCCAAGGGTTCGAGATTAAAGGAGCAGGTGGCCGCCACCCTTGGGGTTTAACCAGACAGAACTGAATCAGCCCCAATCCTTCCAGGCTAATCCGGCGATCTAACGCTACAAATTCTTTCATGAGCCATTTATACACAGTGCTGTTACGTTTATCACGGCTGTCAATTGGCAAAAACAAGCCACAGCGTTCTGCTCGTTTTCTTACACGGCTCACCATATCTTCCAGACGCAGGTCTCCGTCTTTTGCGTCCGGATCTTCTTCAATTGTCTGTAAGATCAAGCGCCTTCGTAGAATTCGCTGATATGTACGTTCTAGATAAGGCGCAAAGAAAGCTGCAGCCTGACGACTATCAGAAAAAACCAGAAGTTTACGTCCTTGCCCGGGAAGGAACTGCGTTATCTCATCTTCTGCGGCTGGCAGACTTTGATATAAAGATGTCGCCAATACACTGACCGGGGCATCCTGCCCAGTTAAGAACGGTAGCACAATCCCATTATTATTGCGTCCTCCGCAAGAAACACACTGCTTGATAGTGAGATATTGGCCTTCTCCTTTAATTAATTCATCCGACAGGCGATTGAGAACTGCTGTTGGGGCATCAGGTCCACACTTACAGCCTGTATTAGCATCTCTACCTTGCTCAATTGCCCCACATGATAGACATAGCGTCCAAGGATCTTCATGAATATCGGGTGCGTCATCGAGTGAAGTTCCCTCACTGACCGCTTCATCTTCATCGAGGGGAACCAATTGCTGTGTGAAAGTGAATCCACAAGTTTCGTATCCATAATATCGATTTGTTGCGCTTTGTGAAGAGAAATAAGAAGGTGAATCAGTTTTGCTGATTTGTCCTGTTAAATATCCCGTGCCGCAGCGGTAACAAGTACGTAATTCCCACACCTTCGAACCACAATGAGGACATTTTTCCCGGCGATTCAAGAAAATTCTGGGTTGATCCAACGTATGTCCCTCTGTGTTCAGACATACATATGCGCCTTCCAATGCTCGAATAAACACATGATAGCGGGCAGGCAAGAGAGGAGCGCTTTCAGCCTCCCGGCGTGCCCGAACCGCCAGGTCAACCAGGGCTACCACCTTATCGCGGGCCAGCTCGTCATCCGGGAATATCTCAGGTGCGATCTCAGATAGCAAGGTTGGAGAAGATACAAGTTTCTTTTGAACCAGATGAAGGACCTGACAATCTTTGAGTAAGAAATAAAGAAAACAAGCCAGTTTTTGATCGTCTGATAAGTTTTGTATGTTTTGGAGGGCTACGTTAATCACGCGATCTGGCAAATAATTCTGTCTGCATATTGCCTCAATCGAATTGATGTCAAACGTTTCACCAGCTGTTTTTAAACAATTTTGAAGTTGGAGAAACAGGTTGGAATCGACCGTATATTCAAGATCTGTATCATCGGAGCGCTCAACCCGAGTCGCCTGGACTACATCCTGGCGGGTCGAATCTTCATCTCCCCATTCAAACTTTTCACCAAATAGATGAGAGGCAAAATCGACCACTTCCGGAAAATCCTGCCGACCGCGTCCCAATGTAGCGCTGGTCGCAATCATTTGTAATTTGCCCGGCTTACTTTTTACTACCCGATCTTTCAATCGTCTTAACAACATAGCAATCTCAATGCCAATTGCGCCATTGTAAGTATGGGCTTCATCCAGAACAATGAACTTCCATTTTTCCGCGGTTGATCCGTCAAAAAAAGCATTATCCGCTGGACGCAGGAGCAGAAATTCCAGCATGGCGTAGTTGGTGAGAAGAATATGAGGCGGTGTCTGCTGCATCTGATCACGACAAATTAACTCGTTTTTGAGCAAAGTTTCCCCATAGAACTGGCGGTAAAACTTTTCTTCAGCTTCCTCATATTTTTGTTCTGTATCGCCAGTATATCGGCCAAAATTAATAGCAGGATAATTCGCCAATACCCGGCGCAAACGTTTGAGTTGGTCGTTTGCCAATGCATTCATGGGATAAAGCAAAAGCGCCCGAACTCCTGGTTCATTCAATGTTCCCTGTTTTACCTCTTCCAATAGGTGATGAAGGATTGGGATTAAAAATGCTTCGGTTTTACCTGAGCCGGTACCCGTTGTAACAACCAAATTCCGCTTGCCCTGACATAGTTTACGAACTGCCTGTTCCTGATGCATATAAAGGGGGCGCATATAAGGTAAGCCGCTGCCACATAAACCAGTAAATTCAGGGTTCAATATCTCTTGATCTACCAGATCTTTAATGCTGCACCCTTTTGCGAATTCCGGCGTTGCTTCCAAAAGTGGTCCTTTTATCAATAAATCGGGCTGCTCTAATGCTTCCCAGAATTGCTGGCGTAAATTATCATCTTGAAAAGGGTAGGCTGTTTTGAGATACCGCAGATAACTTTCGCGTGTTAATTGAGTTGTGGTTATTGGATTAATGGATTGATGAGAGGTCATTATAAGAGTCTCTTTTATTTTGGTGTGGCTTCATGTTGAATTGAATGTCGGTTAAGCACATGATATTTGTTTGCTCACCGGGATAGGGTATGGCGTTTCCATGGGATGTGGTCAAGTGGCTTTTAAATATATTCAATGTTGCAGTAGCGAACTCCTGACAATGTGGGCAAATATAAATTCTATGCGCCCTTGGAAAAGTAATTTGGTTTTTTGACATGTTAATCAAGGCTTTTTCTCCGGCCAGATCATAACATTCATAAATGTTCAGTGTCACGGACAGAATGTATTTGCCTTCTCCTTCCAGAAAGCTATCCACCAGCCCGGCTATTTCCGAGTCCGGCTGTTTTGTCATATCAAACCACTTTATCCGGTCATCCGTCAACCTGAACCAGGCGTATTGATTGCGCACCAGGCGATGCGTCTCGTTCTTTATCCGCTGCATGGCTGCCTCCAGGGTCAGTTTACCTTCAAGATACATACCGATCTGGCGATAACCTATGCCTGACATAGCCGGCAGGTCTAAATCATAGCCCATTTCTATAAGTCTTTTTACTTCCTTAACCAGCCCCTGTTCTATCATCAGGTCAACCCTGCGGTCAATCCTGGCATATAGCGCCTTCCT
>ENA-OSEO01006021-OSEO01006021.1-sediment-metagenome-genome-assembly--contig:-NODE-6021-length-11192-cov-8.484031_pt1 | contig 11192 bp, 6 predicted proteins | sample MGYA00237883_ERZ534232 | MGnify/ENA metagenome assembly ERZ534232
TGCGTCACGACGAATCACGTCCCACGCGTAGCCCCCGCCGGCATACCAGTTCGGATCGTGGTGCTGAGAAAAGGCCAAGTGACGCGGCGGATAAGATCGCAATGGGCCCAAGTATCTGAGCCGCGACAGTTCACCCGCGACCACTTGCCCTACGCCTCTTAGAATCTCGTCGATCTTGCGGGGAAGGAATGAACGCACTGCCGCGCTCAACTCCTCTTTTCTACGGGCTTTGCTGATTGTGAAAAGCCTGGCCTGGCCGCCCGGGCTGAAGACATTTGACTCCGCCAGCCCATCCGGCAAGAACTGTGTACTTTTTGCCACCACCTCCGGGACAAGTTCGGCAATCGCCTCATCAAGACCCTCAAAGTCCTCCGGGTGAACTGTCTCGGTCGTTGTAGAAAGCAGGACCATCGCCTTGATGACTTCACGAAAAACAGGATGTTCATGGTCCAAACGGTCGAGCTGGAGCTTGCCGTCTCTTCGGCGACTCATCCGGAGAAGGCTCTGACCATCGGCGAGAAGTTCATATGTGTGGATTTCAGGAATTGACTCCGGGAGCGGGTGGTCCTGATCGTCCAGGCCGATGCCCAGGTTGAGGAGCATCGTAACTTGCTTCACGGGCGCGAAGAGTTCCGTAAGCCTGTCCTTGAATGAACTTGTGTCCAGGTCCATGGCCCACTCGACCCGACGATTGGCCTCACGTCTGTGGACATACTGGCGGAATCCACCCAGGTCCACCGACTCGCCGCCCACGTTGGTACGATGAACATCCAAATCGCCCGTCTCTTGCGCATGGCGGGCGAGAATCATGCTGTGCAGCACGCTCGATTTCCCGGAACTGTTCGCACCATAGATCAAGGTCAAGGGACGGACGGGAATCCGTTGAGTTTCGGCAAAGGCCTTGAAATTACCAATTCGGATGGCGGTTATCATTGTTCAAATCCCGCTTTACCTGCATAAATGGTTAGCTTGACGGCTTCGCCGATTCGTTCAATTTTAGGTTTCTTTCCGGAAAGTGCTTCGCTATCCCGGACAAGATTCAAGAATCCTTCCCCACGTGCCTCCATAAAACTTGTGCCTGTAATCGGGCTTGGAAAATCCCTCATGAAACCGGCAAGCAACTGATTTCGTCGAATCGGTTGACACCCCGTGTACAAAGCTTCTTCCGTCAAGGTGTTATGAAGGCCCCCTGGATTTTGGATTTCGATACGATCGGAAAAAATGCGAATGATGATTTGCGATCCGGTAAGCTCATAGTCACGATGGACAACCGCATTGACAACGGCCTCCTGTAGGGCGGTATCGACATAGGCCGGCAGATCCCTGCGGCCCATGGCTTCCTTTCGTGAGACGGTGGCAATCAGTGGCGACGATTGAAAGTACTTGAGCACCCGGACGATCTGTTCGGGCACAGGGCCGTAAATGCGTTTGGTGTCGGCCGTCTCACCATCGGCGACAGTTCCCTTGTAGGCTGCCATATCAATATAGGCTCCTCCCAGGAACCGTTCAGGTTGCTCAGTGAATAGAATCACGCCAATATTGGTCGGCAATACGCGCCCGTCCATTTCGACTGCGAGCTTCAAATTGACGAGCAATCGTTCGAACGTTAATCCATCCGACGCGAAAGTGCGTTTGAAGCGATTTTGATAATAGCTATCCACCCGCCCTGAGTCGATGATATCCAAATCGGCCCCCAACGCCGGGCGTTCTTCAAACGATATCAGAAGGTTTCTTGTAGCGAGCAGCCGTCCCAGTTGTTCAGGAGGGATCGGATGGCGATGGCTGCCGACCCGTTTCAGGAAGCGGCCATCGGAAGTCTGGTGGACATAATAGCGGGATTTTAGGATATCCACCTTGAGACATAATTTCAGCATCTGGTTTTCATCTGGCAACTGCATCCAATTCAGAATGGGTTCGATAATGGGCCTGCAATTGTTCAAACCGACATTGACCACGAATTGCTCCAGGATATCTTTTCTTCCCGGCGGTATACCGACAACAGCCCCGTCCTTCCTTACACCGAAAACCACGACACCACCCTCGGTGTTGGCGATGGAGCAGAAAACCTCCGCGATCTCGGGCGCGGCCCGTCCCGCATCTCCGATCAGGATCTGATTTCCCCGAAACACCACCTCTTTAAGTTCCAGGAAAGTGTCCTCTCCGGCGACAATTTCACTTAGCAATGCTTCAATATCTTCATACATAACTGGTAGTCCCTTATTCAGAAATGGTACTTTTCCTGCCGACGTCTGAAAGCCTCTTCAGAGCCTTCCATGATGTCAAGCACAGCCCGGGTCACATCGGAGCGATCCAGGCCGCCCTGGCTGAGGCAGACGCCTCGGCCGCCATCCGCTTTAAGAGCATAGACCAGCTCCGCATCGGCATTGACCGGAATATTGGCGTTGTGGGTGACGATGATCAACTGCCGTTGTCGTTTAGCCGACCTGAACAGCGGCACCAGCTCCTTGTAAAGAAATTCGCTGTCCAGTTCGTCTTCGGGTTGATCGATCAAAACGGGCCCTGAGCCGCGCGCAAGCAGCAAAGAGAGAACCGCCGTGTTTTTCTGCCCGGTGGAAAGATCTCCCTTCTGGAAGGAACCCGCTTTGCTTCCATCGCTTCGCAGCAAGGTCAAATCGGCGGCATCCTGGATGCGGGTCAGCATCAGTTGGAACCATTTTTCACTCTTTTCTTCACGTACCCGCGCAATATCGTCACGATATTCCCTTGCAATCAATGGCCAGGCGTGATCATTTTCCCAATTCATTTCCAGAAATTGTATAGGATTGCCGGCTATTCCTTTATTTTTGGATACTTCCTTGTCTCCCTCTTCTATTTTCGCCTCATTCTTTTGTTGTTCATGGCTCTCCAAGAAGGCATCGAATATTTTATCACCGATATTGTCCTCCGCGCCGTCACGGGAATAACGATCCCACAGTCTACCGACCTTAGTATTGCGGGCCGGTGACAGTTCTCCCCAGAGCTTCAAAAAACCTTCCCGGTCGCCGGAAAAATTGAGAGTGGTCCGCACGATCGCTTCTCCGCTACCTGTTCGCGGCATTGTACCGCTGCCGGTAATTTCATCGATAACATCCTGGCGGGTTTGTGTCTCTGAAAGCCAGCACTGGGTGAGGTTTTTCAATAATTGTTTGCTGTTAGGCCGTTCTTTTGCGGCTTGATCCCGTTCTGCTTGTTTGGCCTGATAGGCGGCCATTTTTACCCGATGTTGTTGCTCGGTCTCTCGTAATTTTTCAGCCTCCTCAACCGTCAGGCCTTTTTTAGAGCAGGCGGCGTGAAAATCCTTTTCGGCTTTTTCAATGGATTGTTGCACAGCCAGCCAAGCGGCATGGCCGGATGTTGCCTTGGAAATGCTTGCCACCAAGGTTTCGGCTGAGGTCTTGAGATTACGGGCAAGCTCCTGATAAGCAGCGGTAATCTTCTCCTCGGCTTCTTTAAAAAAATCCGAATTAGGATAAGTCTCGACGCGGCTTCCCAAGGGTGGTGGCTCCACCGCCAACTCTTCAGCGATTGCCTTCAAACGATTGCTGGTGTCTTCGGACTTGATTGCAATCTTTTCCAAATACCGCTTGGCTTCCTGGGCCGCACGATGGTTTTTGAGTTCATCCTGAACCGTTGTTTTAGCGGCAAGCTGGCGGCCAAACTCTTCAGTCTCCTGTTTCAAGATGGTCAATTCACCATCCAGGCGCCGGATTTTTTCATCCGCCTGACGAGATCTTTTCAGTTGCTCGATGATTTCCCTCGCTCTGTTTCGGTGGGTTTCAAGCCGATCTCTGGTCAGGTTATCGATAAAATCAAGCAAGGACCTTTGCCGGTCGGCCAGTTGGGTGATTTCTTCCTGGCTGAAAATGAGCGCGTCAAGGCGTCGGAACACCGTGGCGGCATCGGATACTTCCCGGTTTTCCACCTGGCTGGGCGAGCTGGAATTGTCAACGATAAAAACGTCTTCGAGCCCATCGTGAAAAACACTCAGCCGAATGGCTGTTGCATTCGTAAACGTACCACGCAGCCGTTTGATTTGGCGCGCAGCCACATGTTCTTTTTCCGATATATCCTTGAAAGCGGTTTCACCGCGCAGCCCCAACCGCATGCCTTCGAAAAGCATAGATTTACCGCTTCCCCGGCCTCCGATCAAGCAATTGAGATGAGGCGACAGCGCAACGGTCTGGTTTTGCAGGAATTTGGTACCATTGATCTCGATGCATTGAATGTGGGTATGGCTGACCTTGGGCGGTTCGGGCTTAAGATAAATGCGGGAATCCGGGTCGAGAAATGCCTGGCGCAGGGATTCGATGGAGGGGGAGGACATCTTGATCCAGGAAAAGCGGCATCCCAGATTGTTGGCACCAGAAGCGTCTTCTAATGATTTGCAGTCCGAACCGCAAAGAGCAGCCGGTTGGCGGTGCGGTTTTGAGCGCCTCCAAGTGTCATTCGATCCTTCTAAAATTGATTTTGCCTTTTCGTGAGGTGGCCAGGCATTCACCTCAACGGCGTATAAATCCCAATTTTCAACAAAGTCTCGTCTGTTTGCGGTATCGTTGCAGATGCCGTCGTTGCTGAAGGCATGGGCAGCGATGACGATTCCGCCAAGGTCGTTTTGCACCTTGTCCAGAACCTCTCTCAAAGACCAGCATTGACCATGGTGCTTGGGCTGCTGAAAAACGCCATTGCAGCAGCGTTGACATGCAGAGAGGTCCATGCCGGTCAGCGTGTCGCTGAGAGCCTGAAGTTGAGTTCCGTTTCTAACGGGGGTAAAGAGGCAAAGAACATGATAGCGAATATCGAGTTCAAATCCTGGGAAAATTACCAGTGGCGATTGTGTATTTTGCAGAGCGACGGTTTTGTTTTGTTCGATTATATGGGTCAAAAACCAGAGCCGAGGGTTGTTCTCCGTGCTGAAATTGTGGTCAACAACGGCAATACATTCAAGAGATAGGTCGTGGCATCTTTGCAGAAAAGATCGGGCTTTTTCCTGAAGGTCCTGTTCATTGCGAGGAGAAGGAAGCCGCAGCATAGGATCCGTCCAGTGCCGACCATCTTCGGGTGTATGTACATGTAGGTCGCACTTGAACCAACGCATGCCTTGATAATCTGTTGAGGTGGTCATAACCACTCCTCCTTATTTTTTAACCACGAAATACACGAAACACTCGAAAATGGAATTCACGAGTTTTTTCCTTTCGTGTTTTTCGTGTGGTTCGTGGTTTCCAAAGATTTTTCCTGGATTTCCATTTCGGCTAAAAGCTCCTTCATGTGCCCTTCGCGCCACTTAGCGGTTAGACCACCAGTAAAGGCGCGATGGAGCAATACAGCAAATAATCCCTCAATCTTTGCAGATGCCGCTTGTCGCTTGGTCTTGTATTTGAGTAGTGCATGCAATTGAACTGCAAACGATTTTTGAATTTTTTCCGATGGTTTACAAATTCTAAGGCTCAAGAAGCGTGTCCCATCCACATTATGAACGGTTGCTCCTTTCTTAACACACGATAATCCAACAGCGGGGACCGCACTCAACAGGCCGTAAAGATATTCATTTGTAACCTTTCCTTTTGACGAAAGTGCTTTTAAATCTTGGTTGATTGTCAAATCGCGACCAGCAAGAGCCACAGGAAACGAATGTGCCAGAATTCCGGAACGATAAACAACTAATATGCTTCCTTGTTTCACGAGTCGCGTGGCGCTGTTGCGTATGGCATCCTGCGTTATGTGGTCTTCTGTATCAAGCAGCACATCCCTTTTCATGTCCTTAGGCGAAACCCAAGGAATATTTCCGGTCCAATACTCAGGAATAGACTTAGAAGGAGTACCGCCACCGGCTACATTAAACAGGTCACCAAGTATTTCGGTTGGCCACCCTTTGGGGTTCGTGGCTGGATCGCCAAATAACTTGTAAAAAAGCGAAGAAAGTATGCGGGCGGCTTTGGCGTCGGCCTCGGCGCGCTTCCTGCGCAGCGCGTCCGCCTGATCGAGTATCTCGACAATGCGCCATTGTTCGGATGGAGGGGCTAAAGGTATAGGAAGAATCTCGATATCTTTTCGCGTCACACCCTTTATTGTAGCGCCACGTTGGGCTGACAAAATAATGGCCATCTTATTTCGAATAGTGGATAGTATATACTTTGCAGACAACCCTGTTTTGGGCACTATGCCGGTAATATCCTGACTAATTGCTATATCAACAGGAGCTATTGCGATTTTTCCAACTCCAGTTCGAGTTACCATCAGGATTGAGCCCCTTGGGACAATATTCGTTGCGCTGTTGTTCACTGCGGCCCTATTTATGTACCTTCGGCCAACAGTGACCTCTCCATCTAGAAAATCAGCTCCAGTTATCCATGGGATATCCCCCTGCCAATATTCCTCTATCTTGGTAGTGGGTGTACCACCGCTTATGAAGCGTTCAGTAAGATGAGAAAGAGGATATTCTGGCCACTTCATTAAGCCGCCTCCACTTCGCGAAGCAGCTTCTCCAGCCCTCCCGCAATGTCACGCTCAATGGCCAGGGTCTCCCGGATAAGCTCTGCTGGATCTTCATCCGGTGCCTTTTCGGCAATCTGTGGCTTGTACCGTCCGGCAGCCAGGTTGTAATCGTTTTCAGCGACGGCTTTGATGGTTGCCCACCAGCAGCGGAGTTCATCACTTCCAGAAGGCAGGAGGTTTCCGGCCTCGACGCCAGGCGGGTTCGAGAACTTGGAATCCTTGTAAACCTTCCATTGGCCGAGCAGGTTGGGGATATCGTTACGCTCCGGAGTTTCGGGCCTCCCGCCGCCGGAAATTTTGTCCGGGTCAAACCCATCGGCCCGCAATTCATAAAACCAAATTTTACTTTCATGTTTCTTTTTCGTGTGTTTCGTGGTTTCCAACGGTCTTTTAAACACCAGAACCCCGGTCTTGACACCCGTGTAAGGCTTAAAAACCCCGGCAGGCAGCGACACCACAGCCAACAGGTCGAAATCCTCAACCAGCTTGCGCCGCAGCTCCACATGGGCCGAGGTCGAGCCGAAAAGCAGCCCTTCGGGCACCACCACGGCGCACTGGCCACCCGGAGCCAGAGCCTCCATCATCACGCCCAGGAAAAGCAGCTCGCTCTTCTTCGAGTTGGTGGGCAGGTCTTTGCGGATCGATTCCTTTGGGAGCACACCGGCAAAGGGCGGATTGGAAAGGATCACCTTGTAGCGACGGGTCAGATCGTCCTCAGTAAGGCCGCCCATATCGGATAGCGTATTGGCGCGCTTGACGTTGGCCTGGCGGATACCGTGCAACACCAGGTTCATCATGGCGATGCGCATCATCTGGCGTGACACGTCGATGCCATAGATGGACCGCTCCAAGAGTTCCCAGTTGGGAACCTTTTCGCCCGGACCCTTTCGATAGGTCTGCAGCGTCGGGATGTCCTTCTTGGCCTCCTTGATGGACTGGTCGCGCTTTTCTAACCATTCCTCGCCGTAAATGGGTACCTCCTGAGGCTCGGTCGAGTATCTGGCCAGGATGTACTCCACTGCATCGATGAGGAAGCCGCCCGTGCCGCAAGCCGGGTCGTATATCGTATCGCCTAGGTTGGGGTCCACCATCTCGACCATCATGGTTCGGATTTGGCGGGGCGTTCGGAACTGGCCGTTCAAGGCGGACTGGCCCAGGTGGGTCAGCATGTATTCAAAGATGTCGCCCTTCACGTCAGTGCCGAGTTTGGCGAAGTCGATGCCGTCGATCTCGTCCACCACCTGCTTGAGCACGTTGGGGTCAACGACCTCAAGCACGGCGTCGCGGAAGTACTCGGCGATCTGCGGCTCCTCCTTCACCAGCGAAGCCATATAGGGAAAAACGTGGTCGCGCACGAAGTCGCGCAAGTCTGTGCCGCTCTTAAAACGCCACTTGGACCAGCGGAAACGCTCGGCTTGTTTGGGATAGAGCAGTTTGCCGTTACCATTGATTTGCTTGCCCATGAGCCGGGCTTTGAGTTCGCGGCTGGATTCCTCCTCGTCGAGCAGCTTGAGGTAGATCAGATAGGACACCTGTTCGATATAGGTAACCGGGTTGGTGACACCGCCGGCCCAAAGGATGTCAGTGATCCGGTTCAGTTTTCTGCGCAAATCCTGGTTCATCGCTGCTCCTTATGCGACCTTCTTCACGAAGACCGAATCGTTCAAATCCTGGATGATTTCCTTGAGACCCCTCTCGCCGAAGAGTTCAACGCCCAGCTCTGCCGCATTCAAAATGGAGAGCGGCGGCTGGAACAAATCCTCCAGCTCGATGCGACCGCGGGCGATGCCGCGGTTCTTGAGAAGTGAGAGATATTGAGCCTGCTGGGGCGTGATCGATTTTGCTACCAGCCAAGCCTGAAAGTTCTCGGTCAACTCCTCCTCGCGGGGTTTGATCTTGAGACTGCCCAGAGTGGCCTTGATGAAATCGATCAGATTGCCACCCGGCTGGCGGTAGGCCCGGCGAAGGTTTTCCTCGTTGAAATACATCTCCGGCCGGTTCAACCGGTCAGCCAGCGCCTTCTCCTCGTCTTCGGTGAGCAATTCTCCTCGCCGTACCTTCTGGATGATCGGGTCATCCTTCACGGCTGATTGAACGCTCGTCTCCCAATTGGTAACGTAGTCGCGCTTGTCGACCCGCTCACCTTCTGGCCCCACCTCGACATAGGTAACCGCGTGGAGCCACTCGTCCTCGAGGCCAAGCTCGACAAGGTCGCCTGGCGGCCTGGGTGGCTTGCGTTCGCCACCAGGGGCGTGTCCGCGACCGATGCCGATAAAGATATCGGTATCGCTGTCGTTGAAGTAGTCGTGGTTGCCGAAGAAGTCGTAGATGACGAACTTCTGTTTCTGGATAGGATCTGCGGTACGGGTTCCGCGCCCCCGCATCTGTTGGTAGAGGATGGGACTGCGCACCCGACGGCACATTACCAGGTGGAGAACTTCCCGGCAATCGAAGCCAGTATCCAGCATGCCGACGCTGACGGCCACCTGCGGATACTCCTCGCGTTTGAACTTGCGGATGAGATCGTCGGCGTCCGCCACGTCGCTGGTGATAACCTCAGCGTACTGACCCTTGAGTTCAGGATGTAATTCGTTCAGGAAATGAGCCAGCCTTGCAGCATGGTGCTTGGTGATTGCAAAAACGATGGTCTTGCCAGGTCCGATCTTTTGACCGGGAGCCAACTCTTTGAAGTTTTCCCAGGCGAGCCGGTCGAACTCCTGCATCATTTTCCTGTTGGAGTCTTCGTTCGTCCATTTGCGCTCAAATTCGGACGGGTCGTATGTCTGTTCATCGACCTCTGCTCCTTGGGCAAGGATTTGGGTGATACCGGTGGCAAATTTGTAGGGACACAGATATCCATCCCGGAACGCCTGCAAGATCGGGAAGGCAAAATCCGGCTGGTCGTCGCGGCACTGATAAAATTGGAACGTATTGCGTTCGATATAGGCGGAAGGTGTTGCGGTCAGCCCGATGTGAAGCGCATCGAAATGCGTGAGCGCGGTCTGCCAAGAACCATAGATGGAGCGGTGGCATTCGTCGGCGATGACCACGTCGAAATACCCACTTGTGAAATCTGTGTAACGGCTGATCATGGTTTGGAGCAGACAGACCGTAATCTGCTGTTCTTGCCGGACCATGCCCGGGCGCAACCAGTAGCTGCTGTGCTGGTTCAGAATGTCTTGAATGGCTTCGAGCGCCTGTTTGGCGAGCTGCTCTCTGTCCACCAAAAACAGAACCCGCTCGGCGCGTCCGGCCTGGATGAGTCGCTTGACATAGATAGAAACGAGATCTGTCTTGCCTGTACCGGTTGGAAGCTCGATCAGGAAGCGGCGCTTGCCGAGTTCCACAGCGTGGTCCAGGGCTTGCATGGTTTCCCGCTGGTATGGCCGCACCTGGCGGGTCTCGCCTTGGCGCAGGTAATACTCGGGGATTTCTATCGTTGCGAGCGGCTTTCGGGTGGTGCGCATTTCCACCAAGCGCTCAAGATCGCGGCGGGAAAAGAATGAATTGACGATCCGGGCATCGTCGTTGCCATAGTCCCAGAAGTAGATGAACTCGCCGTTTGTCAGGAAAATAAACGGGGAGCCGATCTTTTTTGCATATGGCAACGCCTGTTGTTTTGCCGTGTAAGGTTCTATCGCAGAGCGTTTCGCTTCAACAATGGCGAGCGGGCGTCCGCGGCGATCCATCAACACGTAATCGGCGCGACCGGTTGGTATCTCATCACCGTCTTTCGTTTCCCGGCTGGGTTTGTACCCATAGGGTGCTACGGGTTCAGAAATCACCCAGGACGTGTCACGAATAGAAACCTCTGTGAGCACCTGCGACTTGTCGGCGGGGTCCCACCCCGCTTGGCGGAGCAGATCGTCGATAACAATCCTCGCATCTGCTTCAGTCGAATATTCCTTCACAGGCGCTCCTCCTGAAATATCACCGGATTACTGCAACTCGGGAAAGTAGTGCGCAAGGTTGGTATTCCTAAAATAGACCTCGCAGACCAGACGTCCCCAGTCAATCTTATGAGCTGTCCGGAGTTCGACTTGCCCCCCATAAATGAGCTTTGACAACTTGTCCTTAGCCGCTTGGCCTCCATAGGCGTGAAGCTCCGGAGCATCGTAGCCCGCCGGGCGGACTCGGGTGCCCATCTCACCGTTCCATTTCCATAGAGGGTTGACCTCGAAAGTATCTCCGTCGATGATTGATGTGACCGTAAATGCTGGCATGGCTGCCCCTTTCTGGTTTCGGACAGTTGATCGGTCTGTTTATTCCAGACCATAAGCAAAGCCCATGCCATTCTTTGACATAAGCAGCAACCCACTGTATTCACTGTGGTTGTGTTTCTTCTTGTTGGTTCTGACATCATTTCATCCTTCAACCCTGGTTGAAACATCTTAAACCCTGGTTTAAGTCTTTGGTCTCGATTGCTGCAAAAATTTGTGCACCGCCTGCGGCGTGATCCCAAGCATTCGAGCCGCTTGGCTTTGGTTGCCGTTCGCTGCTTCAAGCGCCCGAAGAATCATCTGCTTCCGAGCGCTCCCAAGAAACTCATCCAATGAGAACCCTTCGTAGGGATCGGGAAGCGCATCCAGTGGGTCAGCGTAGGTGACCGGTTCCGTGATCAGGAGGTCGTCTGCGTCCAAAACATCATTGCGGCAAAGACGAACAGACCTCTCGATGACGTTTTCCAGATCGCGAAC
>ENA-OSEO01006022-OSEO01006022.1-sediment-metagenome-genome-assembly--contig:-NODE-6022-length-11189-cov-4.666577_pt1 | contig 11189 bp, 8 predicted proteins | sample MGYA00237883_ERZ534232 | MGnify/ENA metagenome assembly ERZ534232
GGCACCGGCTCCTACACCCTCTACCTGGGCAACGGCTCGACCACTTACTACGAGGGCGGCACCTCGGGCGGCACCGGCGGCGGCAGCGACGCCGGGAGCTCCTGCTCCACGGCCTGGGCGGCCGGCTACAACTCCCGCATTTACGGCACCATCGCCTACGCCGGCGACAACGACTACTACCACTTCTACTTCTCGGGCGGCTACCTGCTGGCCTACACCTCCAGCAGCATGGACACCTACGGCTACCTGTACACCTCGTCCTGCTCGCTGGTGACCTACAACGACGACGGCGGGACCAGCTACAACTTCCGGATCTACACCTACCGGGGCAGCGGCTACTACTACGTCCGGGTGAGGCACCACTCCTCCTCCGGCACCGGCTCCTACACCCTCTACCTGGGCAACGGCTCGACCACTTACTACGAGGGCGGCACCTCGGGCGGCACCGGGGCCGGGACAAGCTGCGCCAACGCCGTGGCCATCAACATCGGCCAGACATATCTGGGCAGCATCAGCACGGCCGGCGAGAACGACTACTACCGCATCTGGGTGTCGCGGAGCGGGACCCTGAGGGTCTGGTCCAGCTACACCTCCAGCAACCTGGACGTCTACGGCTACCTCTACAACTCGGCCTGCGGGCTCCTGACCTACAACGACGACGGAGGCACCGGATACAACTTCCTGATAACCCGCTCGGTCTCGCCCGGCTACCACTACATCCGGGTGAGGGCTTACAGCTCGTCCAGAACCGGCACCTACTACCTGTACACGTCACTGAGCTAGGCCGGTCCTAAGCACATCAAGGACGGGGCGCTTTCGATCCATCGGGGATCGAAAGCGCCCCTTGCCGTCCTGTCTGGCCGCGGTCAAAAGGACGGGCAGCGGCCGTCTCTCCTCCGTCCAAAGCGCGCCTGGGCCGGCCGGGCCAGGGCTCGTACTCCGGCTGGCCGAGGGTAAAGACTCATCATTTTGAGGTTGTCAGACAGATGCGGAGTGTGCCAGGATTATTCAGGCTCCTGACTTCTCATCAGCGGGTAATAGTCGCTTGGCCTTGGGTGAGGGGGCGCCGTGTCTTTCATATCTAAGAAGGCACTGGTTGTTTTTTCCAGCCTGGTTGTTCTCCTGGCTCCGCCCTGTCTTGCCCTGGCTCAGGAAAAGCACGGCGACTCCTGCGCCACGGCGACGTACCTGAATCTCAACACCTCCGTCGCCGCCGCCATCAGCCCGGCCGGAAACAACGACTACTTCCGGGTCTACGCGCCCGGCAGCGGCACCCTGACCGCCTACACTACAGGCGCCACGAACACATACGGCTACCTGCTCAATTCCGCCTGCGCCGCGCTGGCTTACAATGACGACGGCGGCACGGACGCCAATTTTCGCATCGCCCGCTCGGTCTTGGCCGGGCACTATTTCGTTCGGGTCAGGCATTCCCGCAGCACCTCGGGCACGGGATCGTACCGGCTCCAAGTAGCTTATTCCGGTCCCAGCGGCTCTGGCGGCAGCAGCGGCGGCGAGGCCGGGAGCTCCTGCTCGTCTTACATGGAGGTCAGCTACTACTCCCGGATCAACGGCACGATCAGTTTCATCGGCGACAACGACTACTACCACTTCTGGCACTCGGGCGGCTACTTGCTGGCCTACACCACGGGCGGCACCGACACCCACGGCTATCTGTACACCCCCTCCTGCGCCCTGGTGACCCACAACGATGGCGGCGGCAGCGGCGCCAACTTCCGCATCTACACCAACCGGGCCGCCGGTTGCTACTACGTCCGGGTGCACGAGCACGGCAACAACGCCACCGGCCCCTACACCCTCTACCTGGGCAACGGCTCGACCAGTTACCCCGAGAGCGGCGCCTGGGGCGGGGGCGCTTCCGGGACGAGCTGCGCCAGGGCGACCTACATCAGCCTTGGTCAAAGCTACACCGGCCGGATTGACTCTTCCGGGGACAACGACTACTACCGCGTCAGCGTCCCTCGCTCCGGCAACCTGATCATCCAGACCAGCGGCTCGAACGATACTTACGGCTACCTGCTCAATTCAAACTGCGTCGCCGTCACCTCCAGCGACGGCGGCGGCAGCGGCCTCAACTTCCGCATCCAACGTTATGTAAGCCCCGGAATCCATTACATTCGGGTCAGGTGCCCTGGCTCCCGGACCGGATCGTACCTTCTGTACACCTGGCTTCTCTGAGCCGGTCAAGAGCGGGCTTCGGTTGACGACCCTGAATTCAGGCCCCGGCGAGGTCCGTTGAAAAGCAGAGCCAGGCCGCCTATTTTCCCGTTGTCAGAGAACGGCAAAGTGTATCAAACTGGGCCTGACCGGCCCGGGCCAGGTCGGAGCCGACTGGGCAAGGCCGGTCAGCCTAGAGCTGGTTGGGGCCCGGGTTTTCCGTCCGGCCGGCGGTCAGGGAGGCGGTCAGCCTCGGCCGAGACCGGCGGAGGATTCGGACCATTGACGGGTCGGGCCGAGGAAACCCGGCCAAGACGGGCTGAACCCAGGTTCCCTGGACTCAGGCTAAGGAGGTTGAAATGGCGTCAAGAAGAGGGAGGTTTTGGGCAATCATTCTGGCCGTGGCCCTGATCGGGTGCCTGGTCTTGGCCCCGGCCGGCGCCCAGGCGGCCAAGAAGAGTGTGAGCCTGATCATCGCCACGGCCACCACCGGCGGCACCTACTACCCCATCGGCGTGGGCATGGCCTCGCTCTGGTCGATCAAGCTGGCCGACGCCCATGGCATCCAGGTCCAGGCCATCACCTCGGCCGGCTCGGGCGAGAACATCAACATGCTCCGGGGCAAGGAGGTGGACCTGGCCATTCTCCAGGGCCTCTTCGGCAAGATGGCCTGGAAGGGCATGGGCACTTACAAGGACAAGGCCTACAAGGAGCTCAGGACCGTCAGCATGCTCTGGCCCAATGTCGAGCACTTCGTCCTCCTGGCCGACAAGGCCAAGACCGGGACCATCACCGACATCAAGGGCCTGCGCATCTCCATCGGCCGGGCCGGCTCGGGCACGGAGCGCTCCGGGCTGACCATCATGGAGGGCCTGGGCATGGGCCGCGACGACGTCAAGGGCGAGTACCTGGGCTACTTTGAGTCGGCTGCGGGCATGAAGGACAAGCGCCTCGACGGGGCCAACCTCCCGGCCGGCCCCCCGGTGGCCGCGGTGACCGATCTCTTCGCCACCCCGGGGCTCAAGGTGGTCGTCCTGGAGTTCACCGACGAGCAGCTCAAGGACATCAACGACAAGACCGCCTACCCCGGCTTCCGCTACGTCGTCCCGGCCGGGGCCTATCCCGGACAGGACAAGCCCATCAAGACCATCGCCCAGCCCAATTTCCTGGGCGTCAGGGCCGACGTGGACGCCGAGGCGGTCTATCTCTTGACCAAGACCCTCTTCGAGAACCCGGACTACCTCAAGAACGTCCACAAGATGGCCACCTTCATCAAACTTGAAAATGCCATCAGCGGACTGCCCGCCCCGCTTCACCCGGGGTCGGTGAAGTACTACCAGGAGAAAGGCCTCAAGATCCCGGCCGAACTGATGCCGTCTAAGTGACGTGACGCTTCCGGTCACGGTCCCCTAGCCTGGAGGGCCGTGACCGGGTCCTGACCCAAGGACCGGTCAGCGGCAAGGAGGTCTCTCATGGCCGAGGAGGCCAGGAGCCAGGATCTGGATATCCTCGAAGACAGAGGCGAGGTGACCACGACCACCCGGGTTCTGCCGGAGGGCCTGAGGAAAGCCGCCTACGTGATCGGGGTGGCCGCCTCGCTCTTCCACCTCTGGGTCAACACCATCGGGGTCATGCCGGGCATCTACCGCAACGCGGTCCACCTGGGCTTCATCCTGATCCTGGCCTTTCTGTTCTACCCGACCCTCAGGAAGAGGCCGCGCTTCGGGCTGAGCGGAGACGTGGTCCTGGCCGTCGTGGCCGCGGTGGTGGCCGTCTACATTCTGCTCTTCGAGGAGGAACTGCACCTGGAGCGGGGCTCGATCCCGATCACCCGGGACTACGTCTTCGCCTTCATGGCCCTGGTGGTCCTCATCTTCGGGGCCTGGCGGGCCTCGGGCTGGATCGTTCCGGTGCTCTCCCTGGTCTTCCTGGCCTACGCCCTGTTCCTGGGCAAGTACATCCCCGGCGCCTTTCATTACCGGGGAGTCTCCTGGGGCCGGCTCCTCTACCGGATGTACCTGACCGACGAGGGCATCTTCGGCACCATCTGCACCGTGTCTTCGACGTACGTCTTCCTGTTCATTCTTTTCGGCGCCTTTCTGCTCAAATCCGGGGCAGGCGATTTCATCATCGACCTGGCCCACGCCCTGATGGGCCACCGGGTCGGCGGTCCGGCCAAGATCGCGGTCATCTCCTCCGGCTTCATGGGCTCGGTCTCGGGCTCGGCCGTGGCCAACACCGTGGCCACCGGCTCGATCACCATCCCGATGATGAAACGGATGGGCTTCATGCCCGCCTTTGCCGGCGGGGTCGAGGCGGCCGCCTCGACCGGCGGCCAGTTGATGCCGCCGATCATGGGCGCCGGCGCCTTCATCATGGCCCAGTGGACCGGCATCTCCTACCTGCACATCATCGCCGTGGCCGCCATCCCGGCGGCGATGTACTTCCTCTCGGTCGGCTTCTTCGTTCACATCCGGGCCCTCAAGCGGGGCCTGGTCCCCTCGGACAAGGAGGAGCTGCCAGCCGCCGGGAAGGTCCTCAAGGAAGGGGCCGCCTTCCTCATCCCGGTCGGGCTCCTGGTCGGACTCCTGGTCCGGGGCTTCACCCCGACCTACGCCGCGGCCGTGGGCATCTTGGCCATCATCGTGGTCAGCTGGCTCCGCCGGAAGACCCGCATGGGGCCCAGGGCCATCCTGGACACCCTCTACCTGGGGGCCAGAAACTCGGTCAGCACCGCGGCCATCCTGATCTGCGCCGGCATTGTTATCGCCGTGGTCGGCATCACCGGGGTGGGGGTGACCTTCTCCAGCATGGTCATCGATCTCTCCGGCGGCTCCAAGTTCCTGGCCATAATCCTGGTCGCCCTGGCCTCCCTGGTCCTGGGCATGGGCCTGCCGGTGACCGCCTCGTACATCTTCCTGGCCGTCCTGGCCGGCCCGGCCCTGGAGCAGATGGGCATGTCCCTTCTGGCCGCGCACATGATCATCTTCTGGTACTCCCAGGACGCCAACGTCACCCCGCCGGTCTGCCTGGCCGCCTACTCGGCCTCGGGCATCGCCGGGGCCAAGCCCCTGGAGACCGGCCTCCAGGCCTGGAAGCTGGCCAAGGGGCTCTATATCATCCCGCTCCTGTTCGCCTATTCGCCCATCCTCTTCGAAGGCCCGATCTTCGAGGTCATCTGGACCGCGGTCTCGGGCTCCATCGGGCTCTACGCCTTCGCCGCCGTCTTCGAGGGCCACCTGATCAGGCGGCTGGCCTTGTGGGAGCGCCTCGTCGTCGGCGTGGCCGCCCTGGCCCTGTTCTGGCCGCACCATCTGGCCAGCCTCGGCGGCCTGATCGTCCTGGCCGCTCTCTGGCTGCCCCAGAAGCTGGCCGCCCGGAGAAGGGCCGCGGCCGAGCTCAGAATCTGAGAAAGATAGAAAGGACCGTTCTCCCTGGCCCTCGGGCGGACGCGACTTTTTTGTCACTTGCCTCATCGGCTTGACCCCAGTTAGACTGAGGCTCAATGGGTCGCACCGTTCTCGGGCTGGAAGCGTTTCTCAATGATCCGCCTGGCTGGGCTAAAACGGCCAGGGTGGGGCTCCTGACTCACGCCCCGGCGGTGGACGCCGCCTATCGCGCCTCGGCCGAGCGCCTGGCCGATTTCTTCGGGACCAGGCTCAAGACTCTTTTCGGGCCCCAGCACGGCTTTTTCGGCGACAAGCAGGACAACATGATCGCCTCGGACCACGGCCGCCACCCCGGCCTGGGCCGCCGGGTCTTCAGCCTCTACGGGGAAAAGCTCAAGCCCGACCAGGAGATGCTTGCCGGCCTGGAGGTGCTGCTGGTCGATCTCCAGGACGTGGGCACCCGGGTCTATACTTACGTCCAGACCCTCTTCCTGGTCATGGAGGCCTGCGCCGAGCAGGGGCTCAAGGTCGTGGTCCTGGACCGGCCCAACCCGCTGGGCCGGGCCGTGGAGGGCAACCTGATGGAGGAGAGCTGCCGCTCCTTCGTCGGCCTCATGGCCCTGCCCATGCGCCACGGCCTGACCGTGGCCGAGCTGGCCAGGCTGATCCGGGACCGGCACCACGACCTGGACCTGGAAGTGGCGGCCATGAAGAACTACGACCCCCGGGCCTATTTCGAGGCCACCGGCCTGGGCTGGGTCATGCCCTCGCCCAACATGCCGGCCGTGGAAACGGCCGTGGTCTATCCGGGCCAGGTCATCTTCGAGGGGACCCTGCTCTCCGAGGGGCGGGGCACGACCCGGCCCTTCGAGATCCTCGGCGCGCCCTACATCGAGCCTTACCGTCTGGCCGAGCGCCTGGCCGCCTACGACTTGGCCGGGGTGGTTTTCCGGCCCGTCTTCTTCGAGCCGACCTTCAACAAGCATGCCGGCTCGCTCTGCGGCGGCCTCTTCCTGCACGTCATCGACCGGGAGAGCTTCCGGCCCTACCGGACCTCCCTGGCCATACTCCAGGCCGTGGCCGAGCTCTGGCCGGCTGATTTCGCCTACAAGCCCCCGCCCTACGAGTACGAGCATCGTCGCCGGCCCATCGACCTGATCCTGGGCCGGCCCGATCTGGCCGACATGGTCGTGGGCGGGCTGGACCTGGAGGCGCTGGAGGGCGAGTGGGCCCCGGCGCTAAGTGAGTTCAGGGAGTCCTGCCAGGACTACTACCTGTACTAGGAGGAGGTTTCATGGCCACCCAACGCAAGTACAAGCGGGAAAACGAGCTTCTGATAGACGCGCTGGGGCCGTGCAAGATCCACTCCCCGCTGGACCGGGGCGGCGGCCGGGTCTCCTTTGTCGGCGACGACGATCGCATCCTGCTCAACCTTTTCGCCGACGACGCCTTCAACCGCTGCCGCAACGGCATAGAGCCGCCCTCGTTCGAGCTGGCCGGGCCGAGAAAGAAGATCTACTTCGACCCGGCCAAGACCAAGGCGGCCGTGGTCACCTGCGGCGGCCTCTGCCCGGGCATCAACTCGGTGGTCCGGGCCATCGTCCTGGAACTCCATCACAGCTACGGCGTCAGGAACATCCTGGGGGTCAAGTACGGCTTCCAGGGCTTCATCCCCAGCTACGGCCACGAGGTCGTTGAGCTGACCCCGAGCCTGGTGACCGACATCCACGGCCGGGGCGGGGCCTTCCTGGGCATGTCGCGCGGCCCCCAGAACATCGACCAGATAGTCGACGCCCTGGAGCGGCTCAACATCTCCATCCTCTTCACCATCGGCGGCGACGGCACGCTCAGGGCCAGTCTGAAGATCAAGAACGAGATCTCCGAGCGGGGCCTCAAGACGGCCGTGATCGGCATTCCCAAGACCATTGACAACGACATCACCTTCGTCTCCAAGACATTCGGCTTCGACACGGCCGTGGGCGCGGCCACGGAGGCGATCCGCTCGGCCCACAACGAGGCCATCAGCGTGCCCAACGGCATCGGACTGGTCAAGGTCATGGGCCGCTACGCCGGCTTCGTGGCCACCAACGCCACCCTGGGCCTGCCCGAGGTCAACTTCTGCCTCATCCCGGAGGTGTCCTTTGACCTGGAGGGCCCCAAGGGGCTCCTGACCAAGCTGACCAGACGGATCAGGGAGCGGGGCCACGCCGTCATCCTGGTGGCCGAGGGGGCCGGCCAGGAGCTCTTCAAGGACAAGCCCCAGTTCAAGGACGCCTCGGGCAACGTCCAGTTCCAGGACATCGGCCAGTATCTCAAGGACCGGATCCTGGAGCACGCCAAGAGGGAAGGCCTGGAGATCACCCTCAAGTACATCGACCCCTCCTACATGATCCGCTCCCTGTCGGCCAACGCGGTGGACCGGATCTTTTGCGGCTTCCTGGGCCAGAACGCGGTCCACGCCGGCATGGCCGGCAAGACGGGGATGCTGGTCAGCAAGTGGAACTACAACCTGGTCCACGTCCCCTTTGACATGGCCACCACCCGCCAGAAGTTCGTCGACCCCAAGTCCAGCCTCTGGCGCTCGGTCATGGAATCGACCGGCCAGGGCTCGATGATCAACGACGAGGAGGGCTGAACGGGCCAAAAGCCCGGCCGAGGCTCAGGCCGAGGCTTTTTCAGACGTAGGAGTGGAGGCCCACGAGCAGGAAGTTGACCCCGAAGTAAGTGAACAGGACCGTGGCGAAGCCCAGGATGGACAGCCAGGCTATCCGCCGGCCCTGCCAGCCCCTCATCAGCCGGGCGTGGAGAATAACCGCGTAGAGGAACCAGGTGATCAGCGACCAGGTCTCTTTGGGATCCCAGGACCAGTAACGGCCCCAGGCCTTCTCGGCCCAGATGGCCCCGGTGGCGATGCCGGCCGTTAAGAGCAGGAAGCCGATGAGCACGGTCCGGTAGGTCAGCTCGTCCAGGAACTCGCCCGAGGCCCCGCCTTCACTCCTTTTCCTGGCCAGATAGATCAGGGACATGCCGCAGGCCACGGCAAAGGCGGCGTAGCCCAGGAAGCAGGTGACCACGTGGGCGATGAGCCAGTTGGACTGGAGGGCCGGGATGAGCGGCCGGATCTGGGTGTCGGTGCCGAAGGAGGCGTAGGCCATGGCCAGGAAGGCGAAGGGCGCCACCGCCGCGCCCAGGCCCGAGATCGGGTGGCGCCGGTCGAGGATCAGGAAGGCCAGAACGATGGCCCAGGCGAAGAAGATGAGGGATTCGTACATGTTGGTCAGGGGCGCGTGGCCGATGCCCAACTGGTAGGACTCCACCCAGCGCAGGACGATGGCCCCGGTCTGCAGGCCGGTGACCAGCCAGGCCAGCCAGCCGCTCCAGCGGGTCAGGGGCCGGCTCCTGAAGACCAGGCCGCAGAGGTAACCCAGGGCCACGGCCATGTAGAGAAAGGTGGTCAGGGACAGGAGCAGCGAGCTGGTCATGATTGACCCCCCTCGGCCCTTGGGGTTTCCCGGCCGGCCAGGGATGCCTCGAGTCGGCCGCAGAACTGCCCAAAATTCAGCTCGAAGGCCGGCCGGTTGCGATTGCTGGCCCCGGCCACGATCAGGCGGCTGCCCTGGCCCTGGGGGCTGACCTGGATCCAGAAGCGGCGGTGGCTCCAGAAGAAGGCGGCCAGGAGCCCGAGGAGCATGATAATCCCGCCGGCCCAGACCAGGGGCACGCCCGGGTCGTGGTTGGCCTGGAGGCCCGCGTAGCTGCGGCTGTCGAAGCCGACCAGGCGGAAGACCTCCGGGGCCCGGGTCCGCATCTGAAAGGGCGGCCGGGAGATGACCCAGAAAACCTCGGGCCGGTCCGAGCCCTCCCGGGTCAGGCTCAGCCGGGCCCCGGGGCCGATGCCCCTGATGTCCGACCTGAAGTCGATCAGCTTGAGCCGGCCCAGGCCGGCGACCTGGTGCTCCCCCTCCACGGGCAGGCGGATGAGGTCCTCCTCCTGGCCCGGCCGGGTCAGGGACAGCTCGACCCACTCGCCCAGGCTGCTCCCGTAGTTGGACATGTAGAACCGCAGGCCGCCGAAATCGACCGGGTTGTTGACCTCGGCCTTGGCCTGGTGGACCATCCGGCCGTCCTTGAGGAAGCTCAGCTCCGAGCGGAAGGTCTTGGGCGTGCCGTCGGCGTACTGCTCGAAGACGAACTTGTCCAGCCTGAGCACGAAGCCCAGGGGCCGGCTTTCGGTCTGGTTGAGGCTGATCCGGTCCGCGGACTGGCCCTCGAACAGGGTGACGTAGCCGTGGACGCCCCAGCGGGCCGTGATCAGGCCGGCGGCGAAGAAGATCAGGATGGCCAGGTGGATGACGTAGGCCCCCAGGCGGGAGAGGCGGCCGGCCTGGCTGAAGAGGATCACCCCGGGCTGTCCCGAGGACGGCGGCCCCTCCAGCGGCCGGCCCAGGCGGCCGAGGGCCTGCCTGGCCGCGGCCAGGGCCCTGTCCGGGGGCTGGGCCACGATCAGCTCGCGCCTGAGCCTGACCTTGGGCAGGCGCAGGGACTCGGGGTTGGCCGGGCCGGACATGGCCTTGAGAGCGGCCGGCAGGCGCTTCAGGGAGCAGACGATCAGGTTCAGGGCCAGGCCGAAGAGGAGGACCACGAACCAGAGGGCCGAGTAGACGTGGTCCAGGCCCAGGGCCAGGATGAAGCGGGCCAGTCCGGGGGAGTAGCCGGCCTGGTAGTACCGGGCCGGCTGGTCCTGGGGCAGGAGGGTCCCGGCCAGGCAGGCCAGGGCGATGACGACGAGCAGGACCACGGCCAGCTTGACCGAGGCCAGGAAATCAATGACCGCCCCGGCCGGGGGGCGGGTGGAGACTGAAGGCATTTCGACTCCTTGGACGGACGCGCAGAACTATATACCACGTCAGCCGGATGGGGCAAACGGGAGGGGGGAGGAGAGAGTCGGCCGCGGGCCTGAAATGGCGGGGGAGGGGACTGGATGGTTTAAGTTCCCAGGGCGCTGGACCCGCCTCCTTCCCCAAGTTTGAAGACCTGGGGCACCCAAAACGGGCCGGACACACTCAGGCCTTGTCAGGCGCCCCATCCATTCAGGGATGGGAAAACAAATCCCTCCCCAAGTCTAAAGACTTGGGGCACCCCGGTCGGCCTAGATACATCAAGGACGGAATTGGCCCAGACGTTTCCAGGTGTCCCATCCATTCATGGATGGGGATAGATGCCTCCAGAGCCTCTCCCGGTTGACATTCCCCCGGTCCAAGGGTTTAGGATGATCGGCGGAAGTGAGCGTGGAACAAGTAGGACGGGTGGTCAAGTACTACGCCAGGCCGGGCGTGGCCTCCATCGAGGCCAGCGCGCCCATCGCCCGGGGCGACCGGCTCTTCTTCGCCGGCCACACCACCCAGTTCGAGAGCCTGGCCGCCTCCCTGGAGATCGACCGCGCCCCGGTCAGCCGGGCCGAGCCGGGCCAGCGGGTCGGGCTCAAGGTGGCGGCGCGGGTCCGGCCGGGCGACCTGGTCTTCAGGCTCGACCGGGGCGAGGACTAGGTGTAATTGCTAAAGAGGTTGTTCACCTGGTTTCAAGGGTAGAGACTGGTGATTGGCGAATCGGTCTCTGACTTGG
>ENA-OSEO01006023-OSEO01006023.1-sediment-metagenome-genome-assembly--contig:-NODE-6023-length-11188-cov-6.223562_pt1 | contig 11188 bp, 8 predicted proteins | sample MGYA00237883_ERZ534232 | MGnify/ENA metagenome assembly ERZ534232
CATATCGTGCCGGGCATGGCTCCGATGTCGCATCTGGAAAATGCCGGGCAGAACTTCTTGGGAAACCTGATTATCAGTGAGGACCTCATGCAGATTGGTGTAAGCACGTTTGGCGGTGTTGTGCTGTGATAACCGATTCAAGCCTTGTCCATACTTCCGCACCGGGTAGAGATAAGATTGACATCGCGGCATATGGCGAACAACAGGGTCCCAAGAGACGGCTTCAGTGTCAACTAAGCTGATTGCGGGCTTTCTGTGCCATCGTCAGCGAAGTAGAAAAGGTGAAAAAACCAATCGGCGATGCTCCGGCCGTTATGGACGCCGTCCCCGCGCGTTTTTGCTGAGGTTTGCCAAGTATATGCTGAATGTGATTGGGGAGGCATTCCCCTGAAGGATTGAAAAAGGCGGAAGCCGAAAGCCGAGATCCGATCAAAGGTTCCAATCCAAGAAACCCACCATTCTTTACGGATTGTAAATTGGATTGACAATTTGTAAGGAAATTTCTAAAGCAGTCTGGGGAACGAATCACCGGGCATATGATCCGCACCAACGGTCAGGAAATACCAGATCAGTTGGGTAACAACCGCATCAGCTCTGACTGGAAATGTCGCCGCGTGCGGCGCACAACCAGTCAATCCAGCGGACCTCTTAAAGCCGCCGCTGGTCTCCCTTATCGAGCCCTTGCCATGTGCCTCGTCGCCTTTAGTCCGAACGTCCCCGCGTCCCTGTGCCGGCGTGATCCGGGTGCTGCCTGCACATATTTTGTGGGGGCCGGGGAATTGTAATCAAAGTCCCTTAAGGTACGACGTTCCACCTTGGAACCCATGATGCGGTCGATGGCGTTCACCATTTGATGATCCTCACCGGTGATCAATGTAAAGGCAACCCCGGTGTGGTCGGCCCTTCCGGTCCGGCCGATCCGATGCACATAGGCATCCGTGGTGTTCGGCATATCATAATTGATCACATGAGAGATCTGGCAGATATCAATGCCGCGCGCCGCGATGTCGGTGGCCACCAGTACATGATACCTTCCGCTGCGGAAGCCTTCAAGGGCGGTCTGACGCCGGCTCTGCGAGAGATTCCCCTGGATCGACGTGGAATTGAAACCGGCCCGGGTCAATTGTTCTCCCAGGCGTTTGGCGCGGTGTTTGGTGCGCGTGAACACCAGCACGGACCGGGAATTGATATGCGTTAACAGTTTCAGCAAGAACGCTGTCTTCAAGTGCTGGGCCACCGGATAATGGGCGTGGCTGACTGTCTCTGCTGGTGCGGTTTCCCCCGCCTTGATGGTGATTGGGTCTGTCAGTATGTCGTTGGCCAGGCCATGGATCTCGTGGGGCATGGTGGCAGAAAAGAGAAGCGTTTGCCGTTCAGCCGGGAGATGTTTCAGTATCCGTCGAATATCCGGAAGAAATCCCATGTCAAACATATGGTCCGCTTCGTCGATGACCAGCGCCTCTACCCGGGAGAGATCGATGGTCTTGCGGTTTATGTGGTCAAGGAGCCGGCCGGGGCAGGCAACCACGATGTCCGCGCCCTGCCTCAGTTTGCTGATTTGGGTGTTGATGTTCACACCGCCGTAGACGGTAACGCTCCTGAGCCGGGTTTCTTTTCCCAGGCTCTCGAAGGCCTGGTGGATCTGTTCGGCCAATTCCCTGGTGGGAGCGATGATCAGTGCCCTGACATGACCGTGTTTGCCCTGCAATAGCCTATGTAGTATGGGGAGGGCAAAGACCGCGGTCTTGCCGGTGCCGGTCTGGGCTAGACCGGTCACGTCGCGACCCTTCATGACCGGGGGAATGCCCTCAGCCTGGATAGGCGTTGGTGTGACAAAGCCGGCAGCAGCGATGCCTGCCTCCACTTTTGGGTTTAAACCAAATGTTCTAAAATCCATAAATCCCTTTCTTCTGTTGCGCCGATCTCAAAAATACTGTTAGGTTGAAATGTCTCGACCGTCGGCATGACAAGGTGTGACCATGGCGCTATCGTGTGACAGATGAATTCGAGGGGGGTGGATACACCCCACCTTGCCGGGACAATCTTCCCTGTGTTGGCCGATGCCCCGAAGGCACTGTCCCTGAATTTGAAACCTGTGCTTTCGCAAAACCATGGGGGTGACGGGAAAGTGGCAGGATCGAATAAACTTTTTGCGGAGTAAAATGAATAGGATCGATAAGAAGGTTTTGAGACCGGCTCTGTGTAAGAATTAAAAAGCCCCGAAAACATTCCGGGGCTTATGATATCGTCTTTTTCATCTTTTCGTCCGGGAACAGCAATAATGTTTTATACCTTATTTCATTCGAATCCGTATTGTCAAGCAAAAAACGAAAAAACGGAGCGCATCGGGGCAATGGCAGCGGACGGGGGCCTTGCTGATGCGGACCCCAAGGAGATGGGCGTGCCCTTGGCTGACCTCCTGTGCGGGACGCAAACCGCCTGTTTCGCCCGGGTGTTCGGAGAACCGAGGCTGGCGGGGTCGGACCAGGTCAACAGCCAGGGATCAAAACAAAGACGCTCAAGATGGCACCTCATTTTCGAGCTATATGGCGCCCTTTGACATGCGAACCACGAAGAGTGGTGGGTAAGAAATAAGTTGACGAGATGCTGAGCTTTTTGCCAATCTCGGGATGGACACTTCCGCAAGAAGCCTCAGGATGACCCTAACATGCGCCTGACCCAGTGGCGAACAGCCGACGATGACGAAAAAAAGCCTCATATCTTTTGGCCTCATGCTCCTTCTCATTGTGGCCTGCAGCGGCCCGGAGGCCCAGCATTTTGCCAGAAGTGCGGCCCAGTCCGACGGCGCCAGGGAGATAAGGCTCTTTCTGGAAGATCTGGATGCGCTTCTGGAACGCTATCGACAAAAGCTCAATAAGCGCAACCCAAACGCCTACAACCCAGAGACGGCCCCTGTGATCCAGGAAGAGATTTTGGGCCAATCCGATACCATCCGGTTTCATCTGGCTGACGGCAGGATTCTGACATCGTCATATGACTATCTCCAGGCCGCCTTTGAAAGGGAAAAGGCACGGCCCTACCGTAACGACCTCCTCATCATCGGCATCCACAAGTTGATCTGGGAGGCCTACGACAGGGGAACGCCTCACACGTGGACGGCCTTTGAATATGACCTCGAAAAACTCAAAAAGGCACACAGCCTGCTGCAGATCGTCCACTGGAAGATCAAAACGGAAAAGGATCGGGAGGGCAACTATCTTTTTCTGACGTGGCAGCTCAACTGGCAGGTGGAGCTGGAAAAGCGGCTTCGGCAGGGCGAGATCTCTTCCCGGGAGGTGATGCAGGAGCTTCAGCACATCCGAGACAATGAAGAGACCCTTGTGGACTGCTCCAACACCTCCTTCTCCGAAATCATCGAAATCATGATTTACATCATCGGCAAGACCATCTCTGTCCGGGGAGGCGAGCCTGCGACCCTGGGTGCGGATATGCTCACCAAGGCGATCCTCTTTCCCATCCTGTAGGGAGGCGGGCCAAAAGGTGAGTTGAAGAGGTGTGTCGGCTGGGTATATGGGATATATTCTTTGACAACGATTAAAAAAGATTGTAAAATTGTAAAAAAAGTTCGCCTAAATTTGCGAAAAAGGCAAACCTCTCGAAAGAGTGGGACGCAAAGCTTCCGGCCCTCTTCAGATACGGGTAGCGGGGTTGCCCAATGCGTGGTAGACGGCATAAACAGGCCCATTCTTTTCCAAAAGGAATGGGCCTGTTTTTCTCAAATCTCAAGAGGAGACTATCATGAAAAACGGCGACAACAAACTTATCAATTTCCTGGAACAGCTCTCTTAGGCGGTGTCAATAAATAAAGGTATCAAGTTACTCGTGTGGAGTTGGGGTCGATAGTGTAATTCCAATCAATTCTCGAAGACAGCTGCAACCTTTATTTGTTGACGCTGCCTTACATCCTGGAACACGCCGCGGTAGAGGCCATTGGTCAGGCTGAAACAGAGGTTGAAAAACTGTGCAGCCTGATGGAAACGAATCGTGCGCTGCAGTTTGATTCATGGCGTGAGGCGCATGGGGAATTGCAGGAGGCCCTCATGACCTATAAAATGGGAGAGTTCATCCGTGCCGCATCCATTCTGGCGGGGATCAGCAGGCGGGCATGGAAACTTCTCAGGGAAAAAGGCAGTTGACAATAATCCACCCCCAGGCTTATCGCTCCTTCAAAAACGAGCCATAGAGGGAATGGGAGGGTACTCTGATGGCGCACAGCCCCGGTTACGAGGGATTGGAAAGAAGGGTCCAGGAATCAGAGGCCGAGAAGCAATATCGGACGCTATTCGATGAATCCCCCATCTCTTTGTGGGAGGAGGATTTCTCTGAGGTCAAGCGCTATCTGGACGCATTGCATGCCTCGGGCGTCAAAGACGTGAGGCAATACATTGCGGATCACCCGGAGGTTGTCGCCCGGTGTCTGTCTTTGGTGAAGGTGGTTAGGGTGAATAAGGCCACCCTGACGATGTATGAGGCCGGAAGCGTTGAAGAGTTTTTCGGGAGGCTGTCCTGGGTTCTGGGTGAGGAATCGTACCATGTGTTCAGAGAAGAGCTGCTGGCCGTGGCTGAGGGGAAGACGAGGTTTGAAAGCGAGGCCACCAACCGGACACTGAAGGGAAATACGACCCACATCCTCCTGCGATGGACCGTGGCGCCGGGCCATGAAGCGACGCTGTCCAAGGTCTTGGTTTCCATTATAGACATTACGGAGCGCAAGAGGATGGAGGAAAGGCTTGAAAACGAACGGGCCTTTCTGTCCGCTGTGTTCGACAATATTGAAGAATCGATTATCATCTGCAACGAGGAAGGAATTATTACCCGATTTAATGAGGCATCGCGACGGTTACACGGCCTGCCGGAAGAACCCCTCCCCCCGGATCAGTGGGCCGAACACTATCATCTGTTTCAGTCTGACGCGGTTACGCCTCTATCCCAAGGGGACATCCCCCTGTTTCGTGCCCTGCGTGGGGAGCACGTTCGCAATGCAGAAATTGTTGTCTCCCCCAAAAACGGCGCCCCTCGTTTCTTGCGGTGTAACGGACAGCCGTTGGCCGACGCGGGAGGCCGAAGCATCGGTGCCATCGTTACCATGCACAACATCACCGATCGCAAGGACACCGAGGCGGCCCTGGAAAAGCAGCGGCGGATACACCAGGCCATTATCGATAAGGCCCATACCCATCTCGCCTATCTGGACCCCGATTTCAATTTTGTCGCTGTCAACACCCTCTATGCCAGATCCTGCCATCACTCACCGGAAGAACTCATCGGTAGAAACCATTTCGATCTCTATCCTCACGAAGAAAACAAGGCGATATTCAAACGCGTCAGGGAGAGCGGCCAGCCGGTCTCATTTCATGACAAACCGTTTGAGTACCCGGACCAGCCGGAACGCGGCGTCACCTACTGGGATTGGACGCTGTCGCCCGTATTTGACAATAGCGCGCACCTGGACGGTCTGGTTCTCTCCCTGGTGGAGACAACCGAGCGCAAGCGGGCCGAGGAGAACCTTCGCCTGGCGCAGAAGGCGGAAAGCCTGGGCCGTATGGCAGGCGCCATTGCCCACCGATACAATAATCTCCTGTCTGTGGTGATGAGCAATCTGGAAATGGCCTTGCTGGACCTGCCATCCGAGTCAATAATCGCCGACCGTGTTGCCCAGGGTATCAATGCCATCCATCGCGCCTCGGAAACCAGCGCGCTCATGCTGGCCTACATTGGACAGACGCCGTCCCAACAGGCCCCGCTGGACTTGTCCATGCTCTGCCGCGGGCTTCTCCCCGATCTTGAGGCCAATACACCGCCCCATGTGGTTCTCAAGACCGACCTGCCGGAACCCGGTCCGACCGTCAAGGCCAATGCCGCCCAGATTCAACAGATCCTGCAAAGTCTGGTAACCAATGCCGTCGAAGCCTTGGGCGAAAACCGAGGCGTGGTATTGATCGGGGTCCGAACCGTATCCCCTGGGGAGATCCCCATGGTCCATCGCCAACCGGTTTCGTTTCAAGCCGGGGCGTCGGGATATGCGTGCCTGGAGATTGCGGATACGGGCTGCGGCATCGCAGAGGAGGAGATCGAGAAGCTGTTCGATCCGTTTTACTCCACCAAGTTCATCGGTCACGGCCTGGGGCTCCCTGTGGCATTGGGTACGGCGAAGGCCCATGGCGGGTGTATTGCACTCAAAACCGTACCGGGTCAGGGAAGCACATTTTGCCTCTATCTGCCGTTGACATTCGAGGCCGTTCCTCGTCCGAAGGGGATGGCGCCAGGAGAAGCGGCCGGCGTGCAGGGAACCCCAACAGTGCTTCTGGCTGAAGACGACCCGCTCACGCGAGAGACATGTGCAATGGTATTAAACCGCCTGGGAATGACCGTGATCGAGGCAAAGAACGGCATGGAGGCGGTGGATCTATTTCAACGTCACCGGAGAGAAATCCATTGCGTGCTGTGCGATCTGGCCATGCCCCGTATGAGCGGGTGGCAAACCATTGAGGCCCTGCGACGGCTTGCCCCTGACATCCCCATTATACTGACCAGCGGATACGACGAGGCCCATGTCATGGAGCACATGTGCGAGCAATTGCCGCAGGCCTTCCTTCGCAAGCCTTACAGCCTGGCGGCCCTGAAGGCGGCCCTGTCAAAGGCGATGACTGACGTGCGGGCCTAAGCAACAGGCGCCCACAGCACGCCGAAGTCCCTATCCAAAGATATTTGAAATTTAAACTTTGCCGCGGAAGCCATGAACATCGAACATCGGACGTCCAACATCGAATGATGAATGGTAAAAAGAAAAGGATGTCTCTGTCATCGTTTCGGCCATTCAGGAGAAGCAAATGCGGCCTGCATAAAAGCCTGGGAGGCGTATCGCTCAAGCCTCACTTCTCCTGAGCGCAACCAGGGATTCTCCGGGACCAGTCAATCGATAATCAAAGCACAAAAGGAGTTCGCCATTTTCTATTCAGCATTCCGCCTTTTCATTCGATGTTGGCCGGTCGATGTTGGGCGTTCTTAAAAACAGATCTTATTCCAACTGGTTGGATTTTGTAAGCGATGAACTCTCAGAGTCAATGGGTAAGGATCTAACATCTGACGACGTCACTACCAACCATCCCCGTCCAGCCCGCGCAATCAACCGTTTGCAGAGCGCCCATAAAGGCATTGGGGCCGTCATGGCCGTAGCCCGTGTTGGCCCGGCCGGCCCCCATTTCAGATGCGGCACTCTTCGGGATCGCATCTTGACCCGTGGTCATAATGATAGGCCTTTTCTTTTAGCCCCAGGTTCAGCACCTGCTCCGACCGGCTGCCGTAACGATAAATAGTGATCCCTTTAAGCCCCAGCTCCCACGCCCGACGATAGGCCTTGGCCACCTCGGACGGGGGCGCGTCTTCCGGGATATTGATGGTCTTTGAAACCGAGTTGTCCACGTGGCGCTGAAAAGCGGCCTGGATCGCGAGGTGCTGCTCGACGGGGATTTCGAGGGCTGTCTTGAAAACATTTCTCATTGCCTCCGGGACCCCCTCCGCCTCCTTGAGGGTCCCTTTCTCGACAATCTGCGCCACCACGCGCTCCGTATCCAAATGGTATCGGTCGGCAACCTCCCTGAACAGGGGGTGGACCTCCTCCAGATCATGGCCTTCCAGAACATGTTCGAGTCGGTAGGCAAGGGCAAACAGGGGCTCGATGCTGGGCGTTGTATCGGCGATAATGCCGATAGTCCCGGTGGGGGCGATGGCGGTACGGGTCGCATTACGGACAAAAATCCCCTGTTTGTCGTGAACGCTCCCCTTCCAGTTGGGATAGGCGCCGCGCTCCCCGGCCAGTTCCTGTGAGGTGCGAAGGGCCTCGTCGTTGATCGCTTTCATGACATGAGATGCCACCTTCTCTGCATCCGGTGACGCGTACGAAATCCCCATGCGGATGAGCATCTCGCTGAACCCCATGACCCCGAGCCCGATCTTGCGGTTTCCCTCTGTAGCGGCCTGGATCTCTTTGGCGGGATATCGATTGACGGAAATCACATTGTCCAGGAAGCGAACACCCTTTTGGACCGTCGAACGGAGCTTCGCTGCATCAATTTTTGTGCCTTCCCGGTCCAGCATATGGGCCAGATTGAGGGATCCGAGGTTACACGATTCGTAATCCAGGAGCGGTATCTCGCCGCAGGGATTGGTGGCCTCGATGGGTCCCACATGGGGCGTCGGGTTGGCCCGATTGACCGCATCCATAAACAAAAGCCCCGGGTCCCCTGTTTCCCATGCCGCCTGAACGATCTCCTGAAACACATCACCGGCCCGGACTCGGGACCTGACGCGCCCGCGGGCCGGATGTACCAGATCATACCATGCGTTCTGTGCCACCGCCTCCATAAAGGCATCGGTCACCCCCACCGAGAGATTAAAATTCTGAAGGGCCTGGCCGTCCGTTTTGGCCCGCACAAAATCCAGGATGTCCGGGTGATCCACACGCAACACCCCCATGTTGGCGCCCCGGCGTTTCCCCCCCTGTTTGATATAGGTGGTGGTGCAGTCGAATATCTTCATGAACGAAACCGGCCCGGAGGCCTCTCCCCCTGTGGAGAAGATGGGGTCGGATGCCGGCCGCAACCCTGAAAATGAAAACCCCGTGCCGCCCCCGCTGCGCTGGACCAGGGCCATGAGTTTGAGGGCCTCGAATATGTCTTCCATGGTGTCTTCGACCGGAATCACAAAACACGCACTCAGTTGGCGCAGGGGCGTGCCCGCGTTCATGAGGGTGGGGCTGTTGGGCAGGAAATCCCTGGCGGTCATCGTGTCGAGAAAGATCTCTTCCCACTGCCCGGCCTGGGCAGGGGTCCCCGAGATGAGTTCGGCCCGGGCCACGTGACCGGCCACCCGACCCAGGAGTTCGGCAGGGCTTTCAACGATATTCAGGAGGTGGTCCCGTCTGAGATACCTGGACGTGAGCACCGCAAGGGCATTATCCGACAACTCCAGACGCCTCATTTATTCGCCTCCCTCCCGACAGAATGGCAGATGTCCATCGCTTGGATGAGGATGAAAAGATCGGTCTTTCTTCCTGCCGCAGACCGTACCCTATGTCGGAACATGCTGCACCCATCCCGGGCATTCACACCTGACCACGTCCTTCCCCACGTCCCTTGCCAGTGCAAAAACATGGGCGTATGTCGTGACAAACCCTTTTCGGCTCCGGATCCCGGCCTCCCCATCCGGACCATGCCGGATGCGGTCATCCGCGTTAGAAGTAGAAGGCCAGCCACATGACTACATTGTTGGACGGTCGGTCGGTGAGGCCGGTGCGCCCGATATCCACCCCCCCGTATTCGGTGCCGTGTCCACCCCAGTATAGAGAGGCCGACACATTGAGCCGGAGGTTGTCGTGAAGGTCCCAGATGAGATAGGGCTGGATGACGCCGCTGGGATCGACGATATTGGTGATGGCCACCAGCTGGAAGTTAACCAGGGGGTGGAGTTCCACCCTCACCTGGGCGTCCACGTAATGGCGGCCTCGGACGTAGAGTTCTCCCCTTAGCAGCCGTTCGCGGAGTGCCTGATTCTTCAGGGCCTCGGCATAGCGGTCCCTCGGCTCGCCCAGACCGTTGTAGTAGTATTCCACCCATCCGTAGAAATTCAGTCCCCACCAGACCCAGCCGTAATCCATGTTGGCCACCAGGCTCAAAAATCCCGAATCCTCCTTCTTCAGATGGGTCCAGGTCGTGTTGAGCCGCAGCGCGCTTCCTCCCATATAGCCGACAACCCCCGCCCCCACCGGGAAGTCCTCATAATGGCACGCGCCCATGAGATACAGCTCCCATTCAGTCTCGGGGATGGGAAGGTGATAGTTGGCGGCCACCGAAGACTCGGCCCAGCTCAGATCCCGCGTGACCACGTTTCTGCGGGGGATATAGATGAGCTGGAGGTCCCCATGGGGATCGCCCAGGTTGACCTGCACGGACAGGGCGTCCTCCCCCTGCTTGTAATCGCGGTCCAGGGTGGTGGGCGCAAAAGGCGCAAAGATATCAAAGGGGTTGAAAAGCATCCCGTTCCCCCAGCTGATGGCCTGACGACCTGCCTTGACAACCCCCCAGGAGGGGAACAGGGTCAGGGAGAGCCGATCAAACCGGTTCACGGCGTAGAGCTTTTTCCCCTCCTCCCAGGTCCACGTGAGATTCATGAGGCGCCTTCGATCGTTGACGAGCAACTGGGGCGTCAGCACGTCGCCGCTTCCTCCGCCCGGGCCTTCCTCCAGTTCCGAGAGCACCCCTTGGGTTTCGCTCCAGACAAGGAAGCTCTCGTTGTGGACCTCCAACTCCGCGATGTCCTTGAAAGTGTAGCGGCCTTTCAATCGCAGCTCATTCTGATTGTCCCATGCCGCTCCGCTCTCCATGGCATGATAGATGCTCCCTGAGGCCGGATCATTGACGGCCAGACGGGTCTTCAGGTGTCCGCCCAGTTCCAACTGCTCCGGGGAAAAAAGGGGTGTCTCATCGGAATCCGGTAAGGCGGTTTCCTGGGCAGGGAGATCGAGACAGTGGAAGACGATCCATAAAAACCATCCCAGCTTCCATAAAAAGCGAAGACGCATTGCAGACTGCTGCAGGCCGACACCCGATGCCATATCTCAAATCCCCGGGCGGCACGACTCAACGGTCATTGATGACGGTGTCAACAACCATGCCGTCCCTTAAAAGAACGATCCTCTGGGCCCGCTCCATGACCATTTTATCGTGGGTGGAAAAGATAAAGGTGATCCCCTTGCTCCGGTTGAGTTCCTTCATCAGGGCCAGGAGTTTCTCCCCGGTCTTGGAGTCCAGGTTGGCCGTGGGCTCATCCGCCAGGACAATGGCGGGCTCCGAAACAATGGCCCGCGCCACGGCCACCCGCTGCTGCTGTCCCCCGGACATCTCAGCCGGCCGACGCCCCATAAGATCCACCAGCCCTACCTCCTCCAGAATGGCGTGCGATCGCTTCAACCGCTCGGATCGGGGGATGCCCTGGAGCATCATGACAAACTCAACATTTTCCACGGCCGACAGCACGGGAACGAGGTTGTAGGATTGAAAAACAAACCCGATCTTGTGAAGCCGCATGTCTGCAAGCTGGGATGACTTGAGCAGGGTGATATCCTGGCCGTCCACCACGATCCTCCCCTGGGTAATGTCATCCAGGCCGC
>ENA-OSEO01006024-OSEO01006024.1-sediment-metagenome-genome-assembly--contig:-NODE-6024-length-11187-cov-3.855086_pt1 | contig 11187 bp, 16 predicted proteins | sample MGYA00237883_ERZ534232 | MGnify/ENA metagenome assembly ERZ534232
TTGATGCCAATGGCTTTGCTATCCTCAAACCAGACGCCTTTAAACTGGCTGCCCTTCACGCTGACCAGGCTCAGTTCGCAATGGTTGAACCGGCAATCCTGAAATTCACAGCTAAGAAACTGGGATTCCGAGAAATTACAGCCCTCAAAATAACAGTCCTGAAATACTTTTCCTGAAATCATTTCTCCCGGGCAGGATAACCCGATAAATTCCTGGCCCTCATAAACAGGCTGCTCCCATAAGAACGGATCCATAAGTCGTTTTCCTCCCGATTTGCTGACTCCGCAAAAAAATTCTCTCAAAAACTATCCGCCCGCTTCAGGCTGCCTGTTCGTCTCAGACCAGATCAGCGCCTTCCGGTCTATCTCCCGGATCATCTCAGACTTGCCCTCCGTGTAGCTTCCGGGGTCATACCTGAATTTATGTGCCAGCGCTTCTTTCAGCGCACTGTACCGCGCGGCTTCTGCCGGGTTGGCCCGCAGATAAGCGCAGAAATCAAGATGGCGGGCAATCTCGGGATGGCCGCGCTCAAAGATATGCACGTGATGCGAGCGGTGTTCCTCTCCTCCCTTTATGAAAAACCGCCGCCCTGGAATGCCAAACTCGCCTTTGGCCTGGTACCCCAACGCATTCATGGCGCCCTGATAAGCGTCCACCTGCCTGATATCCCTTACCGTCACCAGAATATCGATGACCGGCTTGGCTTTGATTCCGGGGATGGAAGTGCTGCCAATGTGATCGAAGGCGAACGCTTCTTGGCCAAATACCCGCCGGAGCGCTTCCCGCTCGGCCTGGTAATGCTCTGCCCAGCAAGGGTCATACGGCACCACATCAATCGTTCTGGTCATTCCGCTCCCTGTCCGGCACGCCCTGTGGCGGGCCGGCCCACATGTAGAACCGTTCCGGGGTTTCTCTGACCACCCTAAAACCCAGGCGCTCATACAAGCGGCGGGCCGGATTGACCCGCAGCACATGCAAGGTAACTGATTTCCCGGCAGAAAAAGCCCGCCGCAGTACCTGCCGGACCAAATACGTGCCAATCCCCATACGCTGGAAATCCGGCAAAAGCCCAATGTTTGCCAGGAAGATTTCTGTATCACGTTCCTCAACACACAACACGCCGACCGGTTCGCCTTCCCACTGGATAATTTCGCGGTTTTCCGGGTTGAAGTGGTCGTCAAAATATTCTTTCTGCCAGCCCTCATCCCAGCTCCAGGTTTGCATGATGTATTCTTTCAACACCAGGCAGTGCAAACCATATAAAAAATCATAATCCGATTTCAATGCTGGCCGAAGTGTGAGTTTTCCTGAAAATTGATCCATTTTCTGATCCTCCACGCCAGCTCAAGCCAAATCACATCCCCTTTTTGATGCTCTGGCGGGTGCGCCACACCAATTGTAAAAATTTAAGGGTATGACCCAGCGGTTGGATATGGCTTTGCTCACCCGCGTAAATCGTCCGGATGGGAACCCAATCCAGCGCATAACCCCGCCGGACGCAGTCCACAATCATTTCGACTTCAAATTCAAACCCCGACTGGCCGCTCTCCAGCACCGTTTCCATCATCCGGCGGCTGATCAGGCGGTACCCGGATTGGTTATCTTGAATATGCTGGCCCATAGCCCACGAGAAAGCCCAGGTGCCAAACGAATTTGCCATCCGGCGGATAAAAGGCATCTGGCTGAAATCGCGCGAGCCGATGATCAGATCTGGTTTTCGCGCGGTGAAAGTCTCAAGGAAAAGCGGAATTTCCGCCGGGTCATGCTGCCCGTCCGCGTCCAGGGTGAGCACCGCGGCGTAGTCCCGCTCCAGCGCCCAGCGAAACCCCACCCTCAGCGCCGCGCCCTTACCCTGATTGGGGCGCTGGCACAGCACCTCCGCGCCAGCGGTTTCTGCTCTCGCGGCGGTCTCATCCGCGGAACCATCATCCACAACCAGCACCGGCAGCCATGCCCGGCTGTGTTCAACCACCCCGGCCACTCGTTCTGCTTCGTTATAAGCCGGTATCAACGCTAAAACCCGTTCTGTTTGAGCCAATTGCTCACCCATTTCCTTCCCTTACTCCCAGGTAGCGCGCCACCAGGGTATAGCTCAACGGCGGCTTGATTTCCTGTTTTTCCATGCCTTTAAACACACTGGAGACATCGTGGTCGTATTCCTGAAACGATATGAGTTGAAGCCCATTATTCAGACAGACCTGAATGATATCCGACACCTTGTGGTGAAACCAGTATGACACCAACGAATGGTATTCTTTGTTACCATAATAATCCAGCCCGCCTTCTTCGGCATACGGTTCGGACTTAAAATACGAATGGCGAAGCGGGAAAGAATCCTCTGCTTCCGCGTCAAACATATCCAGCATAGGGTGCATTTCATAGATCAGCAGCCAGCCGCCCGGGCGAAGCAGCCTTCTTACCACAGCGAAAAAATCCTCCAGGTCCGGCATCCACCCCAGAGCGCCCACAGTGATATACACCAGATCAAATCCGCCGTCATAACCGCGCGGAATTTCATTCACACTCGAACACACAAATTCGCAATCGATCCCGGCCGAGGACGCCAGGGTTCTACCCTGCTCGATAAAGGCGTCTGCCAGGTCAAACCCGACACAGCGCGCCGCCCCGATATTCCTGAGCGAAAGCAGCTCGCGGCCGTTGTTGCAACACAGCTGGGCCACATCTTTTCCAGCCAGCCCTATCTCGTCCAGGATGCCCTTCTCAATGTCATCAAGACAGGTAAACCCGGGAGTCTTGAAGTCATTCAGCAGCTTTTCAAAATTGTGCTCCGCGTGGATGGGGGCTGCCTGGTTCCAGGCAGCGCGGTTCGCTTGAATATATTCGTTATTTTCCATATAGATCCACTTGTTTTTTGTATTTTCTTTCCGGAATTTAATTATAGCCGATCCAATCCGGTTTCCAGACAAGCAAAAGAGGCCGCGTGTTGCACACGGCCTCTTTATATATTGTTCTCAGGCTGGTCAGCTTTCTACGACCTCAACTTTGGCCATTTTATCGCCCTGCCGGATGGCATTGACCACATCCTGCCCTTTTACCACCTTGCCAAACACGGTATGGCGCCCGTTAAGGTGGGGTTGTGGAGAGTGGGTGATGAAGAACTGGCTGCCATTGGTATTGGGGCCGGCGTTCGCCATAGAAAGAGAGCCGGTTTCGTGTTTGAGCGGGTTCCCTACCAGCTCATCCGCGAAGCGGTAACCCGGGCCACCCCGGCCGGTCCCGGTGGGGTCGCCGCCCTGGATCATGAAATCCGCAATCACCCGGTGGAAGGTGATGCCATCATAAAACCCTTCCCGTGCCAGGAAAACAAAGTTGTTCACGGTCACCGGGGCATGTTCCGGGTAGAGTTCCAGTTCAATCGTGCCCTTATCGGTTTCCATCTTAACCCTATACTGTTTCTTGAGATCAATCTGCATTTCCGGGGAGCGCTGCCATTGTTTCTGTGTCATGTATTCTTCCTTTCATCACAAAAAAGTGTTGTTTTCTGAATTGGGATTATATCATCCACCAGGGTGTTAGCCGGCGGGTTGTCGAACCTGCGGGGTCGCGGCGCTTTTATTCGGCCAGACCCGCGGGAAGCTGCTCAAAGCGGCCGCCCGCGCCGGGGGCCAACCGCACAATCTTCAGAACAGCCTCACGGTTCAACGGCCCATAAATGTGTGGGAAGAGGACCCGGCCGCCTTCCAGGTTCTCCCAGCGCACCTCTGCAGTTAACCGGTTGGGGTCAATCACCAGCACCAACAGATTCGGGTCGTTGTGATAAAACCGGTTGGCCGTATCCAGGATCTGTTCCACCGTGGAACAGTGAATGAATCCCTCCTCTGCCAGGCTTTCTGGCGCGTAAACCTTCCAATCAGACCGGATCACCTCAGGATGCGTGATGTGCAGCAGTATCATGGTTCACCTCGATATCCATTAAAATAAGAAACCTTAAGATGGTAAAGCTCATAAGGTTTCTTTTTGTTATTCCAATTTTACCCGGATTCAGGTCACTGAAACTTTATTGATGCAAAATGTCACAAAGCCCCGGATGTGCTGCGCAGCATCACTGGGCCGCGGTAATACCATGCCGCATCCTCGATCTGTTCGCTGCCTATTTTCAGGTTATAGCAGCTCACCCACCTCTTCCAGGGGCAAACCGTATTCGTATCACTATCCATAAAATAATCCCCCTTAACCACAATGGTTTCATCGCTTTCCGCGAGAAGATTTTCTTTACAGCTTACTTTCATGCTGCGGCCCGCTTAATAGAAGCGGATCTGAGCGGATCTCTTACCCGGCAAGACAGAACTGCGTAGACCCCACATCCTGAACCCCTCTCATACCCCGGTGTGCCAGACTATCTGACAGCCAGGCGGCACCACAGTCTCTCACAGCTTCGGGATCAGCACCGGGGTGTTCTTCTTATATTCCTCGTAGTCTTCCTGGCCGCCCCATTTCTGGTCGGCTTTCTTTTCCAGCAGCGGAATCCCACTGACTCGAGTCAGCAGCAGGGTCACGAATATGGGGGAGATCAGTGCCACCCACTGCCAGCCGCGCAGTATGGGCAGCGCGATGATCATCACCCCCACCCACAGCGTGATCTCACCAAAGTAGTTGGGATGGCGGGAACGGGCCCAGAGACCGGTGTGGATGAATTTGCCCTTGTTCTCCGGGTCGGCTCTGAAGCGGTTTTTCTGACTGTCGGACACCACCTCAATACCGAACCCGACAGCCCAGACCACAAAACCAATCAGGGCAAATACCCCTAGCCCTTTGCGGTAGGAAGTGGTGATTGCAACAAGGGCAGCGGACAGGGTGAAGGCAATCCACAATCCCTGCAAAGTCCAGGCGTTGAGGAAACGGAGAAAGGAGGGTTTGATCTCATCAAAGCGGTCATCCTTGCCCGCTTTGTGTACCCGCCGGAACAGGAAAGTGCCCAGACGGCCGGCCCAGACAACCACCAGCGCCATAAGCAGGATCGAACGCGCATCGACCACCGGGCTAAGCAACACCGCCAGGATAGTCAGAGAAATATAGGTGAAACTGCCGGTGATATCGTAAAATTTCTCGGTCTGCTGCAGATAAGCCGGAATAAAAGCCACCCACTGGATCAGGAAAGCTAACCCAACCAGTAAAGCGAACAACGGCACTCCGAAGACCCGGGCGCCGCCCTGACTGCCGGCGAAGGCCAACCCAATGCCAATCAAGACCACCACTATCAGCACAACCAGGGCGTTACGATCTGATTTTTTCATATTGTTTTGTCCTTTCTTCCCAAATACGCTAACCTGAATAACGATAAGAACTTGTCCCAAGCCTTGTGACCCGGCGATCGATTTATCCTATGCAACAGGCAGCGGTCCAGAGAACCGCTGCCTGTCAATCTGCTGCCTGAAAATGAACTCATTTCTTTCCCAACAAACCACCCAGACCCTTCGCGAGGTCGCCGGCATCCGGGGTACCACCGCCGCCCAGGACCCCGTCCAGCTGTCCGGCAATTGGGGCCGGGAGTTTCTGCTTGAGATAATTCAAAACGGTATCAACCGCTGTTTTGGACATTTCCTGCGAAAGTCCGGTTTTTTTGGAAACCAGTTTGATCAATTCATCCATGTCTAAATTCTCCTTTTTGGGTATGGTTTAATGCTATTCCTTCCGGCCGCCCATAAGGTCGTCCTGGAGTTTCTGCAGGGCTTCCCAATCCCCATCAGCCGCCAGTCTGGCCTGTTTTGGCCAGGTGGTGGGATCGGCAGCGATTCCGATCTCACGCAGCATTTCGCGCAGGGCTTCAATGTCCATCTTGGCCAGTTGAGCGAAGGTGCTGACGCCATGCTGGGCCATCCCTTGTCTGATCTTCGGCCCAATCCCCTCTATCCGGGTCAGATCATCTTCAAACGTCATCGTTTTTACTTTTTCCGGCGCGCTTACAACAGGCTCTTGTTTTTTGGGAGCCAGCATCGCCATAATGATGAAAGCAATGATCAGAATAAGAAACCAGACCCACCACGGTAAGCCAACCCCCGCGTTTGCCCGCATAGAAACTGACAAAATGCTGAACATCATCTACTCCAATTCTCTATCAATAGCTGCTGATCCTGATTACGAACAAACAATCCCAACCGCCATTAATCGCTTCCAGTTGGGATTGTTTTGCGTGCTGACCGCCAGCCGTGAAACCACAAAACCGTTCACAACCGGATGGTCATGGTTTTAGTAATTGATCATTCTGGGAAGCTGTTTGGCCTGTTCAACCCAATCGGCAACCTGTTTCTGGCTCGGCAAAGCCCGGACAAGTTTCTTGGCTTCGTTCACTTCCACAACCTTCTGATACAGGTTTTCCGGGTTGCGCTGGGCCAGCTCGGGGATGGTATCCACACCGGCTTCTTCCAGCAGGTCGGCATATTCCTGGCCGACGCCTTTAACCCGGAACAAATCGACATGGTTGACCCATTCAAGAACCAGCTTTTCGCTGACGCCAGCTTTTTCGGCAATCTCTTTACGCCCCTTCGGGGTGGCGCCTTCTTTCAACAGCTTTTCCGTTGAGGTGATGCCAGCCGCTCTCAACTTCTCCGCGTAAACTTCGCCAATTCCTTCTACATATTCCAATTTTGCCATATCGCATCTCCTTATATGAATTCTGTTTCCCTTTTTACTGTACGGTAAGGATACGGTTCCCCACCCAAATCGATATTATTCGCTCGCTTTCAGAGCCTGAATCAGAGGATTTATATAACGATTGTAGCATTAATTCCGGAAATAAAAAGCAAGCAACGGGATTAAAATATCTACAAACCTGAATCCTGACGTATCGGGCAATGCATGAATAGCCCTCAGACGCGTGGTCTGAGGGCTGTGGTCACCCCAACATCGAACGCGATCAATTCAAGGAGATATCTTCCGGAATCCCTGTAAGCAGTTCCGCGGCCTCACCCCACAGATGACTGTGGTCTGCCCAGCGCACCAGTTCGGCGTCCAGCCTGCCGTTGCAACCATGCACCAGCACCTCGGTAATCGAGCAATTGTGGTTAATATTAAAATTCTTCTGCCGGTCAGAAAGGTTCCCGCACAGGTCCGCCAGGGTATGGATAAACAACCCGCCATGACCCGCGATCAGGATATTCTTGCCGTCCTTGCCGGCCAGCACCGATTTAATCCCGGCCTGAAACCTGGCCCACAACTCGGCGCAGCTTTCTCCACCCGGGAAGCGGACATCTTTCTCGCCGCGCTGCCAGGCGTCTGTGATCTTACAATGCAGCGCCCAGTTTTCCGGTGTGGGGGGAAAGCGCTCCAGATCGCCGACATTCATCTCTCTGAAATTTTCATCAATTTTGGGGGTCAGCCCCAACGGGGCGGCGATGATTTGCGCCGTCTCGACCGTGCGGCGCAGCGGTGAGGCATAAATCTCATCTATTCGCATTCCGCTGAAATACCGCGCTGTCTGGCGGGCCTGCAGCACGCCTTTTTTGTTCAATGGGTAATCCACCAACCGGTAAGAAAATTGCCTGGTCACATTGGCCGGGTTTTCCCCATGCCGCACCAGATAAAGCCGATTCATTGCTTCTCCTTCACACAGGAGTTCTTCCACTCATCCAAAGAATCCCATGCTGTTAAATATTTTGTGCTGCCAAAACGCGATTCTATCACGTCCCCCTGACCCGGCGCAACCGCCAGGAAAGAACCAGACAACGGATTTCACTTGAAACCATTGTTTGGATACAGGATGATTACCCAATTGTTTAAGATGGTTCTGCCTGCCAGTTGAAAGGGATGAATAACGCCAAAAACCAAAAAAAATTTCTGTAAGGTCAGACCGGCTCTTCAGCCAGCAGTTCACCCTATCCACAATACAGCCTGGCATTTATTCAACAGTCCACACCCGGACGCGCATATCGGCCGCGCCCATCGCCAGCAGATTCCCATCCGCGGAGAAAGCCAGGCCGTACACGCCTTTGGGTTTGACCGCAAGAGTCTCCACCACCCGCCAGTCTTCCAGCGAGACCAGCGCCATCTGATGGTCCAACCCCACCGCAAGGAGCGGGCGGTCCGGCGAAAATGCCAGTGAAAACACGCCGACGTTTTCCAGAGCCAGTTTGGCCGTCTCGCGCCAATCCTCCACCGCGTGCGCGCGCAAGGTGCCGGCTGTATCTATCCAAATCAGAGAACGCCCGTCCGGGGTGAAAGCGACCCGTGCCGCCCCTGCTGGGTGTGCCGGGATTTCGCCAACCACTTTTTGGGTGGCCGCATCCCATACCACCACGCCGCCAAAGACATCGGCCGCGGCCAGCAGCCGCCCCTCCGGCGAAAAATCGACCGCGCAGACTTTCTTCTGGCCGCTTTTCAGCTCGCCGGTCTGCGCGCGGCCGGATAACGTCCACAGCTTGATCCGGTTATCATACGAGACCGTGGCTAGGGTGTCTCCATCCGGGGCAAGGACAGCGTCCGAAACGGTCTTGGTATGGCCTGTGAGGGTTGTGAGGAGCGCTCCATCCGGGAAGCGCCACACCCGGATGGTCTTATCGGTAGAGGCACTCACCAGACGGGTTTCATCGGGTGTCAGAACAATCGCGTTGACGCTGTTTTCGTGCCCTTCAAAAGCGCGCACCAACCGCCAGCCGGAGAGCGACCACAACCGGATAAGGTTGTCCATCCCGGCGGTAACCAGCGTCTCGCCATCCCGGGTGAATAACACCCGGATGACGTAATTGTCGTGCGCCTGAAATTCCGCGATCTTTCTCATCATTTCACCTGTCTGGAACGCGGCTGATTAAGCATTTGCTTCTTCAAGCCCGGAAGTGCAGTTCGGGCAGCGGGTGGCCTGAAGTGGAATTTCCGTGAAACAGTACGGGCACTGTTTGGTCGTTGGCGTTTCCGGGGCCGCTTTCTCTTCCCTGTCCAGGCGGTTGATCGCGCGGATCAGCAAAAAGATGACGAACGCCACAATCAGGAAGGCAATCACGGTGTTGATGAAAAGCCCGTAGTTGAGAGTAACCGCGCCCGCTTCCTGGGCGGCTGACAGACTGGCGTACGGCCCCGCGGGGTCGCCACTTTTCATCAGCAGGAACAGGTTAGAAAAATCCACGTTCCCCAGCAGCAGCCCGATGGGTGGCATGATGATGTCATCCACCAGCGATTTGACAATATTCCCAAACGCCCCACCGATGATGACTCCGACCGCCAGATCAACCACATTGCCGCGCATGGCAAAATCTTTAAATTCTTTCAACATGTTCGCAACCCCTTTCCTGGTTAGTTCCGGATAATAAAAAGGTTCTTATTAACTATTATATGCAGTTGAGACCAAAAAACCAAAAGTGTATCCAATCGCGTCGAATCCGGACAACGTTTTTCCACCCTTCTTTTTGAGAGAATGAAGCGTTGTATGTTTCCCGAATAAGGGCTTGACTATTTCATTAAGGCAGCCTGCAGGAAAACAAAATCGCCACTACAGGTCATCCCGCGCGGCAAGGCTTTACAGCAATCACTTTTATGATTATGCAAACTGTCGAGAGCGACTGCGGTCAACGCAACCTGAATCCCCGCTCCAATAGCGCCGCGGTCAACTGCTCCGCGGATTGAAAGGCAATCCCGGGCAGGCCAACTATTCCGCTTCCAAGGCCGGGATCATGGCGTTCACCAAGACGGTCGCCCGTGAGGTGGCCTCCAGGGGAATTGCGGTCAATGCCGTTGCCCCTGGTTTTATGAATACAGACATGACGAAGTTCCTCCCTGATAAGGTCAGGGACCATTTTCTCCAACAAATTCCTTTCGGGAGAATGGGTGAGCCAGAGGAGGTAGCAGAGGCCGTCTACTGGCTCTCTTCTGACGCGGCAAGCTATGTGACCGGTCAGGTTATTCATGTGAATGGGGGGCTGTTCATGTGACAAAGGACGGCGTTCAAGGCCCAGCATACAGTTGATAGAAAATTGAAGATTAGAAGGAGGAAAAGGTTTATGGCGGATATTCCCGAGAGAGTTGTTAAAATTATCTGTGATCAGTTAGACGTTGAAGAAAAGGATGTTGTTCCAAAGGCCTCGTTTGTGGACGATCTGGGAGCGGATTCTCTGGATCAGGTGGAACTCATCATGGCCATGGAAGAGGAGTTTAATATTTCCATCCCGGATGAAGATGCGGAAAAGATCGTCTCGGTCCAGGATGCGATTGACTATATTACTAAAACTTTGGGCTGAAAGGTTTTCTAAGCCATGTCTGCGCGTGTGAAAAGACGGGTCGTCATAACGGGCCTGGGTATGGTGACTCCCTTGGGCACGGGTGTCCAGAATAATTGGGAGGCGGTCTGTGCCGGGCGATCCGGAATAAGGGTCATAGAGAAATTTGATGTATCCCTCTTTCCGACCAAGATTGCTGGCGAGATCCGGGATTTTAGGTCCGAGGACTTTATGGATAAGCAGTCGGTGAGAAGATTGGATGTCTTTGTCCATTATGCCTTGGCATCGGCGAGGATGGCCAAGGAGGACTCGGGACTGAAGATCGATGCGCACAACCGGAACAGGATCGGCTCTATTACGGGATCAGGCCTGGGTGGACTCTCCATGCTCGAGCACTTCCACAAGGTTCTGATCGAACAGGGGCCGCGGCGCATCAGCCCCTTTTTCATTCCAGGCATCATCGCCAACATGGCCCCGGGCCAGATTGCCATTGAGTTCGGTGTCAAAGGGCCCAATCTGTCCATAGAAACCGCTTGTGCGGCGAGCTGCCATGCCGTCGGAGAGTCCTTCAGGCTCATCCAGGAAGGCAAGGCGGACGCCATGATTACCGGGGGTTCCGAGGCCGTGATCACCCCGCTGGCCCTTGGGGGCTTCTGCGCCATGCGGGCCCTGTCGACGCGAAACGACGAGCCCCAGAAAGCTTCGCGACCCTTTGACCTGAACCGGGACGGTTTCATCATGGCGGAAGGCTCAGGCATCCTGATCCTGGAGGAAATGGGCCAAGCCCTCGAGAGAGGCGCTCACATCTATGCCGAGGTGGCGGGATACGGCATGTCCGGCGATGCTTATCACATTTCGGCCCCCGAGCCGGACGGCGGGGGCGCGATACTCTGCATGAGGAATGCATTGGAGGACGGAGGTTTCAGGAAGGAGGACATCGATTACATCAATGCCCACGGAACCTCCACGAAGTTGAACGACGAGTCGGAAGCCAAAGCGATCAAGGCCGTTTTCGGGGAGCACG
>ENA-OSEO01006025-OSEO01006025.1-sediment-metagenome-genome-assembly--contig:-NODE-6025-length-11187-cov-3.800270_pt1 | contig 11187 bp, 8 predicted proteins | sample MGYA00237883_ERZ534232 | MGnify/ENA metagenome assembly ERZ534232
ATCGGCGCAGGAAGCGTTGTTACCCGGGATATCCCGGCCTATGCCCTGGCGGTGGGAAGCCCCGCAAGGGTCAGGGGATGGGTCTGCCGCTGCGGGGTAAAACTTACTGATAATCTTTCCTGCCCGGAATGCGGCAAGGGATACATTAAAACTGAGCAGGGACTTTCCGAGGAGATTTAAAGATTCATGAACAATTTTGAAAAACTGAAAACTATTATAGAAGAGAATAAGGAATTAGTAGGAATTTTAGGCCTGGGTTACGTTGGGCTCCCCCTGGCCGTGACCTTTGCAAAGAAGGGCATAAAGGTTCTGGGTTTCGAGAAGAGCGGCAGAAAGGTGGAAGCCCTGGGGCAGAAAAAAAATTACATCGCCGATGTAAGGGATGAGGATCTGGCCGCAGTTATTGACCGGGGGAACCTATGCGCCACCACGGATTTTTCCAGAATTGCCGAGTGTAATGCCGTGATTATCTGCGTCCCCACACCCCTGGACAAGTATAAGAAACCGGACATGAGTTTTATAGAATCCGCCTGCAGGGATATTGGAAGGTACATGAGGCGCGGAACCTTTATATGTCTAGAGAGCACCACTTACCCCACCACTACGGAGAATTTCATGCTTCCCCTGCTGGAGGAGGTGTCGGGCTTGAAATGCGGAAGCGATTTCTGGCTATGCTTTTCCCCGGAAAGGGTGGATCCGGGCAACAGGGAGTACAAGACGGATAACACCCCCAAGGTAGTGGGCGGTCTGGGCAGAGAAGCAGAGGAGCTTGCCCTGGCTCTTTACGGCAAGGCGATAAAGCATCTTTTCCCCGTCTCCAGTCCCAGGGTGGCGGAGATGGTAAAAATCCTGGAGAACACCTACCGCCTTGTAAACATCTCCCTTATCAACGAGCTTGCCCTTCTTGCCGGAAAGATGGATATAAACATCTGGGAGGTAATAGAGGCGGCTAAAACAAAACCCTACGGTTTCCAGGCCTTTTACCCAGGCCCCGGTATAGGCGGCCACTGCATCCCCCTGGACCCCTTTTACCTGGAGCATATCGCCAAGAACTACAATTTTGACCTCTCCATGATCCACACCGCCGGCCAGATAAACAATCTTATGCCCTACAGGATGATGAACAAGATCACCTATGCCCTTAACCGGCAGAAAAAGGCACTTAACGGGTCCAAGGTTCTGTTCCTCGGCGTTGCCTACAAGCCGGATATCGGAGATGAACGGGAATCCCCCGCCCTGGCGGTGATGGACGAGGTGGCGAAAAAGGGAGCAGAGGTTTCCTACCACGACCCCTATGTGCCGGAGGCTGCAACAGAGCACGGCAGAAACTACACCTCCGTCCCCCTGACAGAAGAAACCCTTGCTGCGGCGGACTGCGTTGTTCTTACTACTAACCACTCCTGCTTTGATTCAAATTTTATAACCCAGCACGCTCGGCTCGTAGTCGACCTTCGTAATGTTGTAAAAAACGTAAGGATCGAAGACGGGAAGGTGTTTAAGTTGTAGGGAAATGTTCATAATCAAAAATATTTCTAATACATTTCAGTTTGATAAAAAGGAATAAATTGTCTTATATTTTTATTAAGATATATATATTATTTTATAGTGTAGTTTTTTACATTTGAAATTAAGGATAATAAGCTTGATAAAACAAATATTTTTTGGATTCATAAAAGGAATAGTTAAAATATTAAAAAAAATACTTTTAGGAATCTGGTACTTTCTCTATTGTATATTAGATTTTATTATACCAAAAGATCATAAAATAGTTATTTTTTCACAACAAAAAGAGAGGTTTTTTGATAATGGCAGGGCTTTTTTTGAATATATTTCAGCTGATGATAAATGGAAATCTGTTTGGTTAGCAGAAAACAATGAAGTTAAAAATAAGATAAAAACTATAAATCAAAATTATAATGTTTTATTATATTATAGCTTAAAGGGGTTTTGGACAGCTCTTAGAGCAAAATTTATGATAATAACATATAGCTTAGGTGATTTTGGGCCTTATAAATATTCTTCACGTAATAAAATAAAAATACAACTTTGGCATGCTATTACAGTAAAAGGATACGGCCTTTTAGATAATAAATTTACAAATAAAAGAATGAAAAAATATATAAACAAAGAAACAAAAAACTATAATTTAGTTATTTCTTCTTCACCTATAGATAGATATGTAACAGCATGTTGTACAGGTGTAAATGTAAGAAATGTTATTGTTACAGGTTTGCCAAGAAATGATTTATTATTAGATTCAAATAATAATAATAAGGATAGTATAAAAGGTATAAGTATATCAATTAAAGAAAAATTAAATGAATTCAAAATAATTCTTTATGCACCTACCTTTAGAGATGAAGGTGTAACGTTATTTTTCCCATTCTCTGATTATAATGAAACTGAATTAATAAAATATCTTAGAAAGAAAAATGCTGTCATATTAGTACGTCCACATCAAAATGATTTTAAAAACCAAAAAGAACTTAAAATAAAAGAAGATTCTTCTTCTGGTCTCATTTTATTAGCAGGTAATGCTGAGATAAATGATGTTTCAACATTATTACCATATGTCGATGTGATTGTAACTGATTATTCATCAATATATATTGATTTACTCCTTCGTGATATCCCACCCGTTTTTATCCCTTATGATTTAGATATGTATGAGAGTGTAAGAGGATTGGCTTATCCTTATGATCTTATTACACCAGGACCAAAGGTATCAAATCAAGATGATTTTTTATCTGCAATAGATGATGCACTTGAAAGAGCTCCTGATTATTTAGAAAGAAGATATAATGTAAAAAATATGTTTCACTATTATAACGATGGGAAGGCTTGTGAGCGTATTTTAAATATAATGGAAGAAAAATTAAAAATATTAGATGTAAAAAAATGAATAAGATTCTTAAAATTAAACTTATACAAGTAATGAATTAGAATGAATAAAGATATTGTTAAAATAGGAACTAATAGTCTCTTAATGTTAACTAGAAAAACCATTGATATAGGTCTAGGTTTATTAATTTCCATACTTATTGCAAGGACTCTTGGTAAAGAAGGCCAAGGGATATATACCCTTGTGGTTCTTCTGCCTACAATGATAGTAACTTTTTTAAATTTCGGTGTTGGACCTGCCACTATTTACTATTCCAGTAAAAAAGATGCAGATATCAAATCAATTATCATGACAAATATAATTACTGGTTTAATATTTAGTTTTCTTGGAATTATTATTGGTGGTGTCATTATATACTTTATAGGATATAAAATATTCAGTGGGATTAATTCTGTATTTCTATGGATTGCTTTAATAAGTCTACCTGCAAAAATGTTAGTATCTTTTTTACTTACAATATTTTTAGGTCTACAAGATTTTAAAATCTATAATGCTATAGGAATATTCCAAAAAATATTATTTTTAGTACTCTTAGTGGTGTTATTATTTATAGAAAAGAATGTTGTACAAACTATTATAGCTTTTATTGTTTCGGATTATATAACATTTCTTAGTATTATTTTTATATTACTAAGAAGAAGATTGTTGCATCTGAATAGAAAGAATATAAAAATAATTTTGATAAAAAATATATTTAATTATGGTATAAAAGCACATCTTTCCAATATCCTTGCCTTTTTAAACTATAGACTCGATATGTTTATATTAGGAGCATATACAAATCCGGCTGCGGTTGGAATATATTCTGTATCTGTATCTCTTGCAGAAAGGTTATGGATTTTTTCTCAGGCTATCTCTACTGTTATGTTACCGAAAATATCTTCTTTAGAGGATACAAAACAAAGGAATGAGCTAACAGCTTTGGTAAGCAGGAATATATTTGTTATTTCTGTATTAATATCATTCCTTATTTATATTTTTAGTAAAGGGATTATAATTATTCTATTTGGTAAAGAATATGTAGAGGCCACAAAATCGCTCAGAATCCTTTTACCTGGTATAGCAATAGGAAGTATGTCCAGAATATTGTCCAACCATTTATCTGGGATAGGAAAACCGCAAATTAATATGTATTATGCATTTATTACTGTAGGATTAAATATAATTTTAAATATAATACTTATACCAAAATATGGAGTATCAGGTGCAGCTCTTGCTACTACAATTACATACTTTGTAAATGGGATATTAAAAATATTATATTTTTCCTTGGTAATTAAAATACCATTAAATAAGTTTCTTTTAATTAAGAAAGCTGATCTTGATCTATATAAATTATTATTTTTAAAGTTGTCTAGAAAAATGATGAAAAATAAAAAATAAAGTGATGTTCAATTAAAACATTGCTATACAAATATAAGAATATGAAAGTATTGATAATTCCATCTGCTTATCCAAATAAATATAATACTTTAAGAGCAACATTCTATAGGGATCATGCTTTAGCACTAAAGTCGGTAGGAAATGAAGTTGTTGTACTTGCCGTTATTCCTATATCCTTAAAGAGTATAATTTTAACAAAACGGATTAGATTGGGATTCTCCTATTTGGATGATGAAGGAATAAAAACATATTTATTTGAGTATCTATCCATTCCAAAGCTTAGATCCTTAAATAATATTATTAGAACCCAGATAGGAAAAAAAATATATAAAAATATTTGTTTAGGTTGGAATAAACCAGATATTGTACATGTGCATAGTTTCTTAGCCGGAGAATTAGCTATATGGATAAAAAGAAAATACAACATTAAATATGTATTAACTGAACACAGTTCTGGTATTGTAAGAGAGCTTTTTAAATATTCTCAAAAAAGTCTAATTTACCGTTCCTTTAAAAACGCTTCTGTTTGCACTGCAGTTAGTTTATTATTTGTAGAAGAATTATCAAAGCGATATAAAATACCATTTGTATATACACCAAATGCGATTGATTTTACATTTTATAATAACAAAAAAAAACCTATTAAAAAATCAAAAGAAGTAATAAGAATATGTAACGTTGCCTTTATTACTGAAATAAAAAAACAAGACCGTTTAATTGAATCCATTATCCGTGTTGTTACTTTATATCCTAATATTGAGCTGCATATTGCCGGAGATGGCCCTGAAAGAATCAATTTAGAAAAAATTGTAGAAACTTATAATATATCAAAAAAGATAATTTTTCACGGAATTCTTAATCGTAAAAGAGTCGTCGAGCTTATGAAAAGTTGCGATATTTTTGCCCTTTCGAGTGATTATGAAACTTTTGGAGTAGTAGTGATAGAAGCTTTGGCCTGCGGTTTACCTGTAATTTCAACTAAATGCGGCGGTCCGGAAAGTATAATTACAGATCAAAAACTTGGCCTTTTGACTGAAAAAGATGTTGATAGCTTTACCGAAGGTCTTTTATGTATAATAAGAAAATATAAGGAGGGATATTTCGACTCTAACTATATAAACTCTGCTGCTAGGGAAAAATATTCCTTTGAATCTGTTGGGATTAAAATGACTTCTATTTATAATGAAGTTCTGGAAGACAAGCATGATATTAATCCATGATATAGAAAATACTAGATATCAAATATATCCTAAAACAAATCTTTTTATCTTTCTTATATTAGTCGGTTCAAGTTTATTACCACGTTTCCCTTTTGGAACTCTTGAATTACGTATTTCCGATTTTATATCCTTATTGGTACTTCCATTATTTTTTGTTCTATTTGGAAAAATAGTAAAATCAAAGCTATTAAAATTATTGTTTTTGTTTTATATTGCAATTATAATAAGCACAGCTTTTGGATACACTTTTCATAGAGTACCAATTGTTGTTGGCGATATTAATGAAATTGTGCGAATGTCAATACCTCTCTTCATTTTATGGGCATGTAATTTTATTTGTATAGAAGACATTCGTATTACAATAATCAGGTTTTTTAAAGTAAGTTCCCCTTTGATTGCGGGATTATCTTTTTTGCAAGTGCTTATTCCAAAAACTCTGCCGCTTTGGTTATTAAATGCCTATGGTGGAAAAACCCACGTTGAACTTCTTATTACCCGCTCTTCTCCTAGAATATTTGCAACAGGATCAGACCCAAATATTGGCGGAGCAATTCTGTTACTCTTCTTGTTTTTTCATATAATCTCGTTTTTTTTAGAGAAAAGATTTAGGAATATTGTATGGACCGCGATTTTTTTGTTTTTATTGGGGGTTACCTCCAGTAGGACTGGTTTAGCCGCACTTGTTTTTGTGGTTTTTATAATAATTATATTTTACAGTAAAATTAAACCGGGTATTAAAATATTGCTTCTATGTTTAACCTTCATTTTTCTAATTTTATTATGGTATCAATCTGATTATGTACGAATTGGTTTTCTTTTACTGTTAAAAGGAGAAAACAGATCCTGGTTAATGCGAATTGATAAATTTCAGGAGGCAGTATCCTTATTTAAAAGATCTCCGCTATTGGGTTGGGGCCCTGCAAAGGCTATACATACTAGAACTGTGGATGGGGAATATTTTTTACTACTTAGACGTTATGGTTTGGTTGGTTTGAGTTTATTTTTAATATTTTTTTTCAAAGCTCTTCAAAAAGCATTAAAAATATTTAGCGATAAAGGTATATTTATTAAAGAAGACAGAATAATTGCAGGCACTTTCACCCTATATTCCTTAGCAGCTTTCATTTTAATGATAACGAACAATTTTTTTTCCGGGTATCAACTAGTGGGTCCATATATGGTACTCCTTGGTTTTTTAGAAAAAATAGATCTTGAAAAACAATATACCTCTAATATAGATGATGTATAAGCTATGATTAAAGGTGAATAATATATGAGAATTGCACATCTTACATCTGCTCATCCCAGGAATGATATTAGAATATTTTATAAACAGTGTTGCTCATTACAAAAACATGGGTATCAAGTATATTTGATTGTTGCAGATGGTAACGGTAATGAACAGAAACAGGGGATAAGTATAATTGATGTTGGCAAGAGTAAAAACCGATTTTATAGAATGTTTAAATCAACAATAAATGTTTTAAAAAAGGCAATTGAAATAGATTGTGATGTTTATCAATTACATGATCCAGAGTTACTACCAATTGGATTAGTGCTTAAAATGAAAGGAAAAATAATCATCTTTGATTCACATGAAGATGTGTCAAGCCAAATATTAGATAAAGAATATATTGCATATCCGTTACGAAAAATAATTAGCTTATTATACGAAATATTTGAAAAAAATGCTTTTCGAAAATATAATTTCATTTTCTCAGCAACGCCATATATATCTGAAAAGATAAGAAAACACAATTCCTCAGTATTAAATATAAACAATTATCCTTTTCTTGAAGAATTCAACACTCAATATACACCTTATAATAAGAGGTTTTTATGTATTTCATATATAGGTAGTCTATCAAACATAAGGGGTATAAAGGAACTTGTCCAAGCAATGGAATGGTGTAATAAGGAAGTGACCCTGAAAATTGCAGGCTCTTTTAATTCTAAAATACTTGAAGAAGTAGTAAAGAATTATCTGGGCTGGAAAAAGGTGAAATATTATGGGTTAATTAGTAGGGATGAAGTTAACCAAATACTTTCAGAAAGCCTTGCCGGGATAATAACCTTTTTACCTGTAAAAAACCATGTAAATGCTCAACCAAATAAAATATTTGAATATATGTCTGCAGGTATACCAGTAATATGTTCTGATTTTCCACTTTGGAAAGATATTGTAGAGGGCAATAGATGTGGTATATGTGTTAACCCAGAAGATCCGAAATCCATTTCAAAAGCTATAGACTGGGTTATTAACAATCCAATAGAATCAGAAATTATGGGAAAAAATGGTTTAGAGGCAGTAAAAGAAAAGTATAACTGGGTAAAGGAAGAGGTAAAGTTATTAAATTTATATAAGGAACTACAAAAATAGATTTATGAAAAAGATAATAATACTATGCCAGTTCGCTGGTACGCCAGATAATGGTATGAACTACCGTCCATATTTCCTTGCAAAATATTTTATAAAAAATGGATATGAGACAAAGATAGTCGCAGCTGGATATCATCATCATATGAAAAGGGTTAAAAACACTACAAAAAAGATTATTACAGAAGAAATTGATGGTATAACATTTATATGGATTCCTTGTAGAAGATATGAACAAGGAAATACTATTCATCGTATTCTTAATTTCATTGAATTCTTTTTTAAAGTTCTGATTATCAATAGAGAAAAATATTTTGATGGATCTGCTGATGCAGTTATTGGATCTTCCCCAAGTCTTCTTTCCGGTCTTAATGGTTTTTTTCTGGCAAAAAGACTAAAATCGAAATTTATTTTTGAGGTTAGGGATCTTTGGCCTTTATCAATTGTTGAACTAAAAGGAATAAGTGATAAGAATATTATTATTAAATTTTTATTTTCTATTGAAAGATTCTTATACAGAAATGCAGATAAAATTGTAACCGTTATGAAAGAATCAATGGAATATATAGAAAAAAAAGCAGGTGATGTAAAAAAAATATATTGTCTTCCAAATGGAATTGATCCAACTGAAGATTGCAGCAATAATGTTCCCTGCTATGTATCAAACTGTATAGATATAATAAAAAATATAAGAAAAGAGGCATTTGTTTTTGGTTATACAGGATCTTTAGGTGCCATAAATGCAATGGAGAATGTAATAAAAGCAGCAGAACTTGTGCAGGATTTAGGGATAGTCTTGTTTATAATCGGTGAAGGTTCAAAAAAAGCTCTTCTTGAAACAATGGTGAAAAACAATGGCATAAAGAATATCTATTTCTACCAATTTATAGAGAAACAATATATATCTATGATAATTTCTGAATTTGATGCTTGTATTATTAGCTGGCATGAAACCAAACTATATAAATCAGGGACTTCTCCAAATAAGATTTATGAATATATGTATGCTGGAAAACCAGTTTTGCAAGCATTATCTTATGCAAAAAATATAGTTCATGAAAGTGGTTGTGGAATAACAGTAGAAGCTGGGAATCCAGAAGCCTTTGCAGGCGGTATGAAAGAAATCGTATCACTTGATAAATCGACTTTAAAGGATATGGGCCTAAGGGGTAAGCAGTATGTTGAAGAAGGTTATCTTTATAACAAAATTGCATCGGATTATTTAAAATTAATTTTTTAAAAGTTAAGTGAGAAGGAAAATGATTAATATTTTAACAATTATTGGAGCAAGGCCACAATTTGTAAAAGCAGCTGTTTTCAGCCGTTTTATAAGAAGAGGTAAATATAAAGAATGTATCAATGAGATAATCATACATACAGGACAACATTTTGATGAAAACATGTCTAAAATATTTTTTAATGAACTGGATATTCCAAGACCAAATATAAATCTGGGAATAGGGGGCAGTTATCATGGAGCTATGACAGGTGCTATGTTGGAGAAAATCGAACTTGTGATTTTGGATAAGAAACCTGATCTTCTTATGGTTTATGGTGATACTAATTCTACTTTAGCCGGAGCTCTTGCTGCATCCAAGTTAAATATTCCTGTGGTTCATATAGAAGCAGGATTGAGAAGTTTTGATAGAACTATGCCGGAAGAACAGAACAGAATCGTCACTGATCATTTATCAACCTATCTGTTTTGTCCGACTGAGACAGCAATGGAGAATTTGTCAAGGGAAGGTGTTATTAGCGATTCAAATACTGGATATCAGATTTATAATGTTGGCGATATAATGTATGATGCATCATTATATTATAGAAAAGTAGCCTTTAACCGACCTGAAGAAAAAAGGTTAATTAAAAGTAGAATTATTCCAGAACGTTATACCCTACTAACAATTCATAGAGCTGAGAACACTGATAATCCAAATAAACTAAAAGCCATGCTTGAAACACTTCAAATTGTTTCCGATTTACCAATAGTATTTCCAGTTCATCCTCGCACAAGAAAAGCAATATATTCAAATGGAATTACATTGGGTTGTAAAATCATTGCAATAGACCCGGTAGGTTATCTCGATATGATTGATCTGGAAACAAATTGTGATTTCATTATTACCGATTCTGGCGGAGTTCAAAAGGAAGCCTGTTTTTTTAAAAAACCTTGTATAACTTTAAGGGAAACAACAGAATGGATTGAAACAGTAAAAACAGGTTGGAATGTTTTAGTGGGATCAAATCCAGAGTTAATTTCTAAAGCTGTCAAAAATAGGAAGGTACCATTAAAAGATCCTGATTTTTATGGTGATGGAAATGCTAAAATTAAAATAACTGATATTCTTCTTGCTATAAATAAAAAACGAGTTTGATTGTTATATTGATTAATTAGACAAAATCAATTTTGTTTTTATTCTTTTTCTATGAGGTGTAAAATGAAATCCGTCTATGTAGCCTTAAGTGTGGATTTTCTTCATCCAGGACATATGAATATTCTGAAAGAAGCAGCAAAACTTGGCGATATTACCGTAGGTTTGCTAACCGATAGAGCGATTGCCTCGTATAAAAAGTTGCCCATGCTTGGATTTGAACAGCGTTGTCAGATTGTGGAAAATATAAAGGGAGTTGTAAAAGTGGTTCCTCAGGAGACTTTGGATTACACGGAGAATCTTCTGACTTTTAAGCCAGATTATGTTGTTCATGGGGATGACTGGAGAACGGGACCTCTTAAACCGGTACGGGAACAGGTAGTTAAAACATTGGAAGCCTGGGGTGGAAAGCTTGTAGAACCCCCTTATTCGCCAGGATATTCTGCAAGGAACTTAAACAGTGCAATTCAGGAAATAGCAACAACACCGGATATACGCAGAGGAAGGCTTAAAAGACTTTTGGAGGCAAAGGAAATAGTAAGGATATTGGAAGCTCATAATGGTTTAAGCGGTCTGATAGCTGAAAACGCTGCTGTAGAAGAAGGAGGAGTAACCAGGGAATTTGACGGTATGTGGATAAGCAGTCTTACCGATTCCACAGCCAAAGGGAAACCAGATATAGAACTGGTGGATTTCACCTCCCGTCTTGTCACTATAAACGATATCCTTGAGGTCACAACAAAACCAATAATCTTGGACGGCGACACAGGTGGAGTGCCGGAGCATTTTTTCTATCTTGTAAAAACTCTGGAGCGCCTTGGGGTTTCGGCTGTAATAATTGAGGATAAGACGGGATTAAAAAAGAACTCCCTATTGGGGACAGAGGTTGAACAAAAGCCCTGTCCGATCGAGGAATTTGTGGAAAAGATCCAT
>ENA-OSEO01006026-OSEO01006026.1-sediment-metagenome-genome-assembly--contig:-NODE-6026-length-11183-cov-3.964164_pt1 | contig 11183 bp, 7 predicted proteins | sample MGYA00237883_ERZ534232 | MGnify/ENA metagenome assembly ERZ534232
AACGCGTTTGACAATATTGACAGAAATCGCAAATCCAACACCACTGTTGATGGGCTCCCCTGAAATATTGATCCCATTGGTGCGAATGGCACGATTGATCCCAATCACTTCTCCGTTCAAATTCAGAAGCGGCCCCCCCGAGTTGCCCGGATTGATTGAGGCGTCTGTCTGGATGATGTCGCCCGCAGAGTATGTTCCTCCCTCAGGGGATTCACGCAGGGAAGAAAGCGTCCGGCCTTTGGCAGAGACAATGCCCACAGTCATGGTGCTATCCAGGCCAAAAGGGTTGCCAATGGCAACCACAGTCTGGCCGATTCGGGTTTTGTCAGAATCTCCGAGAGGCAATGGAAAGAGGATTTCGGCTGGAGCGTTTGTTTTGATTACCGCGATATCCGAATCCAGATCTGTGGCGATCACTTCGCCGCGAACCTTGTGCCCGGAAGGAAAATCTACCTCGAGGTCTTCAGCCCCTTCGACCACGTGATAGTTTGTAACAATATGGCCTTCTTTATCGAAAACAAAACCGGAGCCTAACCCGCCGCCTATGGATGTGAGGGTTTGAATTGCCACCACGCCGGGGTTTACATTCTCATAAAGAGATACCAGAATATCCTCCGTCTGGTTTGGAGAACCGGTGAGAATGGAGGTATCCGCTGGAGTTGGGTTTGTTATTGGGATGGTTGGGGTCGCAAAGCGTTGCGCTTCCTGTGTTACGGCTTCTTTGTTCTCGCGTTCACCCAATGTAAACATGGTTTGGCAGGCAATAGTGCTCACCATAAACAAACCAATTAAAAGCCAAACAAAAATTTTCTTCATGGTTTTACACCTTTAATTGTAGCGACTTTTTGAGCATTTAGCTATTTCGAAGTTGCTCAAAAAGCTCTTTTTGCTGAGGTGTCAGGTTTTTGGGAATCTGCACCTTGACACGAGCATAGAGGTCCCCAAACACTTTGGGCGACTTTAACTTTGGCATACCGCGGCGTGCCAGCCGGAAGGTTTGTCCGGGCTGCGTGCCAGGGGGAACAGTCAACAGGACGTTTCCGGCGGGAGTGGGCGTGGCAACCTGACCACCCAATACGGCGGTATAAAGATCAATTGAAATGTCTGTGTACAGATCATCCTCTTTTCTTTCAAAATCGGGATGAGGAGCGACATCAATGATCAGATAAACATCTGCTTTCTGCCCATCTGGTCCCATTGGGCCAACACCAGACATTCGCACTTTGGTGCCGGTTTTCGCGCCAATGGGGATCTTTATTTCATAGCGCTGTCCATTAATTTCAATCATTCTGTTGGCGCCGTGATAAGCTTCATGCAGCGAGATGGTCACGGGTTGTTCGTAGGCTGGTTGTGGCCTGGCCTGCTGCCGCCGGGGGGGCGCGCCTCTTCTGTAAGCAGTCTGTCCGCCCATTTGTCCGAAAATGGCGTTAAAGAAGTCTGAAAAACCGCTTGTGCCAAACAGGTCTTCCATATTGCCAACTTCAACTCTGGTTCCACCACGCGGAGATTGAGTGAACCAATCGTCCCAGTTGAAACTCCCGCCTGGTTGGCCAGTTCTTTGCCATTGGCTGTAAGAAGAACCGAGTTGATCATAATGGCTGCGTTTCTCGGGGTCGCTTAAGACGTCGTTCGCTTCGTTAATATCTTTAAATTTTTCTTCAGATGATTTATCACCCGGGTTGCGATCCGGATGGTATTTCATTGCCAGTTTACGGTAAGCCTTCTTGATCTCTTCGGAACTGGCTTTCCGGTCGACACCAAGGATTTTATAATAATCTTTATATTCCATGATTTCATTTTATTCTCTGCTGATCTGTAGAGTCAAGCGAATTAATAGATATCTTATACGAATCTTACCAGACACTAAAATGATTTTAATGAATCATCAGGCAGGAGGGTTGGCTGCTTCCTTGTATTGCTGTCTCCTGTGGTTGATTAAGGAATCATGAACTTGCTACCGCGATGGATATTAAAAGCCAGTTTCATTTTTGTTTACTCCATGCTATGATTTAAACACAAATGAGTCGTACCGCTGACCGAATTCTGATTGTTGAAGAAGACCCTATTATCTGCGATTTGATTGCCCGACAGGCTCTTGGAGCGGCTGGTTATGGGACTATTGTGGTCAACAACTCATCAGCCGCAATTTCCAGAGTGGTTCAAGAGAGTCCTGATGCGATCATTGTGGATCTGTCCCTCCCTGGTTTAAGCGGCAAGGATCTGCTGGTTGCTCTGACCGCGCAGAATATTGATATACCGGTTGTGGTGCTTGCCAAAGGAGGGGACGAGGCGGATATTGTTCATGCGTTTCGACTGGGAGCGAGTGATTATCTGCTGTGGCCTGTCCGTGAGGCCGAAGTGATCACGGTGATGGAGCGTGTATTAAAACATGCTCACACTGCCAGTGAACGCGAGCAGCTGTCCCAAAAACTGCAACAAACCAACCAGGAACTTAAACAGCGAGTCCAGGAATTGACCACGATTTATTCGATTGGCAAAGCAGTCACCTCAATTATGGACCAGACGCTGCTTTTTGACCGGATCCTTGAAGGCGCGGTCAGTGTGACACAATCTGACATGGGATGGTTTTTGCTGCGTGAAGAAACGGACCAGGCGTTTTTGATCGTCGCGCAGCAAAATCTGCCTGATTCTCTGGCAGCATATGTTAATCATTCCTGGGATGATGGGTTGAGCTCGCTGGTCGCCATGTCGGGAGAAACCCTTTCGATCCAGGGTGAAGCCTTGAATCGTTTTAAAATTGCCAATCTGGGCCGGTCTGTGCTGATAGTTCCGATCAAGGTGCAGAAAGCGGTTATTGGCATGCTGGTTATGGTGCGGAAGAGTGCCAAACCCTTCAGTGAACGCGGGCAGCATATTCTGGAAGCGATGGCGGATTATGCTTCAATCTCTCTGATCAATGCGCGCTTGTTCCAGGAATTGGAACAAAGGGCCCAAAAATTTCAAAGTGCTGCAGAAACTGCCCGGCTCAGCCAGCAAGTTACCAATGAGTTGTTGAAAGAAGTTAAAGTGCAGCTTCAAATCCCCATGGAGCATTTGCAACAAATTGAAGCAAAATTGAATAAGCCTGCTATGGCACGATGGACGGCGGATCAACGCCAGCAGCTGGTTGATCTGAATTCGCGATTAAAGATGGTTGAACAAACTGTAGAGGCAATTGCGCCGGCAGAGCTGTTGAGTTTGTCGGACAGCGCGAAACCAGTTGACCTGGTTTTGGTCGCACAGAGCATGATTAATTGTGTTCAACCTTTTGCGCAACGAAAGAACTGCACGCTGTTTGCAGAAATACCTGAAAAACCTCTCTGGATTGGGATTGAAAAGAGTCTCCTGTCACAAACGATTCTTTTGTTTCTGATTAATATTATCCAAGTCAATCGTTCAGGAGGGCAAATACGTGTGCAAGTTGGTCGTTTATCTGATAAAATGGCGTATATCGTTGTTAATACCATTGAATTGGTGTTAAATGGCAAGGAAGTTTCCCAAATATTTGATGGGTCTTATTATCCCAAGCCAGAAGACAGAAGCCGATTTGGGGGACTTGGAACCGGTTTGCCATTATTAAAAAAGTTGATTGATCGAAAGAATGGGAAATTATGGGTTGAAAGTGATCCCGAAAATGGTTCACGTTTCTATCTTTCTGTGCCATTGCAAATTGGCTGAAACGGACAGGTAAATATGTCTCCTGCTCAACAAATCAAAGGCCGTATCTTAGTCCTGATATCGGACTCCAGAGTGAACAAGCTGCTGGAGAATATTTTGCTTTCCAGCGGTTATGAAGTGATCTTCTGCGAAGAACAGAAATGCGCTCAAAAAGCGATTGAGTTGAAAGTGCCGACATTGATGATGCTGGGGGAAAAGCTGCGGGATGGTAATGGCTTGAATTTTGCGCAATCGATTCTCAAAAAATACCCAGGCCTTCCAATTATTCTTTTTGTGGAACGGGAAACTCCGGAAATTTTGAAGGAGATTATCCGGTGTGGCATAGCAGATTATTTGTGTTTGCCTTTGCGGGTTGATGATATTCTGACGGCTGTAGAAAACGCGCTTTCAAAGGCGCATCAGAATAAGCAATGGGTTTTGTTGGAAGCAAAACGCGCCACCGCCAGTCTGCAGCGAAAAGTAGATGAGCTGGAAACAATGACCCAACTGGGGCACCATATTAATGGATCTTTGGATCTGGACAGCGTTCTTTCTTCCATTGTTGACGCGGCAGTTGAACTGACTGGTGCTGAAGAAGGCAGCCTGTTGCTTCTGGATGAAGAAACCGGCGAACTCTATATGCGCGCATCCCGTAATTTCCAGGAAGAATTTGTGCGCACTTTCCGTTTACCCACTCAGGATACCCTGGCGGGTTCTGTGATCCAGTCCGGTGAAGCGATCTTGCTGGATGAGTCTTCACCCACCAAGATAAAAACAGCTTATCTGGTTCACAGCCTGGTTTATGTCCCAATCTCAAAAGAAGGTCGTGTTTTTGGCGTTTTGGGTGTGGATAACCGCCAGAAACACCTGCCTTTTACGGCGCGTGATGTCAAATTGCTGTCGGCAATTGCCGAATTTGCAGTCACAGCAATTGATAATGCCCGATCGCATGAGAATACGCTTCTCGAGCGGAATAAGCTCAGTACGATCTTATCGGCTATTGAGGATCTGGTGATTGTGGTGGATGATCAAAATCAACTGGTCCTGGTCAATGATGCGGCGCGCTCAGTGTTTAGCTTAGGGGATGAGGATTTTGCTGGAAAGCATTTCAGAGATGTCTTTTCACAACAAGAGCTGGTTGAATTGGTAGAGTCTTCTGATAAAAGGAACTTTAATTGGCTGGAGGTTTCACTTGAAGGCGACCGGGTGTACAGCACACAGATTGCCCCAATCCCAAACCTGGGTATGGCAATCACCTTGAATGATATTACCTATCTCAAGCGTTTGGATATCATTAAGACGGAGTTTGTGAATACGGTTTCCCACGATTTGCGTTCGCCGCTGACCGCGATTATGGGGTATGTTGATTTGATCGAAAGAACCGGCTCGGTTTCTGAAATGCAGCATGATTTCATCCGGCGTGTTCAGATCAGTGTTCAGAATATTACCAATCTGGTAGATGATTTGTTGCTGCTGGGGCGGGTTGAAGCAGACGCGGACGCGATGCTGGAAGATGTGTTTTTGGACCAATTGATCAATTTTGTTTCAGATCAATTCGCGGATCAGATCAAACGGCATAAACATGAATTCTCTTATGATCATCCAGATAATTTTATGCCGATCCGAGCTCATCCAACCCATATCCAGCACATGATTGAAAATCTGCTGGATAACGCGATCAAATATACTCCTCAGGGCGGGGTGATTAGCGTGAGCGCGAAAATAGAAAAAGATCAGGCTGTGATGCAGATCCGGGATACAGGGATTGGCATTCCTTCTCTGGATATGCCTTATATCTTTGACAAATTCTATCGGGCCAGTAATGTGGATAGTGACACAGTTGGAACGGGGTTGGGCTTATCCATTGTTAAGGCGATTGTGGATAATCACAGTGGACGGATCTGGGTAGATTCAAAGCTGGGGCAGGGATCGACTTTCACCGTTGTTTTTCCATTGAAGAAGGCTTAAGATAAATTTTAAGATAAATTCCTAAAGGCGCCGTATGGCGTGTTTAGGTTTTAATGGGATGGTTTGAGCCTTGACATATAGGGGCTGAAACGTTTATAACAGTGTAAAAATTACACGAAGCGGTATGACTCTTTTAAGGAGCTAAAATGAGTGTTTTTGATGATAAACGCCTGGATAATTCTGTTTTCAAATTGGATGTTGGCAGAATGCGGAAGGGTTGGTATACCGATAAATATTTTACCAATATTGCTTATATGTTGAAGAAGCTGGCTGAAAGCGGCTATACCTATGACGGAAAATCACATCACTTGCCCGAAGGGATCTCACCGGAAGGTGTTTCGTGTGGGGACATCGAAGTGGAGATGCAGTGGTTTACCCGCCATCCGGGCAAAACGATCGTGGTAGGTGTTGATAAAGCGCTGACCATGCTTGAACATTGCACAGGGTATTGGCAGGGTGAAGAATTTGTTAACACCGCCAAAGCGCTTGAAGTCTGGGCCGTGCACGATGGGTGTACCGTGCAGAGTGATGGGAATCCACTGAACGTTAGGCCGGTTCTAAAAGTTCGTGGTCGCTATCGTGACTTTGCCCAACTGGAGACTCCCACTCTGGGAATTCTGGCGCGGGCCAGCAGGGTAGCAACCAATGTTTACGAGACTCTTGTCGCGGCTCGTGGAAAACCCATGCTGTTTTTCCCGGCTCGTTTTGATATTCATGAGGTACAGGCTGCCGATGGATATGCTTATCACATCGCGGTACAACGCTATAACATGGACCACGCCAGCACGCTGGGGCCATTTATTTCCACAGACGCACAGGGTGACTGGTGGGGCGGATACGGCGGGGGAACAGTCGCCCACGCTGCCATTGCTTCCTTTTTGGGTGACACTGCTGAAGCCATGCTGACCTTTTCCCGGGTGCTGCCAAAAGATATCCCGCGGATCGCTCTGGTCGACTTTAATAATGATAGTATTGATGATTCAAAGAAGGTTTGCAAGTCCATGTTTGAAGCGTATCGGGCTCATGTCGACGCAGGCAAGCCGGAAGAAGCGGAGCAATACAAATTGTACGGTGTCAGGCTGGATACCAGCGCTTCTTTACGAGATGTTTCAGTCCCCCCGCTGGGAGATCCTGGGCTTGACCTGGGTGTTACCCCGCGGCTGGTGTTTTTAGTGCGGCAGGCATTGGATTCGGTCTGGAAAGAGTGGAATTTACCGGAGAACTGGCAAGAACGCGCCAGAAAATACTGTGAGTCGGTGAAAATTGTTGTTTCCGGTGGTTTCAACCCCGACCGGATCAATCGTTTTGAGAAATTAGATGTACCGGTAGATATTTACGCGGTTGGATCTTACATGTTCGATAATCATGGGGGCACCAAAACGGATTACACTGCGGATGTGGTCAAAATCAAGGTGAGGAATGAATGGGTGGAAATGGCAAAAGTGGGTCGCCAGGCCTGTGACAACCCGGAACTGGTGCGGGTCTGGTAATTATACCGGATCGATATACAACGCTCCCCTCTCACAAAACTTCTGGAGAGGGGAGCGTTTTTTACCGCTGCGTTTACAGTCGTTTACTTCTCGTAAGCCAGTGAGATCCAGTCTTCCTGCTGGAGTTTGTGGATCAGCTTCAGGCCGCTATTCTGGGCTGCCTCTTCAATTTCTGTTGATTGTCCCTCCAGAATGCCGGAGAGCAGCAGTTTTCCAGTCTTTTCAACCAGTTCAGCCAGCCCGGCATCAAACAGCTGGAGAATGATCGGCGCGATGATATTCACCGCGACGATGGGAGCCTGGCGCAGGCTGAATCTGTTCTCCAGGATTTCCCGCACTGAACCCAGGCCGGTTTCAACGAGCGCTTTCACATCATTATTTTGCGCGTTTTTTCCTGTGGAAATTACGGAGGCTTTGTCTACATCCACGCACAGGGCGTGTGCTGCCCCCAGTTTGAGCGCGGCAATGGATAAGATCCCCGAGCCACATCCCACATCGATGAAGGTCTGTCCAGTTTCGATGTACCGGTCGATCATTTCCAGGCAGAGCTGAGTGGTGGGGTGCGTGCCGGTTCCAAATGCCATGCTGGGGTCTATTTTTACCACTACTCTTTCAGGATCTGGCGATTCCAGCCAGGCCGGAACAATAATCAGGCGCTTTCCGACGGGGATGGGATGGTAATTCTTTTTCCATGATTCCATCCAATCCTGGTCTTCAATGGTGCGGTATGCGGGCTCAGGGATGAATTGGATCTGGCTTAAGTGCCAGATCGCTTCATTGATTCGTTGCTTGGTATCTTCAAGTTCATCATCTACCGGAATATACCCATAAACGCGGACTTCATCGTTGGGTGAGCCGGGATCATAACCATTTTTGTAATCCACACCGCTTTCGACAACCACACCATTGGAGACATAACGTGATATGGTTTCAGCGATCGCTTCAGCCAACTCTCCGTTGACGGCAAAAGATACTTCAACCCAGCTTACCTCACCCACCTAACACCTCTTTCAGGATATCAAAGAATGATTTTTCCTGCGGATGTACTTCGCTGCCCATTGTTTCGGCAAGATTTTCGAATATCTCACGTTGTTCCCGTGTCAGGCGCTCGGGAACCTCGACATTCACCACTACCAATTGATCCCCATTGCCTTTGCTGTGCAGATGCGGGACGCCTTTGCCTTTAAGGGAAAATATCTTACCTGGTTGGGTTCCAGCAGGAATACTCAGTTTTTCTTCACCGTGGATCGTGGGGATGGTAATCGCCGCTCCAAGCGCAGCCTGAGCAATATTAATATTGAGATCCAGAAGGATATCATCTTTCCGTCTGCGGAAGAATTTATGCGGTTTCACATAGATTTCAACATACAAATTTCCATTTGGGCCACCATTAGAACCGGGCTGACCTTCTCCGGCAATCCGGATGCGGTTGCCGTTATCCACACCGGCAGGAATGGAAATCAGCTTTTTCAGGGTTACCCGCTCCAGACCTTTGCCGCGGCAGGTAGTGCAAGGTGTTTCAATAATCTCGCCTTTGCCTTTGCAGCGCGGGCAGGTAGTCACCTGCACCATAGACCCAAGCAGGGTTTGACGTACCTGGCGCACTTCCCCGCGCCCGTTACAGGTGGAGCAGGTGATGGGTTTTGTTCCAGGTTCTGCACCAGACCCGTGGCATTTTGAACAGACTTCATCCCGTGTGATTTCAACTTCCTTATCCACTCCAAATACAGATTCTTCAAATGTAAGCTGGACATTGTAACTCAGGTCGGCACCGCGCCGGGGCGCATTGCGGGTTTGCCGTCTGCCCATCCCACCAAAGCCAAAAAAGCCTTCGAACAGGTCGGAAAAATCTACTGTGGTCCAATCTGGCATTCCGCCCATGCCGTTTAATCCTTCATGGCCAAAACGATCATAGGTTGATCGTTTTTCATTGTCGGAAAGAATGGCGTAAGCCTCGTTGATCTCTTTAAACTTTTCTTCCGCATCCGGTGATTTATTTACATCGGGATGCAGCTGGCGTGCCAGGTTTCGAAATGCAGATTTTATTTCGTCCGGTGAGGCGTTGCGTCCAACCCCCAGAACTTCGTAGTAATCACGTGGTGCCATAAGCTTCTCTTCTTATTTACGAAATAGCCGCCCTTCAAATAGAGGGCGGATGAATCAATAACGATAAATTATAACCAAAAAATTGATCTTGCAGCATTCGGTTTTTTTTGCCGAATGCTGCAAGGATTATGATCAGGCGTTCTTGAACTCTCCATCCACGACGTCTTCTCCACCAGGTTGTGGGCCGGCATCGCCGCCGCTCATATCAGGGCTGGCTTCTGCGGCACCGGGCTCCTGGTACATGCTGGCGCCAATCTGTTGAATGGTCTGTCCTAATTCTTCGGTTGCCTTGCGGATGGCTTCAGCGTCATCGCTGTTCAGCCGTTCCTGCAATTGCTTGATACCTTCTTCAGCTTTTGCTTTCAGGTCGGCAGGCACTTTATCGCCCTGTTCACGCAGGGTTTTCTCGGTGGTGTAAATCAGGTTGTCAGCGTGGTTGCGGGCTTCGATCAACTGTTTTCGTTTCTGATCTTCATCCGCGTGCGCTTCAGCTTCCTTTTTCATCCGTTCAATTTCCTCTTCGGACAGGCCGGAAGAAGCGGTGATCGTAATTTTTTGGCTTCGATTGGTTGCCTTATCGACAGCGGTGACATTCAAAATACCATTCGCGTCAATATCAAATGTCACTTCAATTTGTGGAATGCCGCGTGGGGCCGGGGGAATCCCATCCAGGATGAACCGGCCAAGTGATTTGTTATCGGCGGCCATCGTACGTTCACCCTGAAGAACGTGGATCTCTACCTGTGTTTGAGAATCCGCGGCGGTGGAGAAAATCTGGCTCTTGCGGGTTGGCACGGTTGTGTTGCGCTCGATAATCGGTGTGGCTACACTGCCGTAGGTTTCCACAGAAAGTGTAAGCGGGGTAACATCGAGCAACAGGATGTCTTTCACCTCGCCGCCCAAAACGCCGGCCTGGATCGCCGCGCCAACCGCGACGACTTCATCAGGATTTACACCTTTGTGCGGATCTTTGCCGAACTCTTTGCATTTCTCAAGATCGATCTCAAGTTCTGGACCTTTGAGAAGACCTGGGAAATCGTTCCCAAGTTCACCATCGTGGACTTTGAAATCCCCTTCAACCGGGTGCCCAAGCTGGCCACCCGCACGGACAGCGGCGAGCTGAGGCTAAACATGGGGCCCTACGCCGATGACCGCTTGAACGGCGACCTGAACGACATCCCCGAGACCTTTACCGTGCGCCATGTGGGCGGCTCTGCCGGCGACGAGACTGTCGAAGTGACCTCGACCCTCGGAGGCGGCACGCAGAAATACGAACACATCAAGAAAGTAGTGGCCGAAGGAGGCGAGGGGATCGACCACATATCCTTAGAGGGCATCCTTTCACCGATCGAAATTTCCGGGGGTCCGGGGGATGATGTCATCACGCTGGACAGCGCAACCACGGGCAGGGCGGTCATCCGGGGCGATGCCGGGAACGACACGATCACGGGAGGCGGCGGCAATGACGTCATCTATGGCGGCCTGGGTACGGACACGATCCGCGGGGGCGGCGGCAACGACATCCTCTTCGGCGATGGAGGGGAATTGGGCAACGCCTTTGCCGAAGCGACCATGACGGCCACGGACAGCAAGGATTACCTCTACGGCGGCCGCGGCGATGACATCCTATTCGGCGCGGGCGGCGACGATGAGCTCTGGGGCGACAACGGCGACGGAGATCCCGCAGACGGCCGCGATGTGCTCATCGGTGATGCCGGGCTTGTGGCCCTCACCAATGGGCTCGGCAATTGGTCCGTGGACTGGACCAAGGGCGTGAGCGGAACAATGAGCGGTAAGAGAGGAGGGGCCGATACGCTCCACGGCGGTTTCGGCGACGATGACCTGTTCGGTGGCGCAGGGGCCGACCATCTGTTCGGTGGCGCTGGCTCTGATCGAATTTTCGGCGAAGCAGGATTTGACACCCTTTACGGTGACGAAGCGGTCGAGACGGCGGAAGAGATC
>ENA-OSEO01006030-OSEO01006030.1-sediment-metagenome-genome-assembly--contig:-NODE-6030-length-11174-cov-4.699919_pt1 | contig 11174 bp, 4 predicted proteins | sample MGYA00237883_ERZ534232 | MGnify/ENA metagenome assembly ERZ534232
GGAACCAGCACTTACGATGGACTCTCGATTGCGTGGGCAATTGTTGAACACCTCCACAGCCATCCAAAACTCAAACCGCTGACGCTCTTTGCCACCCACTACCATGAACTGACAGAGCTGGCTGAGCTCTACCCGGGCGTGCGCAACTACAATGTGGCTGTTACGGAGGCAGATGATACGGTCGTTTTCCTGCACAAAATCGTACCCGGTGCGGCTGACCGATCCTATGGCATCCACGTGGCGCAGATGGCGGGCTTGCCTTCTTCCGTGATCACCCGCGCCAATGAGATCCTTAAGCAACTTGAGCAGTCTTCTGGCACCACCCTGCCGGATGCCGCGGCCACACAGGACCAGATGCGCCTCTTCCCGGAAAATAATCCGATGATCGAGGCTTACAAAAAACTCGACCTCGAGACTCTTTCACCGATCCAAGCGCTGAATTTGCTTTACGAATGGAAGAGGAAGTATTTCTCGAAGGAAGAGTAAACGAAGATGAATATTGTTAATCGTAGGGTGGGTTGGTATCAATGAATCTGAATCCCAACACAATTGGTTATAACCAACCCACCAACACGGCCGGTTTGTTCTCTTTCGCCCGTCCAGGCGTTAAATCTGCTTTACGAGTGGAAGAGGAAGTATTTCTCGAAGAAGAGTAAATCGTCGGTCGGATTGCGCCTTTCAATCCAACACAATCAGATTTAATGGTTCAATGAGTATTAGCCCAACGTACGGTGAAGGTTTACTCCCACTGCTAGTGGCAATGTCGGGTTCAACTGCGGAACCCGACCTGCGTCAGATACAAATTTGTCCTATGTCATTCTGAGCCTTTTTTGCGAAGAATCTATATTTTATAAAGAGATAAGATCCTTCGCTTCGCTCAGAATGACAGAACTTTCAAGTTGCACATTGCAACGCTTTCTACCTTCCTACAAAAGAGATATCGCCACGGTCGCTGGCGCTCCCTCGCGATGACACAAGAAGACCTTATTACTCGTAGGTCGGAATGATCATCTGCCTGCCCTGGCTTCGAATTAGCAAGAGCTGCTGACTGACTTTGACACACTGGAACAGGCAGGCCAGTTCCCTGTGAGGTGTGCTTACTCCGACACAACAGTCAGGGTAAGAATAAGCTCCTGGTCAGTGGGTTGGTTTTCTCAGATCCCTAAACTGTCAGCAATCCATTTACGCCAAACCACCCATCAACTCACACCGTCGGGTTCAAAAACAGAGCCCGACCCGCAAACCTGATTACGGCGTACCCTCTGTTGGCGTTGGTTCATCCGGCGGGGCTGTGGGCGTGGGCGTCTCGGTCGGCGTTAGAGTGGGGGTGGGAGTCACCGTCGGAGTCTCGGTCGGTGTGGGTGTGGGGCTTGGCGTGGGCGTTGGAAGCGTAAAGTACAAGGTGTATTTCTTCTGGACTTCCGTATTTTGAGTGCTGTGCAGAGTCACACGCAGGGTAATCGTCTTGCCATCCAGCTCACTGACATCCCATTCCGCCAGTACCCCAGCGCTGCGCATCGGCGTCATGATCCAATCTTCCTGCAAGGCGTTCCACTGGGTTGGGTTCTCGCCCTCTCCCCAGTGCAGTTTGTATTGTTTGAAGTTTGCCGTCGCGTCCACCACCCCCACCACCTGGAACGGATTTTCAGTGATTGGGTTTTGCAAATTTACCAGGTCAATGATCGGTCGGGGGTCATCCAGGCGGCATTCTCTCTCGGGTTTGATCACCAGCGGATCAGGGAAGCCATATCTATCCGCCCAGGCTTTACCAGCGTCCGTCTTGAGCCATTTGATGGCGTCCTTGTCTTCCACGTTGATCGTCAGGGCTTCCTTGGTGAACTCAGAACAGGCAGGTGAAGCCTGCAGTCCGGTCCAGGAGTCGATCATACTTTTTACCCAGAGGTCTTCTTCCGCGGGCAGGGGACCCTGGTCGGAGGCAAAGACTTCCGTACGCTGGCTGGGGCAATATTCGCTTGGCACAGTACCCGAGACAGAACAGATTGTCATATCCACCACGTCCGAAGGTCTGGCGAAGGAGGAGGCGCTGCCGCCGCGCAACTGCTGAATGCCGGTCTGCATGATGTTTGCCCAGATCGGGGCGGCGCCGCTTACGCCGGAGGTGTTAACCATGGGCGTGTAGTCCGCGTTCCCCACCCACACCCCCACCACCAGGTCCGGGGTGTATCCGACGGTCCAGTTGTCGCGGTAGTCATTGGTGGTGCCGGTTTTCACCGCCGCCTGGAAGGGCAGCGCCAGCACAGAGTTGGTGCCAAACATAGGCGCGCGGGCGTTGTTATCGGATAGGATCGAAGAAAGCAGATAGGCGTGTGCCGCCCGTACGATTTGTTCACCATTGCTCGGGACATATTCGTAAATAACATTACCCTTGTGATCGATCACCTTGGTAATCGCCACTGGCGCTACTTTGCGCCCCTCGTTTGCCAGCACTTGGTAAGCCCCCGTCAGTTCGAGCAGGCTCACCTCACCGCCGCCCAGCGTCAGTGAGAGCCCATAGTCAGGTCGGTTCAGGCTGGTAATGCCCAGCCGGCGTGCAAGATTGATGAAACCATCCGGGTTTGGCGTTGTTGGGTCGTCGTAAATGCCCACGTACTCAAGCGCTTTGACAGCCGGGATGTTGTAGGAGTTCGCCAGTGCATCTCGCACGGTCACCGGACCGTGGAAGCGGCCGTCGTAGTTGACCGGCTCATAGCGCGGATTGGTATCGTTGGGGTCGCCAGAAGGCGCGAAACTCGCCGGCACGTCCCAAATCAGCGTGCCCGGGGTCCAATCCTTCTCAAATGCTGCCAGATATGTAAGCGGTTTGATCGCAGAACCTGGCTGGCGGGTCTGGGTCAATGCCATGTTCACCTGCCCGCTGATTTCCGGGTTATTGAAATCAGCTGAGCCTACCATTGAGAGGATTTCGCCGGTTTTGGGGTCCATCGCGATCACCGCCCCGTTGGTGGCGTTATTCCCGGTCATCAACGCCAGCTGGTCTCGAACTGCCTTTTCAGCCTGCCGCTGCAAGCTCGGATCAAGAGTCGTGTAGATCGTAAAACCTGAACGGTAAATCGTCTGCGAGTCGAATTGCGACTCAAGCAGAGACTGAATGAACACCACCCAATGAGGAAATTCCATCACAAAATCCCGCTTGGTAAACTCGTAGGCTTCCAAAATATTGGCAGCCTCAAGCGTTTGCATCGCGTCCAGGCAGACTGGTTCCAGATTTTCGCCGATTTCGATGCAGCCTTTTTCATTGCTGAGCTGATACATTAATAGCAGGACCGTTTTGTTACGATTTAGCGTGGCTTCACGGTTGTTGTAGATGTCGTATTCAGCCGGCGCTTGCGGCAGACCTGCCAGGAAGGAGGATTGCCACAGCGTCAGGTCCGCGGCGGTAGTGTTGAAGTAAGTTTCGGCGGCAGCTTCAATGCCATACGAAAAATTGCCGTAGAAAATTTCGTTGAGGTAAAGTTCCAGCACCTGTTCCTTGGTATAGCGGCGTGTGATTTCTGCCGCGAGGATGATCTCGCGTGCTTTCCGTTCGTAGGATTGCACGAAGCGTTCGTCCGTCAGGAGCAGCATACGCGCCAACTGTTGGGTGATAGTGGAGGCGCCTGAAACGATCTCGCCGGAGGTGTAGTTGGTATAGAGCGCGCGCGCCAAAGCCACAAGGTCGAAGCCGGGGTGGTTGTAGTATTCCTTATCTTCGGTAGCGATCGTCGCAGCGATCACGTAAGGTGAAATGCGTTCAAGCGGAACGTAAGTGCGTTTGCCGGCATTTGGATCGACGATTTCATAAAGGATATTGCCATTGCGGTCGAGGATGCGCGTGGTCTCAAACTGCGAGGCGCGATTTTGCAGCTCATCCACCGCCGGCAGGGTTTTGGCAATGTCAAAGTATTTGTAAATCGCGAAAGCCGCCACGCCTATCATCACCAACAAAAAGACGATCGCTCCAATCAGTAAAGTCTTTCCAAAACAGCCGCTTTTCTTTCCACTTTTGGGCGGCCTGGCTTTCTTTGCCTTTTTTCCGTTAGCGCCAGCGGCAGGCTGAATTTTGGTCTCTGAAGTGATTTTCTTGGGCTGGGTATGTGAAGTCAGCACAGGCTGTGTGCCTTCTTTCGCCTGATCGACGTTGTTAGCAAAAGCCGTGGATGCCAGAACCGTAGCGTGCGGATCAACGACCTCAACTGCCTGCGGCAGCGGTTCAACTTCAGGTTTGCTCACCTGGGGCAGGTCTTCTGGCTGGGGCGGGATGGTTTGAATGTCATCAGAGTTGAGGATGGTCTCAGGTTGATCTGGTCCCATCACCGTCTGCGGAACTGCACTTTGCGTTTTTGGATCGACTGCCCAGTGCCCGGTGCTAAAGTCTGTTATCTCCTCCGCTTCCCAATCGGGCTCTGGGAAAGCATCGACTTCTTTGAACCCTGCCAGCTCGGTAAAAAAGCTGGAATCAGCAGGCGTTTCTGGCTCAGGCTCAAGTGTTGGCTCAGGCTCGGGTGCTTGCTCAGGTTCAGATAATTGCTCGGGTTCAGCGACTGGCTCGGACTCAGCGACTGGCTCGGTTTCAGTAAATGGCTCGGACTCAGCAACTGGCTCGGTTTCAGTGACTGGCTCGGGTTCTGGGTTTGGTTCTGTAACCTCTTGCGCCTCTGTAGAGGGGTCTCGCAAATCCTCACTGCCATAACCCTCAAAGGTTTCAAATTTGCTAACCGGATCCAGGGCGGGGGTGTATCCGGGCGTCTCCCGGAAGGCACCCAACTCCTGGTATTCCGCGGGTTTGATTTGGTCTTTTTCGTTCTCGTCCATAGCATAGTCCATCCTGTTATCCATAGTGCCATTTTAACATAAGCTGGAAAAGGAAAATTCCCACCCAAAATCAAGGTAATCACATTGACTATATTTTTTCAAGTTGGATTCATTCTCAACCCCAAAAAAAGTGAATTTTAACTTCTTAGGTTATAGGTATTCAACCCCCTCCAGCGAAGCGGTGGGAGGGGGACAAAGGGGGTGGGTCCTTACAGAGATTCGGAGTTTTCTACCCTCAGCCAGATCTTTTCCACAAAATTCAAGTTAATAACCTATTGCCTCACATCAACAGGCCTTTTTTATCAATCAATGCCAAACAGTTTATACTTAATCCATGCCCTCCGGACCCTACTTCACCACCGACCCCATCAGCCTCACGCTGGCTGCGGATCACGCCTTCGCGACCGATCTGGAAAGCCCGGATATCGTCTGGCAGCTGGAACTCGAGCCGGCTCAGCCGCTTTCGCTGCAAACCAGCCTGGGGTTGCAGGCGCAATCCTTCCGCATCTTTCCTTTCGTCACCCGAAACAAGCACATCTACCAAAACCTGAACGAATATTTCTCCACTCCCCACATCGACAGCCTCACCTCAAGCTACGCCAAGCTGAACCTCTCACCCGACCCAGAGACGCAAGCCTCCTTCGAGTTTTGGGCGCGCGAGCCCTATTCCATCAGCGGGCGCGTAACCCTGCGCAACACCAGCACGGAAAATGCTGAGCTGAGTGCACGTGTAGCAGGCTTGCTGGTGCCGCTGGATGGTGGGCAGGGCATGTCCATCACCAAACTCGACTACAAAACCTATCTGCGTGGGCAAAGTGGCGAGCTGACCGTCGCCCTGGTCATGGAAGGCATGCCCAAGCCGGTTATCAGCCCCAACCAGGCACTCGAGATCAGCCAGCTGCTCCAGCCGGGCGAAGAATTCTCCGTCCTCTGGCGCTGCAGTGCGGCATTCTCACCATCCCAAAGCCAGGAACGCGCTCTCAAAGCCTTCCCCGCCAACTGGCAGGCGGAAGTTGCCCGCCTCGAGGTCGCCAATCAAGCCCGCGCGCTCGAAATTGAAACCCCACTGCATGACTGGAACCTGGTCTTTAAAGCCATGCAGGATCAAGCCAACCTGCTCGTCAAAAAGCCGGAGGATCCTGAACAAGGGCTGCCTTTCTTTAACAGGCGCAACACCCACAACCCTGTTGGCAAGGCTTATGAGCCCAGATTTTGGAGTTTGAGCTCAGATCAGTCCTCGATCTTGGAGATCCGTCAGTTCTTGCGTACGCTTCTGCCCACCCAAACCCAATTAGCGGTCGACCTGATCCGTTCGATCCTCAAAAACCCTCAATACAAAAACGCGCCGCCATTCCCGCAGCTTGCCGCACTGGTCTGGGACGTCCACACCTACCATCAGCAGCCCTCATTCCTGGCGGAATGCCTGCCTGTGTTGGCAGAGCAAACCCTGCGCTGGTTCTCCCCGCAGCACGACCGCGACCAGGACGGACTGCCTGAGTGGCCAAACCCTGACCACGCCCGGCTTTCAGAGCTGATCAATTTTGACGTCTGGCGGGAAGAGTCTTTACCGACCCGGATCTCGAGCACCGAAAGCTTTGGGCTGGCAATCCTGCTCTCAAACGAGCTCGAAACCCTCCAACGGATGACGCGCGTGCTGGGCGATGAGCAGCTCTCCGCTCAAATCCACCCTTACCAGCAACGTCTCGGCGCAGCCATCGCCCGCTTTCGCTCCGAACAGCCCGGCGCCTCCTTCATTGACCGCGACACCCACCGCGTCCTCCCATCCCAAAAAGTAATAGAGGTGCAGCTGCCCGATCCTAATTGGCAGAGTGTGCGGCTCGCAGCCCCCGCCAGGCTGAATATCCTGCTCAAGCATCACGCCTACTGCATGCCAAAGGACTTCCAGGTGGTTGGCGCGGATATTTATGGGCAGGAGCTGCGTGAAACCATCACATCCAGCAATATGACCTGGCTCACCTACGGCTTCCACATCACCACCGAAAGCGTCTTCTCGCGCTTTGACCGCCTGCAGAATTTGGGGGTTGCCAAAAGATCAGTGCAGGTCTACACCAGTGATTTGGAAATCACCGATATCAGCCAGCAGTTGGCTTGGGAGGGGCAAGCCGGTGAGGCAGAACTGCCCGCCTGGGCAGCCCCGCAGGATTTCCGCTACCGTTTTGGTCTGCCCACCGACCTCAACCCCGCCAAAACCGATGGCGGCAGCGTGAACATTGGCTGGAATTGCCTCCTGATCGAGCACCTCAACCGCATTGGTGAAAAGAAGCTCGCCTTCGACCTGCTCAGCCGGCTGATAATGGGCTTCAGCGGCATGCTCAAGCGCGAGCACGCCCTGATGGAAAGCTTCACCAGCGACAGCGGCTCTTGCTGGGGAAAGCGCAACGGCATCCGCGGACTGCTGCCGCCGCTGCTGTTGCTTGAAGTGGCTGGAATCCAGATCGTCAATGAGCAGAAAGTCAGCATCTCAGGCGAGAACCCCTGCCCCTGGCCGTTGATCGTGCGCTTCAGGGGGCTGGAAGTGCGACGGGATGGCAAGAACACCACCATCCAATTCCCTGACGGCACCCTCGCCCACCACTTCGGCAGCTCAGGCAAGCTGTTTACGGGGAAGTAACAGTATCTCGCTTCAACAATTTGAGAATAGTCAGCCTAAGGGCTTGATGTTGTAGGGTCTATGCTCTTTGGAATATGGGCATTCGTTGTGTGTGTCATCGCGAGGGAGCTTGCGACCGTGGCGATCTCTCCCTTCTTCCTCGACCGAATAATAAAAGCGAGATTGCCACACCCCCTTTCCGTACGCCCAAACGTGTGGTCCTCCTGCTCCGGGGGTTCGCAATGACAAGATTCTGTCACATCCCGCCTCAAGGTGTCTCGAGCGAAGCGCGGCGATCTGCCTTTCGTAGGTAAGGTTGCGTAGCCTGCCCCGTGTATTTTTGCGGGGTTCAACCTGACATTTCCATCCTCAGTCTCGCTGCGCTTGCCATCCCCACATTCCAGCCCTGGAAATTTTGCAATTTGACACTTGACAATACCTGGGTGACTGCCAATAGTGCTGCTGAAGGGGGTGGGGGGATTTACTTATATGACAGTGAGGTTGCGATAAATGAAAGCGTCATCTCAGGAAATTCAACGGGGGAAAGTTACTCTGGCGGTGGTGTGTATTGCGGCGATACGAGGCTTACCATTAATGAAAGCAGTTTGTCAGATAATTCTGCAGGCTATGGTGCTGGGATCTACTCAGCTGGGGGCATATCCATGGTATCACTTGACCGCAGCCTAATTGCGGGAAACTTGGCAGCGGTGGAGGGAGGTGGTGTCGCGATGTCGGCAGGTCGAAGCCTGACGATCATGAACAGTACTTTCAGCGGCAACGCTGCAGTTACATATGGCGGCGGTATCAATACTCGCGTTGTAACCTCAATTGCGCATTCAACCATTACTGAAAATGTTGCTGATGCCGATGGAGATGATTATGGCAATGCGGGCGGAATATTTTGCAATAGTTCAGGATGCGAAGCAGAAGTTTATCAGACCATCATTGCCAATAACATCGACCGAAATGCAACGCCATTCCATGATTGTGCAATCTGGAGTAGTGGATCGCTTGTTTCTACAGGGTATAACCTGGTTGAAGAGGTGGGCACTTGCAGCTTTGAGGCAGATGGAGATATCACCGGGCAGGACCCACAGCTTGCTCCCCTGCATGACAACGGAGGACCAACGCAAACGCATGCCCTATTGTTCAGCTCTCCAACAATTGATGCTGGCAACACTGTTTCTCCCCCTGCCACCGATCAACGCGGATTCCCTCGCCCGCTGGATGGCGATGGAGACGGCACAGCCACCTGCGATATTGGGGCATATGAAACTGAAAGGTTGTGGGGCTCATTCCTTCCGCTTCTATTGCGGTAGGCTTGGTGCGGCTTGGTTAATCGCCTGAGAAAATTAAAAAGGCTGGTGAATTTTAAACACCAGCCATTAGTTTGAAAAACTTGCTAACTTATTTGGATTTTCAATGGCAGGTAGAGTTATTCCGGCTCCCAGGTTATCAACTACGACCGCTGGGTTGGAGCGGTGAGGTGATGTGAAAAATCAATTCCGTTTTTGGCAATATCCAAACTGACCCACCCCCTTTAATTCCCCCTCCTTTCGCTGCGCTAGAAGGATCTTCGACCTCCACTGCGCTGGAGGGGGTGAATATTTAAAGGTCACAATTCTTGAGAATCCAGTGGTTAATAAGTTGGGTTGATTCAAACTGACCCAACTCCATTCCTTTTGGCTGCGCTACAAAGATCTCTGACCTCCGCTGCGCTGGAGGGGGTCGATTGATAGGTAGACAGCAGTATCACTGCCTGTGCTCTGTCATTGCGAACTTCTTTTGTGACACGCAGTGTACAAATTCGTAAGCAATCTATATTGCTGGCAAAAAAATAACGCTGGGAAACGCGGAATCACTATGATTTATCGAAAAGTGTTTTTTATACCGCTCATATGACTTGATGATGAGCAGTTTAGATTGCTTCGTTCCTCGCAATGACAGAAGTCTACGAATTCAACAGGATCCACCTCCCTGGACCCCCTCCCATCGCTTCGCTGGAGGGGGTGAATTGTAGGACGGCAGCGTATTTTTAATCCGATTTATGCGGTGTGAATCTTTGATCTGTCATTGCGAATTTCTTTTGTGACACGTAGTGTGACATGACGCGTAGTGTGCTATTTCGCAAGCAATCTAAATTGCTGGGGAACCAGAAGCGTGGATATAGCAGGATCTCAGTCAAAATTCACGCAGTGTTGTGAACCACTCACACTGCTTGATAATAAACAGTTTAGATTGCTTCGTTCCTCGCAATGACAGAAAATTTGCAATGACAGAAGTATAAGAATTCAACAGGACCCACCTCCCTTGCCCCCACTTCCCTTTCGCTGCGCTACACGGATCTTCGACCCACCGCTTCGCTGGAGGGGGTTTAAGTACAATGAATTCGTAATCCCGAGTAATCAAACAAAACAGGTCTACCCCCACCGGAGAACCGGACGAAGTGGCGAAGCCATCATTTAACCCCTCCAGCGAGGGCGGCGGTTGTGCGAAGCCATCATCTACCCCTCCCGGAGAACCGGACCAAGTGGCGAAGCCATCATCTACCCCAACGGAGAAGAAGGACCAATGGGCGAAGCCATCATTTACCCTCACTGGGGAACCGGACCAAGTGGCGAAGTCATCATTTAACCCCTCCAGCGAGGGCGATGGTGGTGCGAAGCCATCATTCACCCCCTTCAGCCCTTCTGTTGGGCGCAGGGAGGGGGACAAAGGGGGTGGGTCTGTTTGATCAAAGAGCCTCAGAATCGCACGAAATGGCGAAGTCCCCGGAGCCGGCGGAGGGGAGTGTGGTCGACCTGGTTGGCGAGGTTACAAAAACTGGATCTCAGGATTAGTTTTCTTGATCAGAACTAACCCACCCCCCTTGCCCCCACTTCCCTTTCGCTGCGCTGCAAGGATCTTCGACCTGCGCTGCGCTGGAGGGGGTGAAGTAAGGTGAATTCGCTCTTTGAGGAATATAAACAAAATAACAGCTGAATCAAGCCTTTTTCCGACTCACTACGGCTGTAGTCTTCCACACACGCTTAAATTGAGGGCAGACGTAAGCAGTTATATAGCTAGTGCGCGCATGTGGGGGGTAGGGGCAGGGTCTGGGGGGTTGACCGGGAAAATCTTCATATTTTCAAGAGCAACATTTTTTGAGAATTCAAGACAATATTCCACCATCTGCTCGAAACATAGTAAAATTATTACTATCAGTTCCAATACATTCTTTAAAATTGAAAAGTCAGACCTGCTGTTTCTTGTCCGTTAACAAAGAGTTACTTTATTAAATCACCACAAGCTTGATTTCCATGCTTGCTGAGTGAAACCACTAACATTACCATCACCAACTTTATAAGTAACAAAAAGGAGTCGTCATGAGAAGGTCCCTTTGCAATACTCTTAGAATTATCTTAGCTCTGGCAGTAGCGTTAAGTTTCCTCGCTGGTACCAATAAACCTGTGCAGGCAGAGACCTGTACCTGGGAAGGGGATGGCAGTACAGACTGGATGTTAGCCGGAAACTGGACTTGTGGACATGTGCCAGGATCAACTGATGCGGTGAATATTCCTGTTGTTACGAATTTCCCAGTAATTTATACAAATGTTGATATTCCAACCCCTCCGGTTTTGTCATTAACAATCGATCCAGGTGCCTTCCTGACTATCAATCAGGGGATGGCTTTAGACGCAACAACAATGACCGTTAATGGCACACTGGTGGCTATTGCCGAGAGCAGTCCGATCTTCAGATCGGAAGAGCG
>ENA-OSEO01006031-OSEO01006031.1-sediment-metagenome-genome-assembly--contig:-NODE-6031-length-11174-cov-3.082184_pt1 | contig 11174 bp, 14 predicted proteins | sample MGYA00237883_ERZ534232 | MGnify/ENA metagenome assembly ERZ534232
TCGACCGGCACGCCGTCACGCACGATGATGATCTTCGAATCCTGCCCACCGATCTCGAAGATCGTGCGCACGTCCGGGTGACGCGACAGCGTCCCGACGGCATGGGCCGTGATCTCGTTTTTCACGATCTGGGCGTCCAACGCCGCGCCGAGCAGCTCGCGTGCCGAACCCGTGACACCGACCGCGACCACATCGGCACCGGCAGCCGTGGCCTGCGGCTCCATCTCGGCCAGCACGCGCTTGATGGCTCCGAGAGGGTCGCCCTCGGTCCACAGGTACGACTGGGCCAAGACGGCGCCACCCTCGTCGAGCACGACGGCCTTGGTCGAGATCGAGCCGACGTCCACTCCCAGATAGCCGTTCACGCGCAGACCTCCTCGGCAGATGAAGACGCTGGTATCGCACGCCCGTGCTTTCGCATGCGAAGCATGTCGCAGAACGCCTCGAGCCGGGTCTGGATCCCGGTTTGCGACGTCTGCGCATCGTAGCTGATGAACAGAATGGGAAACGTGTGCTCGCGCGACATGCGCTGCAGCGCGGTCATGGCGTTCACCTCGGGCATGCAACCGAACGGCTTGAGGTGCAGCACGCCGTCGAAGCCCTCCTGCATGAGTTTGTGGGTCATCGCCACGCTTTCGGTACCGTGAGCGCCCACGTGATGCTTCAGGTACGGCTCGGCCAGGCCCAGAAGCCGCGCCATGTTCTTTGCGCCGGCCGAACCGGCGTGCGAGACCATCTCAGATACCGTGACGAAGCGGTGAACCTCCACGCCACGTTTGGCCAGCTCGCGCTCGACGTAGAAGTTGGAGAACGGCTCCATGAGCACGTACAGCTCTCCGACCACGCCCACGCGCAACATGTCATCGGGGCGCTCGATCGGCAGGGCCTCGAGCTCAGCGATCGTGTCGGCACCCAGCTTCTCGGCCTGCGCGATGGTCGCGGTGTCGGGCAGCTCGCGCAGGAAGCGCTCGTGGACCTCGTCGAACGAGCCCTGGCGCACCTCGAAGCCCGAGCGCTTGCGGATGACATCCTCGACCGCGTCCAGTGCACGCGTCTGCGCGAGCGCAAGCCGGTAGTGCGCGAGTGCCGAGCGGAAGGTGAGGCGCGGGTTGATCTCCTTGAAGTCGCGATAGTAGCCGCGCAGGTCGAAGTCGCCCACCAGCCGCAGCATCTTGAACTCGTAGCCGAGGTCGCGCAGGATCGCCTCCTGCACTTCGCCGTAGTACCCGAACCGGCACCCGCCGCCGGCCTGCACCAGCAGGTTCGCGCCGCGCTCGAGCGCCTCGATGTAGTTCCCCAGGTTGTACTTGAACGGGATGCACACGAACTCGGGGCTGTGCCGCACTCCCAGCTCAAGCGTGCGTTGCGTCATCTTCGGCGGCACGAGGATTTCGGTATCGAGCATGCTCGCAAGTGTCACCACCGGGATCCGATAGTTGCCCATATGCGGAAAACTGAGCTTCCATGCCAAGGAGCCGTCGCTCACGCGGGCCCACCCCCCTGCGCCGGCGCGGCCAGCGGCCTGCCGGAGCGGACCTTGAGCAGGTCCACGAAGCTTTCGAGGCGCGTACGGAGTCCGGCTTCGCCCTGCAGCTCGTCGAGTACGAGCACGATACTCGGCACGTCTTTGAGCCGACGCACGCACAACTCGGTCATGAGCGAATCGGGCCCGCACGGGAACGTCACCAGGAACACGATGCCGTCAACGTGGGACTTGAGCGCCTCGATCGACCCGAGCAGCTCCTTGTTGAACGTCCACGGCACGTCCCGCGAGAGCGCCGAAGACATCCGGCGTGCCTGCTTGCGGTCGACCGATTCCGCCACCAGCACGCGCGCTCCCTCCTGCTCGAGGATACGCACGACCGGGCCGCCGATCAGGGCGTCCTGCACGTTGTATGGGTGTCCTACCACAAGCACCTTCAGACCGGGGCGCTGCGCGGACTCGTACTGTTCGCGAGCATGGTTCTGGCGCACCCGGATGGCATGGCGGCGCGCGGACGCGTACGCGAGAGCGACCTTGGCGGGGCTGAGTCCCAGACCGGTGCCCAGTTTGATGAGCTCGGTGGGCTCTCGCTTCCCGTGGCGCACATCCACGTCGTAGTCGAGCACGCATGCACCGGGGACGCTGTTGCGCACGACGTCGACCGCGCCCCACAACTTGACGCACGAGGTCTCGTGCTTGTTGAGCGACTCGATACGCGGCACGAGCACGGTGTCCGCCTGCGACGCCAGCAGATCGACGTGTCCGAGATAGATCTTCACCGGCAGGCACGTCTCGTCGACGGCCAGCCTACTGCCGCGCTCCAGAATCGCCCGATTGGACGGTGGGCTCACGACGGTGGTGACCCCGAGCGAGTCGAAGAACGAAGTCCACAGATCGCCGTACTCGTGATACAGGAGAGCGCGCGGCAATCCGACGCTCGCTGTCATGGGTCCTCCTCGTCGGCGGGTCCGTGGGTAGATGCTACCCGCCGCGCCTGCTACGTACGCTGGAATTCGAGTTCGGCGTACTCCCGGTTCTGCACGGGTCGGTCCGCAGTGTGCGGATGGTCCCCCTGCCTTGACGCCCCAGGATATCCGTTCGATGACGTCATGTCACCGATGCCGCCCGCGTCAACAACTGCCGCACAGGTCAGGTGCCACGATACTCCGGAGGCACGCACGGTCGATAGCGCTCGACGAAGACTCCACGCCACTGTCGCCTGGGCTTCCCTCCGACGAGCTCGACGGCGGGCTCCTCGCCACGCCACGAGACGTCGAGCGTGACATCGTCTCGTGAGGGGATGTTCGGGTCGTAGATCCGGATTGTGAGTCCCCGGTCATCCGTTTCCGCGCCATAGGCGACTACTTGATGGTTCAACCCGAACCCCCCAAGGCGTTCGGCAACGATAAGCCCGAGCGGTATCGGGTTTCCCGCCACCATCGAGACGAGGATCTTGCCCAGCTCGCGCTTACGCATGAGTGTGCCTGCGCCGATCGCGGTGCCGGTCGGTCTGGCGGTCCACGTGACGCAGCGTCGCATGTTCGCACCCGCACCACCCGAGAGACTCTCGATCTGCCGACGCATGATGTAGCGGCCCAGCGGCGAGTCCTTCTTCGGCAGTTCAGAGCCGGCAAGCTGGCTGGCGAAGACGCCGAGCCGGTAGTAGTCGAGCGCGGCAAAGACCATGCCGCCGCAGCGCCCGCGCATCGCGATTTGGAAGTCGCGGCCGCCGATGCGTATGCGCGCGGCGTCGTCTTCGTCCCAGCGATTGGGGAAAGCGAACCCATGCACCGATGGAAGGAACGGCGTGTCGAGGGCGCGCGGGTTGTCCGGCGTGGGGGTCACACCTCGAGTATGCACGATGCGCGAGTCTCCCCCAAGACGCGCGTGCGGCGAATGGGTAGGTATTGCCCCATGAACGCTTCGGAACGACCATTCGTGGAGCTGGCGGACCGCGCCCAGTGGCGGGCGTGGTTGGAGGCCAATCACGACTCCTCGGCAGGTATCTGGCTCGCAATCGGCAAGAAGGGCGGCTCGGTCACGAAGCTCACGTACGATGATGCCGTGGAAGAGGCGTTGTGCTTCGGCTGGATCGACTCGACGGTCAACCGGATCGACAAGGACCGCTTCAAACAGCTCTACACGCCCAGGAAGCCCGCTAGCACGTGGTCGAGGTCGAACAAGGTCCGGGTCGAGCGGCTGATGGCCGAAGGTCTCATGACACCGGCGGGACTCGCCGCGATCGAAACGGCAAAGGCAAACGGCTCGTGGGCGATGCTCGACGACGTCGAAGCGCTGGTGCTCCCCGACGACCTGGCGGCGGCGTTCGCGAAAGCCCCTGAGGCGCGTATGTTCTACGAAGCGCTTCCCGACTCAGGCAAGCAGCAAGTGCTGTACTGGATAGCCAGCGCCAAGCGCGACACGACCCGCGCGAAACGGATAGCACGAACTGTCCAGTCGGCCGTCGCGGGTCACATGCCGATAGGGGAGTGACGCGGCAGGGATGAGTGGACCCGCGACGGTCCGACCGTTCGGGCGGTTGCCGTTTCGCAGCCGTCCGCGCGCCCTCCTCTGGGACGCGGGTGGAAGCCTGCCCCTCATACCAAGCGTGTTGCTTGATGCCTACCCGTGTCGCGCGGCACGGTAAACCCTGACAGCGGTGCGCGCAGGGTGTCGACCACCCCGACCTACGCGTGCTGCGCGTTCACGACACCGAGTCGTGGTGCGACATCACGGGTCCACGCGGCGACGGCCTCGAAATCACGGAAGTCACCCTGCGGCGCCTTCATGGCTTTCATGATCAGCCGCTCCGGCAGACTGAAGCGCTTGGGCTCGTTCATGCCCGCGAACAGACCGATCTCGACCGGCTCGATGCCAGTCTGTTCGATCAGCGCATCGGTGTAGGCGCGGACCTCGTCGGCTTTCTCGGGTCCGTCGGCCATCGTGAGGCACGCGGTGAAGAAGGCGACCGGCTTAGCCTTGAGCGCCTCGGTGTTCGACGCCACCCACTCCTTCACAAAGCCGTGCCAGTTGCCGGCGCGCACACCACTGCCCACGACCACGGCGTCGTACCGAGTGGGGTCAGGCTTCTCTCCAGCCGGCTTCACGTCGGCCTGTGCTCCCGCCGCGACAAGCGTCTCTCCGATCTTCTCGGCGATACCTTGCGTGCACCCCGTCTTGGTCCCGTACACCACGAGTACTGTGCTCATGTCAGTCCCCATTCTTTCGTGGCCGTGCGCATCGCGCGCTGTCCCTTCGGCCGGTTGTCCTGCACTTACGTTGCGACAGCTCCGCTCCAGAAAATGCCGAAGAGCTGCTCGATTCCTTCGTCACTCGCGGCATCGGCCGGAATGGCCGCTGCGCCCATCACCATCCGGTACATCACGTAGCTCGACGTGAGGCCGAAGAACGCCTCGGCCATCACCGCCGGGTCCACATCAGAACGCAGCTCGCCCGTAGCCTGGTGCTCCGCGAGATACTCGGCAAGCGCGTCAAGATTGCCCGGGACCCCTTCGCCGAGGAGCTCCGCGACCTCGGGAACGGACTGTGCGTCGAACGCGAGCCGCAGCGCGAGGCCGCCGTCCTCGATCGCGCCGGCGATCTCCATTCTCGCAAGCCGCAACAACGTGTCGTGCACGCTCTCGGAGTCCGGGGCGGCTGTCGCCGCGTGGCCTGCCTGGCGCTCGGCCATCCGCTCGGCCAGGGCCTTGAGCACGCCGGCCTTGTTCTCGAAGCGTCGGAACACCGTGACCTCGTTCACGCCCGCCTGCTCGGCGATCGCGCGTGTCGTGGTGCCGGAATAGCCCCGCGCTGCAAACAGGTCCTGAGCCGCATCGAGAATACGGTCGGCCGCTGCGGACTGTGCGCACATGACCTTGCCTTTCACTCTGTGCTTGCGTGCAAGTGCTTACTTACTTCCCACACCCACACCCTAGCAAGCGTGTATGGGCGCTGTCAAGCAAGTACTTGCTCGCTTATTCGCACACATTCGAAAGCAACGCGGGACTGCGGAGGGCGACCCACCCTCGGGCCGCCCTCCGGCAAGGTCATCGTATGCGGTACGCCTCGGACTGGCCGTGGCGCTCCGCCCCGCGAATCGAAGGTCCGCCGCGGCTCCTCGGCCGCTCGTGGTGGCGTGGTGGCTCGCCGGCACGCGAAAACCGGGCCGCTGCCTGTCGTAGCGTGTCGCGGGTGTGCGCGAGCAAACCTGCAGCGTCAAGCGTGTAGGTATTGCGCGTAAGTGCGCGGGTATCGAGTTGTGACATCGTGGGGCTCCTCCCCTACGGGGTGCCCGCGATGTCTCCCTCTAGACGACGCGGCGCACCGGAATACGGACGTACGACGGGCTCGGCGGGCAAGCCGCCTTCGTGGGCCGCTTGACTGCGGCGCTGCGGATCACATGAACCATCTGTCGTCCCTCCTTCCGGTGGCCGAAGAATCCAGCCGTTCGTGCTGCCAAAACGTCATGCATGGTATCACAACGAAAGTGCATCGCAAGGGGCCGTGTGGAAATCGATGTCAGGAGACCTCGGGCATCGAGAGCAACCGCGCGTTCACCGCCACGATCACGGTCGAAAGCGACATGACCGCTGCACCCACCGCAGGTGAGAGCACGATTCCGAGCGAGTACAGCACCCCGGCCGCGAGCGGGATGGCAATCACGTTGTAGCCCGTGGCCCACGCGAGGTTCTGGAGCATCTTGCGGTAGGTGGCCCTGGACAGCGCAATGATGTTGACCACGTCTTGCGGGTTCGAGCGGACGAGCACGATGTCGGCCGTCTCCACCGCCACGTCGGTCCCGGCCCCGATCGCGATGCCTACGTCAGCACGCGCGAGCGCCGGAGCGTCGTTCACCCCGTCGCCGGTCATCGCGACCACCTTGCCCTGACCCTGGACTTCCCGGACCTTGTCGGCTTTGTCCTGCGGAAGGACCTGCGCGAAGTACGTGTCGATGCCCAGTTCACCTGCGACCCAGGCGGCGACTCGCTCGTTGTCGCCCGTGAGCATGATGGGCTCCACACCCATCTCGCACAGCCGGCGGATGGCCTCGGCCGACTCCTTTCGGATGATGTCGCCCATGCCGAGCATCCCGGCGACCTGCCCGTCGGACACCACGAACACGACGGTCTTGCCCTCACCTGAGAGGCGGTCGAATGCCTTGGCGTCCGGCATGTCGATGTCCTGCTCGTCAAGGTAGCCAGGGCTGACAACCGCGACGGAGCGTCCGTGCACGGTAGCCGACACACCCTTGCCGGGGATGGAGTCGAACTCGGTTGCCGAGGAGATCTCGATGCCACGCTCCTGCGCAGAGGCCACGATCCCCGCAGCGATCGGGTGCTCCGAGTGCGATTCGACCGCAGCCGCCAGGCGCAAGACCTCCTCATCGCCACCCTCACCGTATGAGACGACCTCGGCCACGCCGAACTCGCCTAAGGTGAGCGTGCCGGTCTTGTCGAAGATGACCGCATCGATGTCCCGCGCTCGCTCGAACGCGGTGCGGTCGCGGATGAGCAGCCCGTTGCTTGCGCCGAGTGATGTCGAGATCGCCACGACCAGTGGGATTGCAAGGCCCAAAGCATGCGGGCACGTGATCACCATCACGGTGACCGATCGCGACAAGGCGAACGTGGAGCTCTCGCCGACAATCGCATACCAGGCGATAAACGTGATCGCGCCGCCCGCGAGAGCAATCGCCGTGAGCCACGCGGCCGCCCGGTTCGCGAGGTTCTGCGTCTTTGACTTGCTCGACTGCGCCTCGCTCACCAGCTCGATCACCTGCGACAGGAACGAATCGGCGCCGGTCGCCCGGACCTCGACAGTGAGTGATCCTTCACCGTTCACCGAGCCGCCGATCACCTCGTCGCCTTGAGACTTGGACACTGGGGTCGACTCGCCGGTCAGCATCGCTTCGTTGACCGAACTCTCCCCGTCCACGACCACCCCGTCGGCCGGGACTTTCTCGCCGGGCTTGACCCGCACGCGATCGCCGGACTCGAGCTCGTCGAGCGGCACGTCGGTCACCGAACCGTCCTCGGCGATCTTGTGAGCGTCTGAGGGCATGAGGCGAGCGAGCTCCTCGAGCGCCCGCGAAGCGCCCGCCACCGACCGCATCTCGATCCAGTGCCCGAGCAGCATCACGTCGATGAGCGTAGCAAGCTCCCAGAAGAACACCTCTCCGGGCAGGCCGAGGACGACTGCCGCGCTGTACGTGTAGGCGGTCGTGATTGCGACCGCGATCAGCGTCATCATGCCGATGGCGCGGTCGCGGACCTCGCCCACGAACCCGGTCAGGAACGGCCAGCCGCCGTATACGAACACCACCGAGGACAAAGCGAGCAGCACGTACGCATCGCCCCGGAAGGACAGCGCCCCTTCTATCCCGAGGAAGCGCTGGATCAGCGGCGAGAGCGCCAAGATCGGCACCGTGATGACAAGCGAGACCCAGAAGCGCCGCCTGAAGTCCGCAATCATGTGCTCGTGGTGGTTGCTGTCCATGCCCCCGCCCGTCTGACCCGGTACCGGTCTCACACAGGCATGTACCCCTTGGGGCGCACGGATGCGCTCACGTGGTTGCATCGAGAAAGCCGAACAACCCAACGATGCGCTACATTCTTGCAGACCGACAACGAAGGGGGACTCTCATGCGCAGCTCGCTCCGGTCCGTTCTCGTGCTCCTGCTCATCACCGTGCTCGCTCTTGCGCTCGCCGGCTGCGGCGAAACCGCCGAGCCGGCGCAGGAATCTGAGGCGACCCCGTCCGACGCCCCGTCCGACGAGCAACCCCCACAGACTGAACCGTCTGTCGAGCCCCTCGAAGACGAGCAACTCTACACCGACGTCCTCGCAGCTGGGCTCGCATTCTCCTACGACCTGACGCCTGCCGACGGCATCATCGAGATCACCGAGAACATGGACGCCTACGGTGCGATCGCGTGGACCGACTCGGAGGCGCGAAGCGTGATCGTGACCCGACGCTATGTGGAAGGAGAGCCCGAGGAATGGGTGTACGTCGATGAAGGCGCGCCCGGGAGCGGCGTCACCGAGCTTTCGCCCACCGGCGAGCAACTCCAGCGCTACGATGCTCTCGCCCAGTCGATGCTCGACGCCTCCGGTGCATCAGGTACGCCTACCCGGGCGTACGCGTGGACGTCTGAGAGCGGCATGGGCTCCGCTGCTTACGCGACCGACGGCGTGACCGACGACCCCAACATCCACCTCAGCTTCGGCGAAGGGGAGCTGCTCCAGCGCGTCGACCTGCGGGTGCGATAGGGCGGCCTCACATCCGTCCGACCTCGTCGAGCAAGCGGTCGACGAGCGCTGCCTGCACACCGATCAGCTTGTGCTTCGCCACCGCAGGTGTGAACCACTCGATGCGGTCGACCTCGGGATAGGCAGCAGTGTGCCCCGAGTGGGGCGGCCACTCCGTCTCGAACGTGTTGCTCCGTGTCCCAGCCGGATCGATGTCGGCCTCCACTGCGAACGCGTGCACGGTCTTGCCGCCTTTCTGGCGCACGGTTCCCAAATCCACGAAGTCGCCGTCTACCTCGATGCCGGTCTCTTCGGCGAACTCTCTGCGTGCCGCGTCGAGAACGGCTTCGGTCGAAGGATCGAACTCCCCTTTGGGGATCGACCACGCGCCATCGTCCTTGCGCGCCCAGAAGGGGCCGCCGGGGTGCGCAAGCAGAACCTCGATGCCGCCGGCTCGGCGCCGATAGACCAGGACACCTGCGCTGTGGGCCATCGGTCACGCTCCCCCTATGTCATCCGCCCGCGAGTCGCGCGACACTAGTGAGGGAACAGGATCTCTCCGGCCATCATGAAGGTCGAGAAAACCGCAAGCGGCAGCGACACGATCAGCGCCAGGACCACAAGCCACGAGTGTTCGTGTCTCACCAACAAAGCGAGCAGTCCCGTCGTCGCGGCCGCGAGGATGACCGAAACCAGAATCGCCGGCGCGACCCAGCTGTCCAAGAACGCCCACGGGAGCAGGTGGGTCATCAGCACGTAGGCAACCGGGAAGATCGCGCCGGTCAAGACCACAGACGACCAGGCAAGCGCGCTTCTCGGCACGTCTGTGAACGAAGTGCCCTCGAACCGGGTCGTTCCCGACCTGGGATAGGTAGTCACCGGAGACATGGTCACACCCCCCCCTCCGCAGCAACACCGGTCGCGAACAGCATACATGTGACGCGCGGATGCACTGCTACTGTGTACGTTCCCGCATCCGGCAGCGGTCAACGGCGCCCATCCGATGCGGTGCGCAAGCGAATTGCAGTACCCTGTGTCGGGTGGGGGACTGGTCGCGATTCCGGACCACGAGGAGGGGACTCGTGCTGCTCCACTGGGCCTTTCTCATGCTGTGGACGCTTCACGGCGTCGGTCACATCGCGGGCGTCCTTGCCGCCTGGACGGACCTGGACCAAGGATTCCGGCTCGACAGGGAGTGGGTCTTGCCGGGTGCCGCATTGATCACAAGTCCCGTGGGCAAGCTGTGGTCCGCGTTCTGGCTCGCCACCGTGGTTCTCACGGTCCTCTCCAGCTACGGGCTGTACACCGGTGCTGCATGGTGGCGAGACATCGCCACGTTCGCCGCAGCGGCCTCGCTTGTGGCGGTGCTGCCCTGGGCGAGGACCGTGTCGACCGGGGCCCTGTTCGGTGCGGCGTTCAGCTCGGCAGTACTCGTGACGTTACTCATCCCGCTTGACGCAGTGCTCGCGCTCATCGAGGCGTAACCCCTCGTCCACCATCCGTCCCCTGCAGCGGCCAGCCGGCAGGAGTCCGCCTGCGTCCAGTCGAAAGGTGTGCCCGGGATTTGGCGCGGAAATGGGGGTCGTATGCCGAAGACCACTGCGCCGCCGCGCACGCTGCGGGAGTTGCTCGGGACGGCAACACTCGTAGTGGGAAGCGTGATCGGGACTGCCTGGCTCGGACTGTTCGCGTTGGCGACAGCGATGATAGCGCCGGCGTGGAACGCGCATGACTGGACTCGGGTCGCTCAGGTCTCGTTCGGAGTCGCGGCGCCACTGGCTGTTCTTGCGCTCATATGGATGATCGCGACGATGGCGGTCTACGGACTTTCGCACGCCCGCCACACTGCGGGGCGCTAATCGCGACCCGCTACTGCGAGGGAAGGCAGTTCGCGCACGGTTCGTACCCGGCGGCCTCGGCCTCCTCGGCGCCGAATGCCCGGATGAAGTTGGCGCGCAGGTAGTCGAAGGCGGGCACCTCGCCGGCAATCCGGACGGGGAAGCCCTCCCGAAGGGGGAAGCGGGTCAGGGGTCCCACGCCGCTGCGGCCTGCGGCGGCCCTTTCCCACTGCGCCTCCCGCTCGATGCCGAGGGGAGAAACGGCGTCGTATCCCAGGATGACCGGTCGGGTGTCAGCCATGCCTTGCGTTCGCCTCGTTCTTGGGTTTTCGCGCAGCTTGCATTCCGGGATCATCGAAGCGTCGAGAGTTTCACCAGGGGATGAACTTGTAGAGCTTGGCGAACATCTCGTAGACCTCGACCCAGTTCTGCAGATCCTGCGTGGAGCGCAGATGGTCCCGCTTGTTGACCATCACCCAGCTCATGTGAGCGGCGCCGTCCTTGCAAGTCCGGCAGTCCCGGGTCGCCGATGTACAGCAGCGGTGCATCGTCTGGAGATCCGCGGCCCAGCGGATGAAGCGGATCAGCCGCTTCGGCCGGGGGGAG
>ENA-OSEO01006032-OSEO01006032.1-sediment-metagenome-genome-assembly--contig:-NODE-6032-length-11173-cov-4.576784_pt1 | contig 11173 bp, 7 predicted proteins | sample MGYA00237883_ERZ534232 | MGnify/ENA metagenome assembly ERZ534232
GACTCCTACGGATTGGAGCCTCAATTCAACGATTGCGCCAGTCTCTACCGGTTCAAGGCCCCGGACCGGAACGTCTGCAAGAAGCCGGGCGAGTGGCAGACCTACGACATTCTCTTCCGCGCCGCCCGCTACGGCGAGAAGGACGGCCAGCCTGCCAAGGTGCAGAACGCCCGGATCACGGTCTTCCATAATGGCGTGCTGGTCCACGACGACGTGGAAGTCCCGAACAAGACCGGCGCCGGCCAGCCGGAAGGCCCCCAGCCGCGCCCGATCCTGCTCCAGGACCACGGCAACGAGGTCAGCTTCCGCAATCTGTGGATTGTACCTTTGGATTGATGAAGGCTGATCGATTATTGATGATGACGACGGCCGAGTTTGAGATTTGGGATGTGCACACGCACCTCTCCGGCGTGCCGGGGGATACCCCGGAGGCGCGCCTCGGTCGCCTGCTCGAATACGCCGACCGCCTGGACATCGCGCGGCTGTGCGTCTTCATGGGGATGAGCTGGAGTCACGATCCGTCGCCGGAGGTGATGCGCCGGGAGAATGATGAAGTGCTGCGCGCCGTGCGGCATTTTTCCGACCGGGCGTTCGGCTTCGTCTATCTGAATCCGCGGCACACCCAGGCCAGTCTGGACGAGCTCAATCGTTGCGTGCGCGACGGTCCCATGGTGGGCGTGAAGCTCTGGGTGGCGCAACACTGCAACGAGCCGGCGCTCGACCCGATCATCGCACGCGCCGCGGAACTGAAGGCCCCTGTGCTTCAGCACGCCTGGCTCAAGATCACCGGCAATCTCCCGGGCGAGTCCACGCCGAAGGACGTCGCGGAACTCGCGGCACGCCATCCGCAGGCCACGATCATCTGCGCCCATACCGGCGGTAACTGGGAGCGCGGCATCCGCGCCATCCGCCCATACCCGCACGTCTATGCCGAACTCTGCGGCAGCGACCCCACCGCGGGTTTTACCGAAATGGCCGTTCGCGAGCTGGGTGCCGAACGCGTCCTCTACGGCAGCGACGCAGGCGGGCGCAGCTTCGCCTCGCAACTGGCGAAGGTGCTGGGCGCGAACATCTCGACGACGGCGAAACGCCTCATTCTCGCCGGAAACGCCAAGCGGATCCTGCAGCCCATTCTGCGCGAGAAAGGAATCCACCTATGACAGGCGGACAGCCCATCGCTTCCCTCGGCCGTCGGGACTTTCTCCAGATGGCCGCCATCGCGACAGGCGTCGGGGCGCTGGGCATAACGCGTGGCGGACAGGCCGCCGGCGCGTCAACAAGGCTGATCGACGTCAACGCCTATCTCTCCGGCTGTCCGCTGCGCCACCTGCCGGACGAAGATACGAGCGACCTGGTGTCCCGTTTGCGTCGCCATGGTGTGGCACAAGCGTGGGTCGGCAGCCTGGACGGTCTCCTGCACAGGGACGTGGCCACGGTGAACGCGCGGCTCGCGGACGAGTGCCGCCGGCATGGCGACGGTCTGCTGGTGCCGTTCGGCTCGATCAATCCGAAGTTGCCGGATTGGGAAGACGACTTGCGGCGCTGCGTCGAAGAACATCAGATGCCGGGCATCCGGCTGCACCCGAACTACCACGGCTACACGCTCGACGATCCCGACTTTGCGAAGCTGTTGCGGATGGCGGCCGAGCGCGGTCTGATCGTCCAACTGGCGTTGATCATGGAAGACGAGCGGACCATGCATCCGCTGCTGCGCGTCGAGCCGACGAATGTCAAAGGGTTGCTCGCCCTGCTGAAAGAGACGCCTGGTCTGCGGATCGTGCTGCTGAACTCGCAGCGCGTCCTTGGGGGGCGGGCGCTGGCCGACCTGCTCGGCGCGGGCGAGGTTTACGTCGAGATCGCCATGCTGGAAGGCGTGGGCGGGGTCGCCAACCTCCTGGCGCAGGCGCCGCGGGACCGTGTGCTGTTTGGCTCCTACGCGCCGGTGTTCTACTTCGAGTCCGCCTTGCTGAAGCTGCAGGAGTCGCCGTTGAGCGATGAGCAACTGAGGGCAATCCGCTGCGAGAACGCGCGGCGCTTGCTCGCGAAAGAACGTTAGCCGTTTCGGAGAAGACTATGAGCCACCATCGTAGTTCCCCGTCGGCCCGGCCCGTCAGCGCGGTGTCCCGCCGGGAGTTTCTCGCCGCGTCGTCGGCCGCGCTGCTCGCGACGAGATCCGCCGGAGCCCAACCCGTCGAGAAGCTGGCGCTCGACGGTGGCGCGAAGGCCGTGAAGCAGACTTGCCCCCTTGGCATCCGCTGGGGCGAGCCCGAGCGCGAGCGACTGAACGCCATGCTCGAGCAACAGACCCTCTTCTACTGGAAAGGCCCGCAGACAACACTGATGTTGGAGCGGTTCAAAGAGGTCTGTCCGGTGAAACACGCCCAATCCTGTTCGTCGGGCACGGCGGCCCTACACATCGCCGTGCTGGCGGCGGGCATCGGCCCGGGCGACGAGGTCATCACCTCGCCGATCACGGACATCGGTACGGTCATCGGCGTCCTTTACCAGCAGGCCGTCCCGGTCTTTGCCGATCTGGGCGCCGGCACGTACAACCTCGACCCGGCGGACGTGGAACGCCGCATCACGCCCAAGACGAAGGCCATCATCGCGGTGCACCTGTGCGGCAACCCGTGCGACCTCAACGCGCTGAAGGCCATCGCCGACAAACACAAGCTGGTGCTGATCGAGGATTCCTGCCAAGCCTGGGGCGCCAAGTTCCGCGGCCGGCCCATCGGCACCGTCGGCGACATGACGTGCTTCTCCCTGCAGAACACCAAGCACATCACCTGCGGCGACGGCGGCATCGTCGGATCGAGCGACGAACGCTTCGGCCCGGTCCTGCAAAAGTTCGGCGACAAAGGGTTCGACCGCGTCAAGGGCGGCGGCTTCCAGGCGTTCTCGACCAACTACCGCATGAGCGAGCCGCAGGCGGCGGTCGTCGCAGGACAACTGACGCGGCTCGAAGCCATCGCGGCCAAGCGCGCCTGGCTCGGCAACCTCCTCACCGAAAGGATCTCGGGCCTGCCCGGCGTGATGCCCCACCAAGTTCATCCCGAGGACCGTTGCGTCTACTGGTTCTACTTCTTCCGGATCCGGCCGGAAGCGTTCCGCTGCGACCGCGCGCAATTCGTCAAGGCGCTCGCAGCCGAGGGCGCGCCCTGCAGCGCCGGCTACATCGCGGTACCGCTGCATCGCGAGCCGGTGTTCCAGCAGCACGGCTTCTTCGCCGGCCGCTGGCCCGCGCGCGAGTTCGGCCTGACCACAATGGACTATACGAAGCACCAGACACCCGAAGCGGAGGCCATCCTGAAGACCGGCATCAAGGTGACGATCCACGAAGGCATGACCGAGGAGTACATCACCAGCGTGGCCGAGGCCATCCACAAGGTGGCGCGGCACTACGCCACGTGAGTGTGGGAACGATAGAGAGGGATACCCGATCAAGGAGATGTGCTATGACTACGAGGCAAGGCGGAGTAGTTCGAGGGGGTTCTTGGAGTCGTCGTGGGTTTCTTGGACTCGCTGGGTCGGCGGTTGGCTTATCCTTCCCGGCGATTGTGCCGTCCTCGGTCTTTGGAGCGAGTACGCCGAGCAATCGGATCGGCCTGGCTTGCATCGGGCTGGGCATCCAGGGCACCGGCAACATGCGGGCCTTCCTGGGCAACCCGGAGGTGCGCGTGGCCGCGGTCTGCGACGTGCACCAGACTCAGCTCCAAAAGGGCAAGCAGGTCGTGGACAAATGGTACAGCAACTCAGATTGTGCCGTATCCGGGGATTTCCGCGAGATCATTGCCCGCCAGGACGTTGACGCTGTCCAGATCACGGCGCCCGATCATTGGCACCCGTTGATCGCCATCGAGGCCGCGCGGCAGAAGAAGCACATGTATTGCGAGAAGCCGATGGGCTGGAGTTTCCGGGCCGCCAAGGCGGTTCAAAAGGCCGTGCATGACAGCGGCACGGTCTTTCAATTCGGGACCCAGCAGCGTTCCGGCGGCTTCTTCCGCCAGGCGTGCGAACTCGTCCGCAACGGCAAGATCGGCCAACTGAAAACCATCCTTGTGGGCGTGCCGGGCAGTTGGACCTGTCCCAAGCAGCCCACCGAGCCGGTCCCGCCGGAGCTGAACTACGAGATGTGGCTGGGTCCCGCGCCGATGGCGCCGTACTGCTACGAGCGCTGCCGGCCTTATACCGATACGCCCCGGACTCCCGGCGGTTGGGGAGGCTGGAGCATCTGGTATTGCATCTCGGACTACTGCATCGGCATGATCGGCAACTGGGGCGTGCACCATCTCGACATCGCCCAGTGGGGTAACGGCAGCGATCTGTCCGGACCGATCGAGATCGAAGGCGCCGGGGTGTTCCCGCAGGACATGCTCACCGACGGCGCCACAAGCTGGCAGGTCCAGAACCGCTACGCCAACGGCGTGACGCTCGTCCACATGGACGACGCGACCGCCAAGAAGCATCCCCTGCAGGTCGGCGGTTACGGCCATGGCGTCCTGTTCCTCGGCAGCGAGGGTTGGGTGCACGTCGATCGCGAGCGGATCGACGCCGATCCCAAGTCGTTGCTGAAGACCAAGCCCGGCCCCAACGAGATCCGGCTCTTCAAGAGCGACAATCACCATGCCAATTTCATCGATGCCGTCAAAGGCCGAACTCAGCCGGCGGCGCCGATCGATATCGCCGTCCGTTCCGACACGCTCTGCTGGCTGGAGCAGATCGCGATCAAGCTCCGGCGCCCCCTGCGCTGGGACCCGGTGAAAGAGGAATTCGCCAACGACGCCGAGGCCAACAGCCTCCTGACCCGCCCCATGCGCAGTCCATGGCAGATCTGATCTGCCTGAGGTGAATCACTCCGCGATCGGGTGGCATCGTCAAGCGGAGTCCTCGGAGCTTGGCGATGGTCTTCCTCACCGTTCGAGGCAGCCATCGCCAAGGGCTCTGCCCTTGACGATGCCACCCGATCCCTGGCGGATAGACTGTGCAATACCCACGCACAGTTGGCATCAGTCACTCCATTGGGTTGTCGAGGCCGGAGGTTACTCGATGCCGAGCTTCCGCTGGATCTGTTCCAGCGGGATGCCCTTGGTCTCCGGCATAATGAAGATCACCCAGAACAGTTGCAGGACCATCATGGCCGCGTAGAAGGCGAAGACGTGCGCGCCGGCCGTGTCGGCGAACATGGGAAACGTCCAGGCGATCAGGGCGCACATGAACCAGTGCGTGAACGAACCGAGCGCCTGGCCGCGGGCGCGGACGCGGTTTGGGAAGATCTCGCTGATGAAGACCCAGATGACGGCGCCCTGGCCGAAGGCGTGCGAAGCGATGAACAGCATGAAACTGACTAACACGATCGCGCCGCCCCGGTCGGTGTAGAAGGCCCAGGCCACTGCGCTCAGACTGGTGATGTACCCAATTGAGCCGACGAGCATGAGCTTCTTGCGTCCGAAGTGGTCGATGACCGCCAGCGCCAGCATCGTGAAGACCAGGTTCGTCGCGCCCACGATCACGCTCTGGAGCCGGGCGAAATCGGCGCTGGCGCCCGCCATTTCGAAGATCCGCTGCGAGTAGTACAGCAGGGCGTTGATCCCGGAGAGCTGGTTGAACATCGCGATGAGAAAGGCCAGCAGGATCGGCTTGAGGTACTTCCTCTGGAAGAAGGGCTCCCGGATGCGGTGGTGATCCAGGTCGATGGATTCCTGGATCGCGCGGACCTCGCCCTCGACGTCTTCGATGCCCAGGCGCTGCAAGACCGTTCGCGCCTCGTCGGCACTGCCTTTCGTCATCAGCCAGCGCGGGCTGAGCGGATTGCCCAGGAGCAGCAGGAAGAAGGCGACGGCGGGAAAGGCCTCGACGCCGAAGATCCAACGCCACTCAACCGCGCCGAGATTCAAGGTGCCGATGATGTAGTTGGACAGGTAGGCCAGGAGGATGCCGAATACGATATTGAACTGAAACAAGGCGACCAGCCGGCCGCGACTGGCGGCCGGTGAAATCTCCGCAATGTAGATCGGTCCGACCACCGAAGACCCGCCTACGGCCAGCCCCCCGATGAATCGCGCGATGACGAACGACCACCAGTCCCACGCCAGGGCGCTCCAAACCGCGGAGACGAAATACAGGATCGCCAGCAGAGACAGCGTCTTGCGCCGGCCCCACGCGTCCGAGGGCTTGCTGGCCAGCCAGGCGCCGAGGATCGTGCCGATCAGGGCGCTGGCGGTCGTGCAGCCGTGCCAGAATCCCGGTCGGCACAGCAGGGCGAAGTCCTTCATGCTCGCGGCCAGGGAATCGTACGTGGTGCCGAACATCGCCTGCAACGTCTGCTCGGCCCCGGAGATCACCGCGGTATCGAACCCGAACAGCAGGCCCCCCAGGGCGGCCACGATCGTGCTTCGCAACAGGAACTCACGTGCTTTCATAGCGACTCCAACCAATCCATGCCCCTGCCTGGCGCCACCCACCGAGCGTCTGCATCCTGGAATGCGGCATCAGCATATCACAGACCGTTGGAGCGGGACAACTGCATTCTGTGAGCCGCTGGAGGCATATCCGTGCGGGCTTGGACTCCGTTCGTAGTGACGCCGTGAGGCGTTATCCTAAGGAGTCTCAAGTGCGAAGTGTGAAGAAGGCGTACGCTGTCTCTTGAAACTTGACACTTCACACTTGACACTGCTTTCTATGCCCTTACGGGCACACTACGAGCAGGGGACCATTCACTGTTTACCAGAGCTGCTGCTGATCGGCCTGCTCCTTCGCTGCTTTCTTTTTGCCCGAGGACCTCATCGTTTCCACGATGTCGAAAGCCGTCCGGGGACAGGCGGCCTTGGGACACTGCCCGGTCCAGCAGTAGAGACAGAGTTTCTGCTTCGGCAGTCCAATGGCGCCGACCATGTCGTCCACGGACTGATAGCGCAGCGTCGTGACGCCCAGGTCCCGGGCGATCCACTCGACCATCTGCCGATATTTCTCGGACGTGTGGTCGAGGTATTCCGACACGTCGGCCAGGTCATGGCCTTCCAGGTCTCGTATGGCTTTGCGGGCGGCCAGTTCGTGGATCGAACGGGTGGACAAGTTGAACATGCAGGGGAACATCAGGGGCGGGCAGGCCGGACGGACGTGGATCTCCTTGGCGCCGCAGTCCCAGAGCTTGGCGATCGCGAAATTCTTCAACTGGGTCCCGCGGACGATCGAGTCCTCACAGATCACGATCCGGTTCCCATCGATTACCTCTCTGATCGGGATGAGTTTCATCTTGGCGATCAGGTCCCGCGTCTGCTGGGAAGGAGGCGTATAGCTCCGGCCGTACCCGGGCGTGTACTTGACGAGCGGCCGGCGGAAGGGAATGCCCGATTCCATGGCGTACCCCAGGCCATGGGACAAACCCGAATCCGGAATCCCGGAAACGAGATCCGCCTGGATGTCGGTGTCCCGCCGGGCGAGGTACCGTCCGCATCGTTCCCGGACAATCTCCGTGTTGACCCCTTCGTAGTCCGACGCCGGGAAGCCCGTATAGATCCAGAGGAAGGCGCAGATCTGCTGCGTTCGTCCCCGGCCGGGCCGGCGCTGCATGATCCCGTCTTCATTGAGAAGGACGATCTCGCCGGGCTCCATGTACTTGACGATCTCGAATCCCAGATTCGCGAACGCGCAGGTCTCCGTGGTGATGGCCCATCCCCCGGGCCCTTTCCCCGCGATCAAAGGCATGTACCCGAACCGGTCCCTGGCGGCGTAGATCCCGGCCCGATGGAGCAGCAGGAGCGAGCAGGAGCCCTCGATCACATCGAACACCCGCTCGATCCCATCCACCAGGTCCGTCCCCTGCGTGATCAGCTTGGCGATCAACTCCGTGCTGTTTACGCCTTTGGGACTGACCTCGCTGAAGGACATGCCTCTCTTGAGCAGTGCGGCGGCCAGTTCCTCGGCGTTCTCGACGATGCCGCTGGTGGCCAGGCAGAACGGTCCGAAGCGCGAGTTCAGGTAGATGGGCTGCTCGTCGAGGGCGCTGACGACGCCGATCCCCTTGTTGCCCGACATGGAGCCGATGTCCTGGAAGAACTTCGATTTGAATTGGCTCTGGCGAAGGTCGTGGATCTGGCGTGCGAATCCGTCTCCCAGGACGGCCATGCCCCCGTATTCCGTGCCGAGGTGGGAATGGTAGTCCGTCCCGTAGAACAGGACCTCTGCGCAGTTGTCGTTCGATACGACACCGAAGATACCGCTCATGCCGTGCCTCCTTATGCCGTGCCTGCCAGCGATGAGTACCAGACCATCACACCCACGTCCTTGGGGTCGATCCATTCTACAGAATACCACAATGGGCGGGGGAATTCCAAACTGGTTCCTTGCGGCCGCCGGAGAAAAACGGGATGATAGGAGCCAAACTCAAGGGCCACCCACGAAGGAGAACCTGCCATGAAAGAGAACTCTCACACGTCCAATGCGAAACCACAAAGACCCTCTCGACGCGACCTGTTGAAGTGGAGCGGGAATCTGGCGGCGGCCTCGGCGCTGGCCGGGGTGAAGATCCCGGTGGTGCACGCCGGGGAGGACAACACGATCCGCCTGGCACTGATCGGCTGCGGCGGGCGGGGCAGCGGCGCAGCGGCCAACGCCTTCGATTCGCCCAACGGGCCGGTCAAGCTTGTAGCGATGGCGGACTTCTTCGAGAACCGCCTGACCAATGCCCATAGGGTTCTGAGCAAGCAGTACGGCACGAAAGTGGATGTGCCGCCGGAGCGGCGGTTCGTGGGTTTTGCCGCATGGCGGCAGGCCATCGATTGTCTGCGTCCGGGCGATGTGGCCATGCTCACCGGCTATGCCGGCTTTCGCCCCCAGCAGTTGGAGTATGCCGTCACGAAGGGCATCAACGTGTTCATGGAAAAGTCGTTCGCGACTGATCCGCCGGCGGTGCGCCGCGTGATCCAGGCGGGCGAGGCCGCGAAGGAGAAGAACCTCAAGATCGCCGCCGGCTTGCAGTGCCGCCACTCGGTGAACCGCCAGGAACTCATCCGGCGCATTCGCGACGGACAGCTCGGACAGATCCAGCTCATCCGCGCCTACCGCATGCAGCCGTGCGGGCCTTTGGGTCCCCGGCCGGCAACGGTCAAGGACCTCCACTGGCAGGTCCGCAACTTCACCCATTTCCTCTGGGTCTCCGGCGGACTGTTCGCGGAAATGAACATTCACCAGATCGACGAGATCTGCTGGCTCAAGGATGCCTGGCCGGTATCCGCCCACGGGATCGGGGGCCGGGCAGCCAACAGCACCGACCGCGGCCAGAACCTCGACGCTTTCACCATCGAATGGACGTTCCCCGATGGCACGAAGGCCTTCGACGTGGTCCGCTGGCTGCCGAACTGCCACACGGATTTCGCCACGTACCTCCACGGGACGAAATGCGCCGCCCAGTTCTCCGGCGCCGTGCACGAGGGGACCGTGCACACCTACAAGGACCAGCGCTGCGAACGCGACAACATCGCCTGGCGGGCGCCCAAGGAGACGGTGACGCCCTGGCAGGCGGAATGGGATGTCCTGCTGGACGCCATCCGTAACGATAAGCCGCACAACGAAGCCAAGCGCGCCGCGCTGTCCAATCTCGCGGACATCATGGGCCGCGCGGCGGTCCACGGCGGTAAGGTCGTCACGTGGGACGAGGCGATGGCCTCGAACTTCCGGTTCTGCCCGAACATTGACCAGTTGACCGACGACAGCGACCCGCCGATCCAGGCGGATGCGCAAGGCCAGTACCCGGTGCCCGTGCCGGGGCAGTGGACGGAGATTTGAAACCTTGTCGGAAGGTGGACGCTCGTATGAATGACGCTGACTTTCAGAAGATCGTTGCAGCAGTCCTTGTGCTCATCGCCATCTCGATCGCCGCGTGCGACCGGTGCGGGGCGATGGAGCTTTTCGTCGCGCCGCAGGGCGATGACGCCCAGGCCGGGACGGAGAATCAACCGCTCAAGACCCTCGAAGCCGCCCGCGATGCCATTCGCAAGTCTGACCACGGTGAGCAAACCACCGTCTGGCTGAGGGCGGGCACGTACGAGCGAGAGCGGCCGTTCGAACTGACCGCCCAGGACTCCGGGCGTCCCGACAAGCCGGTGACATACCGTGGGTATCCCGGTGAAGAGGTGCGGATCGTCGGGGGCCGACGGATCACCACCTGGCAACCGGTCACCGAGCAGGCGGTGCTGGGCAGGCTCGTGCCGGAGGCCAGGGGCAAGGTGTTCCAGGCGAACCTGAAGGCCGCCGGCGTTGCGGACTACGGCCAGGTCAAAGGGGGCGGTCTGGAGCTGTTCTTCGACGACAAGCCCATGACACTGGCCCGCTGGCCGAACGAGGGTTTCGTCAATATCGTCGGTCTGGTCGAGCCCGACACCGTGAATATCCGAGGGACCAAGGGCAGCAAGACCGGCAAGTTCATGTACGAAGGCGACCGGCCGAACCGCTGGCGACAGGAGAACGATGCCTGGGTCCACGGCTACTGGTTCTGGGACTGGTCCGATGAGCGCCAGAAGGTCGAGTCGATAGACACGGAGAAGCGCGTGATCGCCGTGGCGCCGCCGTATCATGGCTATGGGTATCGCGTCGGCCAGTGGTTTTACGCGATGAACATCCTGGCCGAGCTGGACACGCCGGGCGAGTGGTATCTCGACCGGGAACGAGGAATCCTCTACTTCTGGCCGCCGGCGCCGATCGCGCAGGGACGTGCGGTCGTCTCGGTATCGGATCAGCTCGTGAATCTCGCCAGGGTGGAGCACGTGTCCTTCAAGGACTTGATCTTTGAAGTCGCGCGCGGCACGGCCATCGTGATGAGGGACTGCCGGCAGACGCAGATCGCCGGCTGTGTGTTCCGGAACCTCGGGAGCCGGGCCGTCCAGGTTGACGGCGGCGATCATGACAGCGTTGTGGGCTGCCACATCTACGGCACCGGCGGCGGTGGCATCAGCCTGCGGGGCGGCGACCGGGCGTCGCTCACCCCCGGCGGGCACCGCGCCGTGAACAATCACATCCATCACTACGGCCGGTGGAATCGCATGTACACGCCGGCGATCTCGATTGACGGCGTGGGCCTGCGCGTCGCGCACAACCTGATCCACGATGCGCCCCACATGGCCATCGGATTCGGCGGCAACGACCACCTGATCGAGTTCAACGAGATTCACCACGTCTG
>ENA-OSEO01006033-OSEO01006033.1-sediment-metagenome-genome-assembly--contig:-NODE-6033-length-11172-cov-6.793781_pt1 | contig 11172 bp, 10 predicted proteins | sample MGYA00237883_ERZ534232 | MGnify/ENA metagenome assembly ERZ534232
TCCTGCCGAAAGAAAAGATAACGGAACTCAATACGTTTCTTGAAGATGTGGTATTGGGCGAAGGCAAGCCCGTATGGGAAAAACTTTTTGATAAGCTGGAACAATACTTCAGCAAACGGTTCGGACCGGACTGGAAGGAAAAGGATCGCTTTTTCAAAGAGTTCGAAACAAAATTGAAGGAGCATATGGGGGAGTAGCCCTGCACCGAGATTTATTTCCAGCAGCGGATTGGCCGCCATATGTACTGTTCTTGCCAACACAAAAGACGTCAAAGGTCCCAGAGCCGAGAGCCTCTTTGTTGTAGCGAGATCTACGCCGAAATTTGCTGTCAAACTTTTTAATTTGATGGATATTATGGATAAAGCGGTCAAATATGGTTTGAATGCTCCTGAGGGTACCCGGCAAAATATGTCGAATTTGTATGAATCAATATTGAAGGGGAAGAGCATCCCTATGTTTTTTATGGATCGATTCGAACAACGACCAGATTCCGTCGCCTTCCGTTACAAGCGGCTTGGAATTTACAAGGAAGTAACCTGGCGTACGTATTGGGAAGAAGTGGAAGCTTTTAGCCTCGGGCTTTTGGAAATGGGCCTGGAACCAGGCGACCGAGTCGGGATTATGGGCGATCCTTGCGCAGAGTGGCTTTATGCCGACCTCGCCATACTCAGTGTCGGAGCCATAAGTTTCGGTATTTATTCGACCTCTTCACCTGAGGAAACGTGTTACACAATTGAGCGAACCAATGCGAAATTTTTTATCGCTGAAGATCAAGAATATGTGGATAAGATCCTCCCCTTTATTGACCAATACCCATTCATGCAAAAGATCATTGTAGCTGATACCAAGGCAACGTTTATGTATCAGCATCCTAAGTTGATCAGTTTTTCTGACGTTCAAAATGTGGGGAAAAAGCTAAAGGCGAAAGAACCGAACAAATTACGTGATGCTATCAATCGAACAAACGGGGATAAACCTGCGTTTCTTGTTTTTACCTCAGGTACAACGGGGTTGCCCAAACCGGCCATCATCACACACAAGGGTATCCTTTCATCCTTGGTGTATGCTTTCTGCGAGGTATTCCCGGATGTGCTAACGCATCAGGAAAAAGCCGTTTCTCATTTAAGCCTGGCCCACATCGTCGAGAGGTCCTTTTCCATCTATTTCCCGCTGGTTTATGACTGGATCCCGCATATTGGGGAAGGTATAGAATACATGCAGGAGACTATTTTTGAAGTGCAGCCATCCTTCTTCCATGGGGTGCCTAGGATTTGGGAGAAATTCGCAGGACAGATTTTTGTGGGTATCGAAAGCAGTTCGTGGCTCAAAAGGATGAGTTATAAAGTGGCCATGAGAATCGGCCAGCAATATATAGAAATGAGATGGAAGGCTGATAAAATTTCTACAAAATGGCGTATTTTGTACTGGTTTGCATATCAGATATCATTCCGACACATTCTGCACCAGGTGGGCCTGAAAAAGGCGCGACACGTTATCTGTACCGGAGCGCCGATGCCACCTGAAATACAACGTCTTTGGCAGATATGGGGTCTGGACATGGCAAATCTTTATGGATCAACCGAATCGTCAGGCATCCTAAGCAGTCAGCGGCCTGGATTCCCATGCCCGGGCGACCTGGGGAAACCGACGTCAGTTAACGAGGTGAAGCTTGCAGATGATGGAGAATTACTGGTTTCAGGGCCCGGGGTTTTTGGTGGATACTGGCAAGACGAGGAAAAGACCAGAGAGACTGTAAAGGATGGCTGGCTCTATATGGGTGAAGTGTTCGAGTACACACAGGGCGGAAACCTGAAGATGATTGACCGCAAGAAGGATATCATGATCACGTCAGGGGGGAAAAATATCTCCCCAACACTGATAGAAAATGCAATTAAGGCAAGTCCCTACATAAGTGAGGTTATCGTTGTTGCTGACGGGCGCAAGTTCCCATCGGCTTTGATTGAAATAGACTTTAATACAGTAGCAGAATGGGCAAGGAGAAATAAGGTACTTTACACAGGATTCACCAGCCTTGCGAATCATCCGGAAGTAAATAAATTAATTGGAGAGGAGGTGAAAAAGGGGAATCAGGCCCTTGGCAGAGTTGAACAGGTAAAGAAATATCGAATCATCCCGCAGGAACTGGATCCAGAGGCAGGGGAAACCACACCCACCAGGAAAATTAAGAGAAGCCTGATGTATCAAATGTTTGAGGATTTGGTTGAGGAGATGTATGAAGAAGACGTCAAAATCAAATGAAGCAGAGGTGCCAGGAACTTAGATAACACCTTAAAAAAAGGGAGGTATTGTCATGAGGAAAAAAATAATGGGAATCGTTATGTCTCTGGTGTTCTTTTCACTTATTTTCATGGGGCATATAAGCATATTAGACGCAGCAGATCCCTATGTAATTGGTTATTTAAGTGACATCACCGGCGATGCCAGGCACAACTATGCCCCTGATTCAGAGGGCTTCAGGGTGTACATGGATCTGGTAAATGCCAGAGGCGGTATTAATGGCCACCCAGTTAAGGTAATTATTGAGGATGGTAAATCTGAGCCAGCTCGATCGGCAGCAGTAGCCAAAAAATTGATCATTGAGGATAAGGTATTAGCCATTTGCGGCCTCGGATTCTCCAGGTCCCAGCCGCCTGTTCTGGCGTTAGCGGAAAAGGAAGGAGTGGCGGTAATAACGGGGTATACCGGCATTGGGGGTGATATCTATGATTGTAAGCCTGGCTCTATAAATTTTGCTACCGGTCATAATATGAACCCGGATTTTCATACCAGTGCATATGCCTGTGCCAGATTCATACAGGGGGTCAAGCCTAAAGGCTCCACGGTGGCGATAACCGGATTTGCGACCCCTGGCGCCAGATTCTGGAGAGATTTGCAGGAGAAATGGCTTAAAGACATGGGCTTTGAGGTGGTATACGGTGAAGATATTCCGACAGATACCGTTGATTTTTCACCATGGGTTAACAAGATAGCAAAAATTAGCCCTGATATCTATTATGCCATTGAAGGGTCAACCCAGGTCATTCCCCAAATAATAGCCTTAGAGAAGATGGGCTACACCAAGGACATAATGATCCCTGATTTTACACCAGAAGGGGATTTTGCCAAAGGCATCAAGCGGGTTGTGGGCAATGGAGAATGGATTCTTTGGGGCGGTCGTTGGGCTTCAGCATATGAAGACCTTCCTGCGATGAGAGAAGTTCAAAAGGCATTGGAGAAATTCGGTCATCAATACCCTTTATCTGCCAGACATTTCAATGGATGGGTCATTGGGCGGATAATAGAGGAAGCCCTGACCAGAGCGGGATGGCCCTGTAGCAGGTCAAAGCTGATTACTGAACTGGAAAAGACAAATGTAGACACCAGAGGTCTGACAGGCGGTCCAATCCAGTTTACGCCTACAGATCACCATGGGCCGTCTTGGTGGAAGGTTTATAGGTGGAATGCTGGGAAAAAGGCCTTAGTGCCTGCTATGGATTGGTTTAAAATCGAGCCCAAAGAGATTGCAAAGAAGTATAGATAAGTTTAATAAGTGCAAAACAAGACCAGGGGGAAATCGATCATTCCCCCTGGGGGAGTAAACCTCGCTATGCAATTTTTAATCTCTGTCATTATCTTGAGCTGTGTATATGCCATGCTGGCTGCAGGGTTTGTTGTTATTTATAAATCGAGCAGGATACTGAATTTTGCGTATTCAGATATGGCAATGCTGGCCGCGTATCTTGCGGTTACTTTGACGCAACTCGTTGCTGGCCCACCTATTATCGCTCTTTCAATTTGTCTTGTTATGGGCTTTATCTTAGGAGTCGCTATTTACGCGTTATTGATAAAACCAATGGCCGGTGAGCCTATTTTTTCTACTATTATCCTAACCGTAGCCTTGGGCATCGTGCTAAATGCTATTACTATACTGGGTTGGGGCGGCGAAATGGAAAGCATTCCCTTTGGTTGGGCCCAATATTATTCACTTCCTGGAGGAGTACGGGTGGCCGGTACAGAATTTATCATTATAATAACAACCATCATATTTTTTATAGCCATTTTTACTTTCTATCGCTTTTCCAAAATTGGCAAGGAAATGCGTGCGACTGCTGAAAATGCCCTTCTGGCTTCCCAGAGAAGCATTAATATCTACTTTGTCACGGCATTCGCCTGGGGCATCGGCTTTTTTGCTACCGCTTTGGCTGCTATACTTATTGGTGGAAATTATCAAGTAAGTTTGAATTTGGGTCACGTGTCTATCAAGGCATTTGCCGTTGCCCTTGTTGGCGGGATGGATAGCGTAGGGGGAATCATCCCTGCGGCCTTTATTATTGCCGCTACCGAGCTTGTAGTTTCAAATTATATAAACCCGAGGCTGGCAGAGGCCATACCCTTTATCATTATGATCATCGTACTGCTGTTTCGTCCCTGGGGCTTATTTGGAACAGAGGAGGAGATTGAGCGTGTATAGGGGGGAGATATGAGAGATATAATTGCTAAATCTGCACCAAAGAGCCCTTATTTAAAGACATCTGTTTCAAACGATATGGTGATTCAGGCCTTCGATACGCCATTTCGAAAAAAATGTATGGCCTTCGGTATTCTAATTGTGATTTTATTCCCTTTTATGGCTAGCAACTATCTCATCCACATAGCGAATCTAATTGCCATCGCTTCCATCAGTGCGATGGCATTGAATCTACTTTGTGGCAATGCAGGCCTTTTATCTCTTGGTCATGCAGCGTTCATGGCCCTGGGAGCTTATAGCGCAGCAATAATGGGCGCACAATTTGGAATGCCTTTCTGGGTTGTTGTTCCTTTATCGGCTATAGTGGGTGGGATATGGGGGCTTATTGCAGGGTTACCTTCTCTAAGGGTCAAGGGTATGTATCTGGGTATCAGTACCCTGGGTATCCATTATGTTATCGTTTATGTTTTAAGTGAATACCAATTTTATATCGGAGCCGGATTTGGTATCGCGATAGCTGATCCTAAAATTGGGCCCTTTAGCCTGTCCACTGAAAGAGAGTGGTATTGGGTACTCTGTATGATGGTATTGATGTGTGGGATTTTCATTACAAACGTGCTGCGGTCGAAACCAGGGCGTGCCTGGATTGCCATCCATAACAGGGACCTTGTTGCAGAGATTATGGGAATTAACATCGGATATTATAAAGTACTGGCATTTGTTCTCAGTACGAGCATTGCTTCGATGGCAGGTTGTATATATGCCTTTTATACCAATGTGGCATCTCTTACAGAATATTCTTTTGGATTGACAATAAGCTATCTTGCCATGATCATCGTTGGCGGAATGGGTTCCGTTGTGGGTTCGATTATGGGTGCCTTTTTGATAACATTGGTACCATTTGCCCTTATGTATATAGTTGACATGTTAGGGATTACTGGCGTTATAAAAGAGTACTTTTTTTCAGTTCAATCGGGAATTTTCGGGCTTATTATTATTGTGTTCCTGTTGGTTGAACCTCTGGGTTTAGCCGAAATCTGGCGGCGGATCAGAGACTATTTCATGCTTTGGCCTTTTCGCTATAAGCCGTTAACGATAACGAAGAGATGAGAAACTGACGGGTGGATATGGGAAACGAGACTATTCTAAAGGTAAGTAAGTTAGAGGTGGTTTATCACCATGTCAGCACTGCCATCCAGGGCGTGTCGTTCAATGTTTCACGCGGACAAATATTCGCCCTCATCGGGGCAAACGGGGCTGGTAAAACAACCACGCTCAGGGCAATATCAGGCTTCCTTGGGTCTGACAATGCTGCAATCACCGACGGACAAATTGTTTTCGAGGAGAAAATCCTAAATGGGCTTTCACCGCATAGGATTAACAAAATGGGGGTTGCTCTGGTTCCTGAACGAAACAAGGTTTTTGAGACGCTCTCCTTAGAAGAAAACCTGGCGATAGCAAGCTCTCAAAGCAGGAGTGGAAGAGAAAGAAAAAATGGCGCTGAAACAATATATCGGTATTTTCCTCGACTCAAAACCCATAAGAACCATCTGGCCAGTTATTTAAGCGGAGGCGAAAGACAGATGTTGGCAATAGGCCAGGCTCTCCTTTGCGACCCTAAGCTTCTGTTATTGGACGAAGTTTCTATGGGTTTAGCTCCCCTTGTCGTTTCGTCGTTAATCGAAACGCTTGTTAAGATGAAGACCGAATTTGATTTGACAATTTTATTGGTTGAACAGAATGCTGCTACAGCGCTGGACATTGCTGATTATGCGGCAGTTATGGAAAACGGTCGAATTGTTTTTGATGGAACATCTCAGAAGCTCTTGGCACATGCTGATGTTCGCGAGTTCTATCTGGGTATCCGAGAGACTGGTGAAAAAAGTTACACGGACATAAAACAATATAAAAGGACCAGACGTTGGTGGGGCTGAAATGAATAGTGATGCAATATTGACTGCAAAGAATATTGGCATTTCCTTTAAAGGCGTAGATGCCCTTTCCGACGTCGGTTTTAGTGTGGGAAGCTCCGAAATTCTGGGGTTAATCGGACCCAATGGAGCGGGAAAGACTGTTTTATTGAATTGCATCAATGGAGTATACACCCCTCAAAGAGGAAGCATCGTCTTCGATGGCAATGAGATAGTCGGGCTGCCCCGACATAAAGTTGCTCCGTTGGGCATTGCGCGGACCTTCCAGCAAATAGAACTCTTCAGCCAGTTAAATGTTATTGAGAATACTCTGACAGGTATGCATTTCAGAATAAAAACAGGTGTTTTCTCGGGGGGCATTTTTTGGGGGCTGGGAAAGAAGGAAGAGATAACAGCACGGGAAGAAGCTGAACGGATTTTAGATTTTCTGGAACTGTATCCATATAGGAGACAACTGGCAGGAAATCTTTCATTCGGCATCCAGAAGTTGGTCGGATTGGCCAGAGCCTTGGCCATGGATCCAAAAATGCTTCTTTTAGACGAAATTGGGTCCGGTTTGAATCGAGAAGAAAAGGAGGATCTGGCGCGTTTTCTGCTGAGAATTCGGCATGAAACGAAAATACCCATAATTTGGGTTGAGCATGACATGGAAATGATCACTCAAATAGCCGATCGTTTGGTGTGCCTAAATTATGGCATTAAGATCGCCGAAGGGACGACGCATGAAGTGATATCCAACTCTGATGTCATAAAGGCTTATCTTGGCTCCTAAGGCGACCCATTAATGACAGCATTTTAATCGCGCCGCAGGCAGTGAAGGGGTTCTTCTTCCTGGATAGCTAAAAGGGCAGGGGAAAAAGACCCAGAAATTATATGATGAGGAAAAGCGGATATGGATGCAATAAAACCAAGAAAAATATTCCCCGAACAGCCAACAGAGGACACGCTTAAGCAAGATCTTGAAAGATACCGACACGAAGCGTTAAAGTCTAAAGGAATATCCGAGGCCGCTGTTATTGATCAAGAGGACATGATTGTCGATATCCGCGTACCGCTAAAATGCAGTATTCCAAAGTGTTATTCCTACGGCACTTCTATACACTGCCCGCCCTTAATTGACATAAGTGCTGAGAAAATGAGGCAAGTTGCAGAGATGTTCAGCTATGGCATATTGATGAAGGCAGACCTGCCGCCTGATTTGGTAGCGGGAGAGGCGCTGACCAAGGCCATTCTGAGTCATCAAAGGGACCCAGAAAAAAAGGTCTCCCAGTTGGGGCGATCCGTGATTGATATATTTCATGCTGTATCCAAAGTTGAATCCATGGCCTACTATGATGGGTATTATTTATCCATGGGTTTCGCCGCAGGATCCTGCAAAGAAACACTCTGTTATAAATTCCCTGATTGTCAAGCATTGCAAGGCAAAGGATGCCGGCATCCCAATATGGCAAGGCCATCCATGGAAGCTGTCGGATTTGATGCCTATCGGATGGCCGCACGTGTTGGATGGGAGATCTACCCCATTGGTGGAAATTGTGTTCCTGAAAGCATCCCGCACGGTCTTATGATCGGCCTGGTATTAATCGCCTGATACCTATTGATGATGGACTATGAACGCTGACCGCATGACCTCTAAGGAGCGGCTTAAAGCCCTGATCCTGAATGAGCCTATCGACCGCGTCCCTTTTATGCCCTTTGGTATCGGCTGGTACGCTGTCGATAACGGAGTAACCCTGCACGATTTTTTTTCCAACCCTGAGCTTGCCTTTAAGGCCGGCGAGCGTGCCATGAGGAAATATCCGTGGGCCAACATACGACCGGTATATGGATGGGCTGACCACGGCGCCTGGGAGTTCGGCGGGAAAATCTCCTGGCCAAAAAGTGACCAGACAATGACTCCCTATACGCCGGAACCCCTTATCTCCAAACCTGAAGAGCTGGATTCCCTTACGGAGCCCGATCCATTGCGGACCGAGTGGTATGGTCTTCGATCGCATTTCAATCAACTTTGCATACGAAAAGGATATTCAGCCCTCCTTCCTTCCGCGAGCATTATGGCCCCCCTGGCCTCTATTCTGGGCATTGAGAACCTTCTGAAATGGATGGTTAAACATCCGGACGCCTTTTACGTCCTGGCAGATAAGATATTGAATATCAGTGATTTCCGGTTAGGTACTTGCATAACAGTTTAAAATTTGGTGGTTTTCGAAACAAGGCCCTGGATTTGGGCATGCCTTAGGCCGATTGGCGATACGGGTCTCATTCTGTATTTTGATGCGAAGCTCTCTAACCCGTTTGATGCTGACTTTCTCGCTGTGCTGCTTACGGCAATAGATGGCAAGCAGGAGGTAAGTGATCAGGCCTGAGAGTATCTGTACCATGAGACCATACTCACTCCTGGCAATCAGATGGTAGACCCGGAGATGGCGTTTCCACCAGCCAAAGAATATCTCTATGTCCCATCTGAGCTTATAAATAAGGGCAATTTGCTCTGCTGTCAGGTCATGACGACTCGTGGCAACCCAGTATTTGACGTTGTTGACAGTGTATCCCACGACTCTAACGGGCTTTTGGGTCTGATTCACTCCAGAGGTACCCAGCAACACAATGGCGTCGTAGAATATGTCGCTGTCCGGATCGATTTCATTGGTTTTCAATACCGTTTTCTTGGTAGCGGCTTTGATGCGGCTGACAAAATGTTTCCTCTCTTCTTGCCACTGATCAAATCGATCATGGGCCTGGTATCCACGATCGGTAACGCCAGTTTGCCCAGGGGAAAGGATCATGCTGACAAAAGGCCGCTCGGCGCCATTGCCGTTGGAAAGGAACACCTTTCTCGGAATGCCATGGTTTAGGTCAAACCCGAGATGGACCTTGGCCTTTTTCGAGCCCTTTCTGTAATCGGCCCAATACATTGAGAGGCATGCGTCAATCAGGGAACCGTCAATGCCAACGAGGTCACCAAGGTCAGCATGTTCCTTGGGTAAGACAGAGACAGCTTGGGTTTGGAGATTTTGGTATATATACATGAGCTGCTCAAGGCCCCTGGAATTGATGGCCTCAGCGAAGCTGCTTTTCTTGATGCCTTCTTCGGGGGCGATGTGCTCCCGGGCAAAATCGTTTTCTTTCAGAACCTGAAGGAGATGTTGGGCAGAAACATGCTCTTCCAGGTGGAAAAAGATGAGAGCCTTGAGTTGATCTCCAAACGTCATTTTTAGGGGCCTGTATCCTCGCGCCTTCAACGGAGGCATTCCGATAACGGCGCTTTCGATCGGCTGGTACAATTGGATGAAAGATGTTGCGTCTGCATTGGTTTTGGGATCGATTGTGTAGGGCATTTTGTAACCTCCTGATATCATTGAAGATTACAAATTTTCGCCGCACACTCTAATCGGAATGTCAAGAAAAAAATGAACTCAACTTGTTGATTTTTAAATATTTTTCAATGTGCCACATGCAAAAACCTAACCGGAAATTACTGGGACTGAATATAAGATTGTTTTAGAAACAGCAATTAAAGGAAACCCTATTAGAAAAAATGACATGCTCACCAGACATTTCTATTCTCCTTGGCAAATCTATCTCCTTGAAGAAGCAAATCGGAAACACATTCGTAAAATCAATGTTCTTATGCCCCCGAGTGGACTGGAGAAACATATTGAAAATCGACCTCAGAAAACGGAACTTGGGGAATGGGAAGACCATTTCAAGGCTCTATGGCAATATAGATTCAAGGAAAATATGCTCCTAACAAAATCTTTCAAGGATGTTGGGGGGAATATTCTGGAAGGTAATGCTGCCGAAAAATTTCACAATGATTGTGTTGAAATTGCAAATCAAAATTTCACTCATTTTTCGTATGACTCTTGGATTGGGTTCCTGACAGCTTTATGTAGCTTATACTTCCACTACCAAAAATGGGAAAAACACAATCTATCGAAGTGCTTAAGAAAGGATATCAGGGGCGTTATAGACCTCCTGATGCGCGGGATAGGGAAACCTTATGGAGACATAATTGCTGATGTCGGGATGGTACTTGGTGGCACAACTTATTTAGATGTTCCTCCCTTGGAAAGGATATTCCCTGAGTACGGAAATTATCTTAAAAGAGAAGCAAAGTCTTTTTTTGAATCCGTTTTGGATGATTATAACAGTACAATTCCCACCTCTTCGCAACTCACAAAAAATGCTATTGATGAGATTATAGGTTGTGCATTCAGCTTAGGGAATGAAACCCTTCTCGCCTCAGTTATTGGCATCAATAAAGAATATTTCTCTCCTTCATATTTTGGTGAAGAGGGAATTTGGTCTTTCCTCAGATCGCTTGCGGTGGCCACAGAGTCATGGGTTAAAGCGATGTCAGGTGAGAACTCATTCTATCAAGCTATTACCAATATAGCCACAGGGGACTTTGATTCATGCTGCAGTATGATTCGAAGTGCATGTGGGAGGACCAATATGGATGTCCATAACTATTCAGATCTCAAGCAATTTTTGGATGTTATACCTACAACCCCTTTGATAAGGGATGGTAGAGATTTATCGTGGATGAGATTCATCATTAAGGCCTATTTGATTAGAAACTATGCGGCTCACCATACACAATTAAATCCTGAACTATTCGGAAGCAGGCTGATTGAGTTATACAACTCACTCTTATTCCTAGTGTTTTACGCTTGGAAGAAGCGACAACCATGAATATTGACGATTTATGTTGTGTGAGAACTATATGAAATTCAAACAGAAAATGGTTGAATGTGTTCCGCCTTGAGG
>ENA-OSEO01006034-OSEO01006034.1-sediment-metagenome-genome-assembly--contig:-NODE-6034-length-11171-cov-4.774292_pt1 | contig 11171 bp, 15 predicted proteins | sample MGYA00237883_ERZ534232 | MGnify/ENA metagenome assembly ERZ534232
GACATGACCGCAGGAATCGTGCCGTTTCCCGGAAGGCCCATGCCAACCGCTTCCGTCAGACAGTTCATGGAATTTGCGGTGAACATACCGGCACACGATCCGCAGGTGGGGCATGCAGCGTCCTCAATTTTTAGAAGCTGGGTTTCGGTCATATCGCCGGAGCGCACGGCACCTACGGACTCAAACACCGTGATCAGATCGATTTTATCATCGCCGGTCTTTTCAGGATGTTTGCCGGCCAGCATTGGGCCTCCGCTGATGACGATGGCCGGCAAGTCGAGTCGGGCGGCTGCCATCAACATTCCCGGAATAATCTTGTCGCAGTTGGGAACCAGAACCAGGGCGTCAAAGGCATGTGCCGTTGCCATGACCTCGATGGAATCGGCGATCAGCTCGCGGCTTGCCAGGGAATACTTCATCCCTTCATGATTCATGGCGATGCCGTCGCAAACCCCGATAACGCCGAATACAATGGGGGTTCCGCCCGCCATATAGACCCCTGCCTTGACCGCCTCCACGATATTGTCCAGGTGAACATGTCCGGGTATGATGGTATTGACGGAATTGGCAATGCCGATGAGCGGTCGTTTGATTTCTGCATCCGTGTATCCCATGGCTTTAAAGAGAGAGCGGTGAGGGGCACGTTCCACCCCTTTTTTTACCAGATCGCTTTTCATAGGTTCTGTCTCCTCAAAAAAAAACCGTTATCAGCCTTCGGGGCTGATAACGGTTTTTGTTTTTTTTGGCTTGGTCGGAAAATCAGGCCATTATCAACCCCGTGCCTCGCAGCAGATAAGTACACCTACTACGAGGTTAATAATAAGGATAATAAGGTTGTTAATGGCGATAATATTTTTCATGATGACCTTCACGTTCAATTAAGAATTATCTATCTAACTGTTCTTATGATCATTGTCAAGCATTTTCTTTCTCAGCGTATCCAGATGGCTCTTTACTTTACCCCCATTCCGTCTTTTGGGAGGGTTATTCATTTTTGTATTGATTTCATTTTTTTATTTGTATATTCAATATGTAACAAAATCAGCCCATTAATTTACACCAAGAAGATATGATGATTTACCATTTAATAGCTTTTCTCGTGCCAAATTAATATCCTGTTGATATTGGTCATAGCTAACCAATCCTCTGCTAATATCAGACCGCCTGTGCACATTTTATTGGGCATCGATGAACATATTACTGTGCAGAATTAATAAATTTTGTGCTACACAGAATTTTTTCTGCTTACTAACTAATTGGAAAAACATAATATTCATCCATCAATGCGCTGTGAAATTATGAACATTAAGTGTGTAATAGACGCAATCAAAAAAGGCAGGGCCCGTATAAGCGATCATGCTGACGAGGAAGCCGATGCTGATGATCTAACATTCGATGAGATTTATTACTCGATAATGAATGGTGAGATTATTGAGAACTATCTAGACGATAAACCATATTCAAGTTGTTTGATTTTTGGTAAAACTTTTAATCTTAACCCTGTTCGCTGGTATAACCAAAGGGAAAAAGGATATGGCGATATTCAATGAAGGTGACTTGGCAGCCCTTCTAAAAAATGAAGTTCCGAGGCTGGTTGAACAGAATATTTACTCTGTTTTGGCTGACGATAAGACTGGCAGTGAATATGATACTCGGTTTGGGTCAATATACGACTGGATGGCGTGCAATCCGATTTATAACCGCCTTATTTGGGGGTATTCAGTCAAAATTTTTCCCCAAATAGCTACCGAAGCACTTCATTCTTCTCAAGTTGGGCCTGTTTTGGATATTGGCTGTGGTTCTCTTGCTTTCACTGCCAAAACATATAGTAAGTACACCGAGCGGCCAGTGGTTTTGGCAGATCAATCTCTTAAGATGCTCCGAATGGCTAAAACAAGGTTAATCAAACAAAACGGCAAGGTCCCAGACAATCTTGTTTTTCTCCATGCTGACGCTTTTCAACTCCCATTCCAAGAAGGCGCATTCACAACAATCCTTTCCGAGAACCTGCTTCACTGCCTCAGCGACACAAGTATCCTGCTGAAACAATTAAAAACAATTACATCAAAGAACGGCAGAATGTATTTCACGACATTGGTGAAAAACAATCGTATTGCTGACAAGTACCTTGAGGCTCTATCGGACAGTGGCAAGTTGATTTCAAGAACAGTGGGTGATCACAAGAAAATATTTGAACAATTTGGTATATCAGCAAAATACGTTGCCGAGGGAAATATCGTGTCGATTTCCTGTGAAAAATAAAAGGAATCAGCGAACCAGGCGCTTCACTTGACGCCGAGAACGTCTGCGGCCTTACGAGCAATCTGCTTGACATATTACGCTTCACGTAATACTATTTGCATATGATAAAATCATTTGCCTGCCGAGACACTGAAAAGCTGTTCAACGATCAACGCGTTCGCCGCTTCCAGTCTTTTGAACGGCAGGCAAGAAAAAGGCTTATGGTGCTTCATGCCGCTCCTAGTCTGGACGCTTTAATGCTCAATCCGGGAAATAAGTTTCATGCCTTTAAGGGAGATAGGAAGGGGCAATTCGCCATCAGCATAAACAAACAATGGCGTGTTTGTTTCGAGTGGCATGAGGGTAATGCATTTAATGTTGAAATTGTAGATTATCATTGAGGTATTGATATGAGTGCTAACAAACTTCTTGATCCGATTACACCAGGTGAAATCCTGCGTGAAGATTTTATGGAACCTTTAGGTATTAGCATAAATCAGCTTTCACGTGATCTTTCTGTACCTCCCAATAGGATCAGTGAAATTGTTAACGGGAAAAGATCCATTACGGCCGATACCGCCTTGAGATTGCAGCGCTACTTTGGTGTTGAAGCTCAGTTTTGGCTGAACCTGCAGACCGAATATGATTTGCGGATGATAAAGCGAAAAATTTGGTCTGACATTGAACGGCGGATTATCCCGGTTAAGACAACGGAAACAGGAATTGAGCATAGCGCTGGGGCATAACATAACGGGTGAACCAGACGGGGAGCTCTCGGCGGTTTTCGTTAAATTTTATGCATCACCGAAGGTCTTAGGCCCGCTGGTTACCCGCAGCGTTAGGGACGCTTGGGAAAAAATAGAGGAAATTAAGAGGATGAAGCTAAAATTCAGAAATATTGGGTTAAGTGAAGTTATCAGCGATCTCTCAAAATTGAAAAAAACGCAATTAGGCTTACGATGGGGAAATTTGAAAGGGTTTAACGAAGCCGGTTATCTTGTGGCTGAAACGATTGAGAATCAAATACTTATGCTTGATCCCACAACCGGAACGAAAGTTGAATTCAGACAAGATCAAGGAAAAATTCCTTCAGAATTTAAAACTTACAGAGATTTTATGAACTGTTTCGAATTCGCCTATCCTAAAGATTATGAAATGAATAGGGGCGGTTTTTTACTTAAAAGAAGCGGTACAGGCTGGCTTATTGCAATCAACCTCGAAGATATGTCCCAATATCCAGACCAAGAGTACAATCCGCAAGAAATGACTTTTGAAGATTTCGCAATAAACAGGGCGAAAATTATGTTCTCTGCTGATGGAGCTCACGGCTCTCAGTACGCAACCGATGTTATGAAAAGGAACTGTTTCACGACGCTTAATAATCTTAAGGCGCTTGAAATCAATCTGACAGTCGTTAGGGAATCCTGGCCGGTTTACGAGGATGGTCAAGAAGAAAGGGCAGGCGATATTGAAATCGATGAATTACAAGAGGGACCTATTTACTCAGTTTTACTATCAAAACCTGGCGATCCGTATAAAGTTCTGCTATTAAATCTCACCGATGAAGGAAAGCATTTTCAAAAAGAAAAACAAATATTGAAGCATATAGCCAATACAATTAAAATTTTACAATAAGCCATCTTTGAGCTTATTGGTCGTGAGATGTCGTGAGAGAAAAACTAAGCCCTAACAACTAACTTCATCCACAAGACGGGCATTCCTCTAGCACTCCATGCCCACTGGTGATGATATCGTTCGCCTTCAAAAGATCATCGTGATGCTTAACGCAATTATATATTGCATATTGCTATTTTTTGTGGTATTGTTGCCAAAAATGATATCAAAGGAGGTAACAATAATGACAACCGCAGTAAGAATTAACGACGATTTGGTTCGGGATGCAAAGATATATAGTAAAATCGATAAACGGTCGTTAACTGGTCAGATTGAATACTGGGCGCGGATCGGAAAATGCGCTGAAGAAAATCCCGATCTAACCTATAGCCTAATTAAAGATATTCTTATCGGAGTCGCAGAGCTGGAACAAGGTGAATCATCAGAGTACAAACTTGGATAATCGCCAATGAAAATTTTTCAGTCCCGATCATTTGAACAAAAAGTTAAAAAATTTAGCAAAAAAGAAAAAAAGGAACTGGACAAGCAGATTCTGAAGATTGCCGAAAACCCATCTGTTGGCATAGACAAAAAAGGTGATCTCCGTGGCGTTTACATTCATAAGTTCAAAATAAAAAACACTCAATATTTGCTTTCATATCGTCTTATTAGAGATGATCTTGAATTAATAATGATTGGCCCACACGAGAATTATTATAGGGATTTAAAAAACTACCTCCAAGCAAGATAAAAAAGGCGAACAAGGGCATTGAGATGGCCTTAAGGCTGTCAAAGGTTTTCGGGCGAACACCCGAAGGGTGGCTTCGATTGCAGCTTCAGTTCGATTTATGGAAAGCAGAACAATCTCTTGATATCAGTAAATTAAAGCGAATAGAGGCTGCATAATTTTACCGAGGAACGGATAACCATGGCATGAACCGTGACTGTGTTTTCGCTGGCGCTTAACCCCAGCAGGTTATGCCCACGTTCGTGATAGGGAACATAGGATGTCCCATATTAAGTTTTTCGTTAGGAATGTTTGAAATGACTGTAAGCGGTAGGAAGCCTGCTATTATGAAAAGATTATTCACTGTTGTGGTAGCCGCACTTGCCTTGGCCTCATGTCGAACTGTTGTCGTCACACCGAGCTTCTATAACCCAAATCCTCTTAATGTCGCTGATCCGCTGTCCGTGATAAAGGTCACTATCGAACAACAACCAGCCGCTTATGCATATCTGCCAACATACTTAGAAGTTGATGAAGAATGCATAAAGCTCCACATGGAAAGTTCGGGAACGTTTCTCATGCCAATAGTGGGTGGTAAAGGCGGAGTTGTTGTTGGCCCAAATGTAAGCACCGTATCAGTCCAACCTTTATGCTACGGAAACATCGGCCGAGTCGGCTTGTCATATGTCGAAGGCGACAAACTGTGGCGAGTCGAAATTGATGACAAGAGCGGAAATTATATGTATTGGGTTTTCTCATACGAAAGAGCCTCTGCCGAAAGGTTTATAGACGCCATTCACCACTTCGTCAAAATGGGAAACCAGTAATTCCAATTTGGGCGAGGAATTCCTAACCTGTCGCTCCACCCCGACGGCAAAACACGCGGGAGAGCTTTTCGTTCGGCCACCAATGAAACTAATGGTGTTTATGAAAAAAAGCATGATTGTTGAGGAAAGAAGTGCTAGAGAGAAAATCGAATTTTGACCCAGAACGACTTCAATCTGCAAAGAAATTGAAAGCAGATGATAATTTCACACCATGCCCCATCAATGATGGAGATGAGTTGTATCCAAATGGCATTTTTATCTTTAATATCACAAAAATGGTTGACTTTGTAATAACAAATCCTAATGAAGTCGATTGTGTAGAAGTAGAAGTGTTTGATTTTCCAAGAAGTTTTTCATCTATAAACGAATCTCATGTTGATTCGGTTGATATCTCTCTACCAGTAATATTAGCAGAAATTTCCCCTGGGCTTTATAATTTGATTGATGGTAATCATAGGATGGAAAAAGCTCGCAGGATGGGAATGGAAAGAATATCAGCATATAAATTTAATGTTAACCAGCACTTAAACTTTTTAACTGAGGAAAAAGCATACCATTCCTACGCTGTTTATTGGAATGGGAAATGTATATAGTTATTTGACTAAAGAAGGCCGAATCTGGCAGTGCATTGGACAGCCAGGGCCAAGCCGATTTTAGGTCTTTCCCAAGGGCAATCTTTTTATCTTTTACGTGATTCAGCAGATGCCCTGGCTGCCACTCACCGACGTCGTTGGCCTAAAATAATCCTTGACTATTTCGTTGTTGATGGCTATACTTCGGATATACATAAGGAGGTGGTCAAATGCTTGCAAAAATCCAGAAATGGGGAAATAGCCAGGGGCTTCGCCTTCCAAAGAATCTGCTCGCAGATGCTCAACTTGGAGTCGGTGATGAGGTGGATATCAGTGTAAAAGACGGCATCATGATTGTCACACCTGCCAAAAAAATACGCGGTAAGCACAGACTTAAAGATCTTGTCGCACGTATTCCTAAAAATTACCAAACCGGAGAAGTCGACTGGGGTGAGCCGGTTGGTAAGGAGGTCTGGTAAATGGCTGATTATGTCCCCAAGCAAGGGGACATAATCGCGATTACATTTGACCCACAATCCGGTCATGAGCAGAAGGGACGACGCCCTGCTTTGGTTGTCAGCAAGGACCTGTTCAATCGAAGCACAGGGTTAGCTATTGTATGCCCAGTTACGAACACAGAACGTGGTTTCCCCTTTCATGTCCCTATCCCGAAAGACAGTAAGCTGACGGGTTTCATTATGGTTGAGCAAATTAAATCTGTTGATTTCCGCGCTCGTCGTGCAAAGCGAATCGAACATGGCAATGACGAGTTGCTGGCTGAAGTGCTGTCCATACTGGATGCCTGCATCTATTAACCAGCCAACAACAGTTTGCAGCAGACGGCCAGTGCCGTGCCGATTTTGGAAAGCATCGTTCGATTGTAAGTTGTGCATTGAAGAAATGATCTGCCTAAAGCCGGCGGCTGCTGAAACTGAGCGTTGGCCTTAAAAAGGTTGACAAAATTCTATCGAAAATGATACTGTAATACCTAAAATTATCGATGGAGGAATTGTCATGCAAATAGTCACTGTATCACCTAAGTATCAAATCGTTATTCCTAAGGCAGTAAGAGAGTCTTTACAGCTTCGCCCAGGACAAAAAATGCAGGTTGTTGAATACGATGGAAGGATCGAGTTAATCCCAGAAAGAGATATTAATGAACTTCGGGGATTCCTCAAAGGGATAAATACTGAATTTGAACGGGAGGAAGATAGAGTATGAATATCGTCGATTCTTCCGGCTGGCTCGCATTCTTCGCGGACGAACCGAATGCGAAGCACTTTTTCATTCCCTTGAAAGATACAGCATCACTTGTTGTCCCGGTCGTAACGATCTATGAAGTATTTAAGGTCGTTCTTCGAGAATCTAATGAAAATAAGGCGCTTCAAGCGGCTGTAGCCATGCAAAAAGGCAAGGTTATAGATCTAACAGCCAAGCTCGCAATTGATGCTTCAAAGCTTAGTCTTCAGCATGGTCTCCCAATGGCGGACAGTATTATTCTCGCAACAGCCCAGTTGTTTAATGCCAGAATTTGGACTCAGGATTCGGATTTCAAAGACATCTCAGGGGTAAACTACTTTCCCAAGACATAGCAAAGGGAATTGGTATCCTTTCCGAGCATCATACAGGAATTTTCCATGAGCACGAGTTGCGTGCATGGGTACGATCAAAGAGAAGCCCGACGCCTTCAGGATCAGGCGAGCACTCTGATTGATATAGTGCATTAGGATACAATCTATCCCGAAGGCCATACCGTCTTGGAGGCTGGTTGTGGCGTTGGCGCCCAAACAATCCCGCTGACACAAAATAGTCCGAAAGCGCTGAACCGGAACGACAGCACTATTCGTGACGCAGCGCTTCAATGGGGTCCAGCTGTCCCGCCTGTCTGGCCGGGAAGTAGCCGAAGATAACACCCACGGCTGCGGAAAATAAAAAGGCGATGGCGACAATCCCCGGATCGAATATAAAGGGGACAGAAAGGATGCGTGCGCCGATCGCGACCGCCGCTATCCCGAGGATGATGCCGATCAGCCCCCCGAAGGAAGACAGTACCACGGCTTCGACCAGAAACTGCATCAGCACGTCCCGCTCTAGGGCACCGATGGCGAGCCGGATGCCGATCTCCCGTGTTCTTTCCGTCACCGAGACCAGCATGATATTCATGATCCCGATTCCCCCGACCAGAAGACTTACCGCCGCCACTGCACCCAGGAGTCCGGTGAGCACACGGGTCGTTCCGGTCATCGTGCTGACGAGTTCCTGCATATCTCTGACATGAAAATCGTCATCTTGATCAACGGCAATGCGTCGGCGCTCGCGCATCAGCCGTTCGATATCCTGTTCGACCTTATTGGTGGAAACACCGTCTTCCGCGGAAACATCAATCCTGCTCACATCGATACTCCCAACAATTCGCCGCTGAAGCGTCCGCAACGGGATCAGCACGAAGTCATCCTGATCCGTTCCAAAGCTGGACTGCCCTTTGGATTCGAGGACACCGATCACCTGGCATGAAAGCTTTTGAAGGCGGATCGTGTTCCCCAGGGGGTTTTGCCCGCCAAAAAGCGCTTTTCGAACGGTTGAACCCAGGATGCACACGCCTTGTCCTCCCCGAATTTCACTGTCTGTGAATGGGCGCCCGCTCTCAAGCTGCCAGTTGCGAACGTGCAGATAGGCCTGCGTGCTGCCGATAGCCGAGGTGGACCAGTTTTCGTTTCCGTAGATTGCCTGTATGGTTTGAGAGGCTGTCGGCGCCACTGCAACAAGCCCTGAGATTTCCCGGGCGATGGCGTCTGCATCTTCGATCTTAAACATTGCACCGGCTGATTGAATGCCGCCGGGACCGTGGCGGTGCTGTCCGGGTCTGACCTGTAGGAGATTGGTCCCCAGCTTTGCGAGGTCTGAAGTTACCTGTGCCGTTGCCCCCTTGCCGAGGGTCACCATGGTGATCACAGCGGCTACGCCGATGACGATACCCAGGATGGTCAGGGACGAGCGCATAATATTGCGCCGAATTTCCCGAAAGGCGATTAAAATCGTTTCCCTTATCATTATCGGACCTTACCGTTTTCCGTTTCACTCTCGATGATCCCGTCGAGAAAACGAATGACTCGTTTTGCATAGAGCGCCATGTCAGCATCATGGGTCACCAGGATGATCGTGATGCCGTATTCAAGATTGAACGCCGTAAGCATTTCCATAATTTCACGGCTGCGGGCGGAATCCAGATTGCCTGTGGGTTCGTCGGCCAGCAGCACCCTGGGGTCGGTAACAATGGCCCGGGCGATGGCAACCCGCTGCTGCTGTCCGCCGGAGAGTTCGCCGGGGGTGTGTGTTGCCCACTGTTTGAGCCCAACCGCTTCAAGGGCTTCCAGAGCCTTTTCCCGCCGTTCATCGGACGGGATACCACGATAGACCAGAGGCAGTTCCACGTTTTCCAACGCCGATGTGCGATTGAGGAGGTTGAAGCCTTGAAACACAAATCCCAAATAATGCCTTCGCAACAGCGCACGCCGGTCCCGGGACAGCTTTCCTACATCGACGCCTTCAAAAAGGTAAGCCCCTTTGCTGGGAGTATCCAGACATCCCAGTATGTTCATGCAAGTGGACTTTCCCGATCCACTCGGACCCATCACGGCCACGAACTCCCCCCGGCTGATGTTCAGATCGATTCCCCGCAGGGCCGGCATGGCTGCGGAACCCGTGCCGTAAACCTTGGTGACGCTTTGGAATTCCATGAGGCAATGTTCGTTGATTTCCATTGAAAAGCTGTTCTTCATCGTCCGGACCTCTTTATATCAATAACGAGTGGCATTCCCGGCTCGATGTCGCCGCTCGTCACTTCGGTCATCCTGCCGTCGGTGGCGCCGATTCGGACGGCAATGGCGAGAAGTTTTCCATCGCGCAGTGTCCAGACATCCTGCACCCTGGTTTCGACGGTCGTGTCTTTCCGCAGTTTTGAGGGAGATCTGTGCCGACGGGGGAGAAGTTTATTAATCAGGCCGCCGCCGTCGGACGGGGATTCTTTTTCTTTTATCGGCGGAAGGAAACGCAACGCGGTATTGGGTACCAGAACCGCATTTTCAACTTTTTTGACCGTAATGTCTGCCGTTGCCGTCATCCCCGGTCGTAATGACAGGTCCGTGTTGTCCACGTTCAGAACCGTTTTATAGGTGACAACCCCGTTTACGGTCTGAGAACCGTACCGGACCTGGGTGACCTGCGCCGGGAACGTTCTTTCCGGGTGAGCATCGACGGAAAAAACGGCCTCTTGACCCTCTGCTACCTGACCCACATCGGCCTCGTCAATATCCACATGGAGTTCCATGTGGGTCAGATCTTCGGCCAAGGTAAACAGTACCGGGGCCTGAAACGAGGCGGCCACGGTCTGGCCCGGCTCCACGTTCCGCACAAGGACAATGCCGTTAATGGGAGAAAGGATCACCGCTTTTGACAAATCCGTCTCGTCGGCTTCGAGAGTGGCCTGGGCCTGGGCCACCTGCGCCCTTGCAGTGGCCTCGATGGCTTTTGCCCGATGCAGTGCCGCCAGAGCCGCATCCAGGTCACTCTGGGACGGGACCAGTTTATTGCTCAATTTCCACACCTGTTTTAGGCGCGCCAGTTCATCTCCTGACTCTTTGACAGTGGCTTGTGCCTCCGAAACCTTTGCCCGGGCCGATTCCAGGGCGGCTTTGGATTGCAGAACCTTGGCTTTGAGCTTGTCGGTATCCAGCCTCGCCAGAACCTGACCGACTTTCACCTGATCATTGTAATCTGCTTCGACGATCTTGACGATGCCGGACAACTCACTGCCCACATCCACCTGGATGGTCGGTTCCAGAGTGCCTGTCGCCGTTACGGTCACGGTAAGGTTTCCCCGCCGAGCTTTTTGGGTCTCGTACTGCGTGGAATTTGATTGTTTTATTCCCTTCCAAATCATGACACCTGTCACGCCCGCGGCTGCCAGAAGCGCTGCCATAAGCCACCGTTTCAGATGTTTTTTGCGGTCCGAGGACCGATCAATACCAAGGGTTTGACCCATGTCAGATTCCGGTATTGTATTTGATTTCATGGCGTTCTTTTTAAAAATAGTAAGAATTTAGCTATTTGAAAATGAATCGCTCCAGGTGTGCTTAAATTTTTTCTGAAAGAACTCGCAGATAACGGTTCGTAATGAAAAAACCGGTTTTT
>ENA-OSEO01006035-OSEO01006035.1-sediment-metagenome-genome-assembly--contig:-NODE-6035-length-11168-cov-8.367866_pt1 | contig 11168 bp, 11 predicted proteins | sample MGYA00237883_ERZ534232 | MGnify/ENA metagenome assembly ERZ534232
ATTCCTTCACAACCCATTATTCCACGATTCCATCATTCCATTATTCCTGTTGAATCATTTACCGGCAGAGCCATTGATCTCTGACCCGGCCCTGAGGACCGGGATTTCCAAGCTGCATTAAAATTGTTTATCCTTGTTGAATTGGTGTTATTACTATGCTCACCCGTCTGTTGGTGGCATTATCCGAAGATATGGGCTGTGACTCACCATAACCGACAGCAACGATCCTTCTTGGATCCACCGCTCTTTGTATCAATGCATTCCTGACGGTCTCGGCTCGTTTTTCAGACAATCGCTGATTATAATCCTCGGGACCTGTTGAGTCAGTATGCCCCTCGACTCTGATTGTTGTCTGTGGGTAATTGTTCAATATATTAGAAATTCTATCAATCTCACTATAAGCCCCTGGTTTCAAGGTTGAAGCGTTAGAGTCAAAAAAGATATCGCCCTTGAAAGTAGCTGACAAAACATCTTGGGTTCTTTGGATGTTTACGGCATCTGACTCAGCCATAGCGCCTCTAAGCGCCTGTTCCTGTCTGTCCATATATGCAGCTATTTGGTTGCCGGCGATTCCACCAAGAACAGCACCGATTCCGGCCCCAATGAGGGTTCCTTTCGTATCTCTACCAATTGCCTGTCCGAGGCCAGCGCCAATTCCTGCTCCAACCGCCGCACCCGTCGCTGTTCCTTTTTGTTGTTTTGTTGCTCCTGCACATGAAAACAAGGTCAACGTAAGAACTCCAACCACAAATATTGAAATTGTTTTTTTCATTTTTCTACCACCCTCCCAACATTGAAATACAAACGTATTAAACCAAAACAAATGACCAACTCGATTGTAAAAGGAAACCTATTAGTTATCACTAAACGAATGATTAATTCGCATTAAAAATTTTTATGTTTTAAAAATCCCATTTAAAGCTCCTCATAGATAATCTCTATTTTCTGGTCAACGTATTTAAGCTTTTCTTCTTTGCCAATTTCCTCTAACCGACGTCTCAATTCTTCAATCTGCTCGTTAATACCGGGCAAAATTTCGGTCTTAAACTTATGTCTCATTTCCACACTCAGATTATCTAATTCGGCGAGAATCTTGTCCAGCTGTCTTTCGATTTGTTTAATCTGTTCACTTTCAGAAAGGCTCTGGAATCCTTTAAAAACTTCATTTATATCGGACTCCATGACATAAATATTTTTGCGGAATTTATTGGTGATTTGGCCGTAAATAGCGGCGTATTTTGACTGCCCATCTACAATAGCCTTTTTCTCTATTTTATTGCCGCCGTCATTGATTTGAACAATCCGTACCGCTTTTTCGCTTTCAGTATCAGGGTTTGAATCAATGTAAAAAGTGCTGGTATCTTTAGGCAGGGATGAAAATTGATCTTCGACAGCTACGCTTACAAGATAGCTTCCTGAATCGGTATATTCAATACCCGTTACTTTTCCGATGGCAGTTTTTTCAAAATAAACTCGATCGTTTTTCCGGAGCCCTTGAACATCATTGAACCGAACCTTAAAATTATGAGTGGTCTGAATACATCCGATAAGAATTAAAGCGGTTATTGATGAAAAAAAGAAATTTTTAATCATTTCAATCCTTTTCTCTACTAAATTTCCTGTTGATTAGGAGGCATTGTATAGATATGCACATTTCGAATTATAGCTCTAATAACCTTGGGGAACGTAATAAACAGTTTTATCTTCTCACTTTATCTAAATTCAAAAAAGTGAGCGCTTATAAATAATCAGGAGATTAACCAGAATAAAATGGTCCAGAAAGGAAGACAGAAGAAAAGACCAAATACTGCACCCTTGAAAAAATAGCTTGGTTCATCATAATTATCCAAGTACTCTTCTTCCGTTTTTTTCTCGACAAATGGCATAAGATCTTCTTCCGGAACTTCATAGTATCCTTCGATGAATTGGTCCGAATTAATTGCTTTCATTAAATTGTACCTCCATTTTACTATGCAAGCAAAACAAATGCCACCGTACCTTTAACGGTCTATTTATTAAAGTTTCTTTTTAATATTAGATGGATAGACAACACCCCCCATTCTCTTCCATTAATTCTGACTGAACATTTATTTCCAAAAAGTGTTAAACATTTGACAATAAGTGTCATATTAAAATGATTATGCCTGTTAGATTCATCCGTCGTATTTACTTGTAATTCTTAGTTTTTCCTACAAAATTATCACAAAATAGTTTATAAATTCACAGTTAAAATACTGTTAAAGAGTGATGTTTTTTTGACGAAAATTGTAGATTTGGTTGAAAAAGCATTGATCCGACGTACTACTTTTATCTTTTGGCCAGAAAAATTTTGTAAAAACACTTCTTTCTTTTGGCACCTTTTTGGATAAATACAATGGGTAGGATTAACATATTTATTTATTTCGAACTTCTGATTTCCGACTTGTCCGGATAAAGAAGTTATTCGATAATGTTTTTTTGCTGGAGTTTTTTTCTGAGGTTTTCAACACGACGACGATTAACACCGAGGTCTGAATATCCGACTCTGGAGGCCGAACGAATGTGAATAATGCCGTTAGATGGGGTTAAATGGAGCGTGAGGTCATCAACAAATCGAAAAATCATGCTTCTGCATTCGGCATGAATATCGCTGTTATCTGCTAAAACCACTTTTGTTCGGGGCAGTTGCACAACCGTTTTTTTAACAATGGACCAGTTTGTTTTAGGATTATTATTTAGTTTAAAGGGTTCAACTCGGTGTTTTGGATTTTTTGCCAATGACGACACGCAATTGGGAGTATCCGGACAATCCAAGAAATCTGATGATTCGATGTTTTGACGTTCTGCAGGTTTTCCGGAACATCCCCATAAAATAGTGGCAAACATCAAAGGCACAATGGAAACCTTGAGCATTTTTTTCATCTCTTTGTCATCACCTTCTACAAGAGCCATTTCGCAATCAAAAAACTTATCGAAGCGACTATGGAACAGAGAAAAACGCCCCACAAAACATCGACCATCACAACCTTTAACGGCCAATTCTTTATGGTAGCCATATTTGTCAAATCGTAGGTTGCGTAAGTAAAAAAACCATACAAACTGCCCCACAAAAGCGCTTTTCCCAATGAATCTTTTTGTAATGCCGGCACAACAGCAAAAATAAGAATGCCAACAACATACAGCAAATAAAAACTGATTGCCGCCGACCAGTTCACATCCGGACTCAGTATAAATCCAAGATGGTTTCGATAAAACTTTTTGGCAACAAATCCCAACCAAATAATGTCAACGGCAAAAAATACCGGTACAGTCAATGCATAAAGTTTTAGGTAGTAGATCAAATTCATTCTGTCACACTTAGGTCTCACATAGAGTAGTGTTCAGCTAACTTTCTTTAACTTCAATTTTTCTCAAATTGCAAAAACTTTTTTTAATGGATCAATATCAATGAGTTTGCTTTTGGACAACCAACAGCATTATTTTAACGGTTATCAGTGCATGCGGGTTAGGTGTTATGAGATTGATAAAACAATAGGTTTAACCTATTATTATGCACCGATTCTGCCCGCATTGAATATATCTAAAACATGTGTATGTTAGTTGCAAATGAGTTAATTTGAATTTTTTTCAGTAAAGATTTTTTAAGATTAAAAACACAATTGGGGTTGGGTTATGAAACATTTTACGTATACTGTCTTAGGTCTGATGGTAATAACCGTGTTAAGCGTAACGCCTAACGCTAAAGGAGCAGAAATAGAAGGAATTCATTTTGAAAACACCTACGAGACAGATGGGATTAAAATGAAAATCCAGGGTACGGGACTGTTACGTCATCTCGGTTTTATCAAAGTCTATGTCGGTGCGCTTTACTCGGAAGAGGGAAGTTCCGCGGAGGATGTTCTTTCTGACAAGCCCAAACGCTTGGAGGTTGAGTATTTTCATGCCTTAAAAGGGGAAGATTTCGGAATTACCACAAACGAAGTGATTGCAAAAAACACGGATGCACTGACTTTAGAAAAAATTCGACCACAAATTGATTATCACAACTCACTTTATGAAGATGTCCAACATGGAGACCGGTATTCACTGACATATATCCCGGGTAGGGGCACGGAGCTGGCATTAAACGGAAAAACAAAGGGCATTATCAAAGGTGCTGATTTTGCGTCCGCCCTTTTTTCGATGTGGTTGGGAGAATCCCCCATGAACGAATCGTTTAAAAAGCAGTTGTTGGGGTTAAAATGAAAGCTGAAGCCCGAAAATCTGTTCCGTTTCATAAAAAGATTGCTTATGCTGCACCGGCTTATGCTCTTGCAGTGGTGGGCATACCGATTTATGTTTATATACCAAAGTTTTATACGGATATTATCGGGGTTAATGTTGTGTTAATCGGCTATATTCTCTTGAGTGTTCGAATCTTCGATGCCATAACGGATCCGGCCATAGGCTACATTTCCGATCGAACCAAGACGCCGTTAGGCAGAAGACGGCCATTTATCGCAGGAGGGTCTTTCTTCGTCTCATTGTCAATGTACTTTTTATTTAATCCACCGGAAGCTTCTTCATCTTATTCTGCCCTATGGTTCGGAGCTTGTATGTATGCGTTGTTTTTTTTCTGGACGCTGGTCAGTGTACCTTATGAATCTTTAGGCCCTGAAATTACCTTTGATTATAATGAGCGGATTTCTTTGTTTGGCGTACGGGACGGTTTCTTGATTGCCGGAACACTCGCTGCTGCAAGTTCGCCGGCTCTGGTGGAATGGCTGTTTAATCTGTCAGATACCGCTCAGGGAGAACGGGCCAAATTTTTCTGGATTGCCGTATTTTATGCGCCCTTCGTTATTGGCTTTTCATGGTGGTGTGTGTTATCCATAAAAGAGCTTCCCTCCCTGAATGTTACGCGTCCCTTGGGACTTGTTAAAGGAATACGGCAGACGGCTCACAACCGACCGTTTATCATACTCCTCATAGCTTACACCATAAGTGCCATTGGGAATAATTTACCGGCCACGTTGATACTGTTTTATGTAGAGTATGTATTACAATCAGAATTGGCGGACTTTTTCCTTCTGCTATACTTTGTTACCGGTATTGTTTTCCTTCCTGGATGGATTTCGATTTCACGCAAGGTTGGCAAAAAACCGGCATGGTTGACATCCATGGCCATAAATACGGGCGCCTTTTTCGGTGTTTTTTTTCTTGGTCCGGGAGATGCAGCAATCTACGGTATACTGGTGTTTTTATCTGGAATCGGTTTTGGTGCCACTTTGGCAATTCCATCTGCCATACAGGCCGACGTCATCGACTATGATGAATGGTTAACCGGTGAAAGGCGTGAAGGACAATATATCGGTTTATGGTCTATTTCAAAAAAGCTCGCGGCAGCGGTGGGTGTCGGGGCAGGACTTTCAATTCTTGGTGCAGCAGGCTACACGCCCAATGTGGAACAATCTGAACAGGTAAAATTAGTTTTAAGGACCCTGTATGCACTGATACCGTCTGTTTGTAACCTGATTGCCATTTTAATCGCGCTGGCTTATCCAATCAGCAGCAAGGTTCACGAAAACATACGAAAAGCCATTGATGATCGAATCGACGGAATCTTTGTGATCAACCCCATAAAACCAATATCTTCGAAGGTCTGAACATGGAACTTAAACTTCAATCCGTATTCTGATAAAAATCCTCTGAATTAAGCGCAGGGAAAGAGATTACATGGAACATTTAATTTTTATATTCAGCCTCAATTTGGCTGCTGTTATATTCATGATGATTATCGGATGGTTAATCAGCCTCGTTCTTAAAAATGTAACTGTCGTAGATAGCTTGTGGGGATTGGGATTTGTCATCATTGCATGGACAACCTTTTTTTTAACGGATGGTTTTTTAGGACGAAAGCTGTTAATCGCATTTCTGGTAACGTTGTGGGGTGTAAGGCTTAGTATTTATCTGACATGGCGCAACTGGGGAAAGGGTGAGGATCCGAGATATGGTTTGTGGCGTAAAAAAAGCGGAAAACATTTCTGGATCGCAAGCCTTTTTAAGGTGTTTCTGCTCCAGGCTGTATTTTTGTGGGCCATTTCCGTTTCAATTCAGTACGGAGTTGTGTCAAAAAAACCCGAAATGACAACCTGGCTGGATTTGTGCGGTTTAATTCTTTGGGGGGTGGGTTTTATATTTGAAGCTGTTGGTGATTGGCAGTTGGCAGTATTTAAATCCAACCCGGCCAGTAAGGGAAAAGTAATGGATAAGGGATTGTGGGCCTATACCCGGCATCCCAATTATTTTGGTGAATGCCTCATGTGGTGGGGTATTTTTCTCATTTCATTTTCAGCGCCAAACAGCTGGTGGACTGTTTTGAGTCCGCTGATCATTACTGCGGTGCTGCTGAAAATGACAGGGATTCCCTTAACCGAAAAAACAATTGTAACCCATCGACCGGGTTATAAGGAATACATTCAGCGCACCAATGCTTTTATTCCCTGGTTTCCAAAAGCAAAGAAAAAACAAAGTATTTGATGGATCAGACATATAGACGCCAAAGTTAATCCGGGGGAGCGCACGCCGTGAAACATGGATGTTGATCAAACCAGAGGAGAAAGTAAGGGCTCCCTTCTGCACATGGGTTTGGTCAAAAGCATTTGAACATCCCCGAGATATCTTTCCGCAAATCCTCCCTCACAGTAACAAAGATAATATTCCCACATTCGAATAAACGTCTCTGAAAATCCCAATTTACGAACGTCATCAATGTGATCAAAAAAACGTTTTCGCCATTCGGCAAGTGTTCGAACATAATGGGCTGTGATATCCTCAAGATGAACCAGCTTCAGATCTGTCTCACGGGCGATGGAACTCATAATGGCATGGATTGAGGGAATACAGCTGCCTGGAAAGATATACCGCTTGGAGAAATCAACCGAGCGTTTATGAATGTCAAACACCTGATCAATAATGGTGATGGCCTGAAGAAGCATCATTCCGTTCGCTTTGAGCAACCGACTGCAGATTTGAAAAAAAGTATCCAGATACTGATGACCCACCGCTTCAATCATTTCAATGGAAACCAGTTTGTCAAATTTGCCGACGAGATGCCGATAATCCTTGCGAAGCAATGTGATTCGATGGGCCACGCCGGATGTCGAGATGCGTTTTTCGGCCAAAACATACTGTTCATCGGAAATCGTTGTGGTTGTCACGCGACATCCGTAATTTTTTGCAGCATGTATGGAAAAACCGCCCCATCCGCCGCCGATTTCAATGACATGATCACCGGGATGCAGCTGGAGTTTGCAGCAGATTCGATCGAATTTTGCTATTGAAGCATCTGTAAGCGTACTGTTTTCGGCCTCAAAGATACCACAGGAGTAAGTCAATGTTTCATCCAGAAAAAGACAGTAAAAATCGTTTCCCAGATCATAGTGGGCAACGATATTCTCCTTACTGCCTTTTAAAGTGTTGCGTCGTAAGTAGTGGTAAAATCTATGAACAAGATCAGAGAACCGAGACCACCCTTTGTCCATTTTTTCCATCAACTGCTGATTTAAAATCACCAGGCGTATGACATCGGTGAGATCGGATGTTGACCACAGTCCGGTCATATAGGCTTGGGCAGAACCAATGCTGCCGCCCAGCACGGTACTGGTATAAAATCGCGGGTGATGTACTTGAATGGTCGCTTGTAAAGAAACTTCTTTAGACGGTCGGCCAAATTGATACCGTTCATTATTTTCCATAAGAACGAGGCTGCCCAGTTTGAAATCTTTCATCAACACGAAAAAAAATTTGCGGGACAGTCGGTCGATAAACGTTTCCCGAAAACATTCCATGGCAGATACTTTATAGGGTAAGAACGTTTCCGTCATGGGTCATTTCCTTTATATGGCAGTTATTTTTTTTTGAGGATGCGTAAAAAATGGCGTTTTTTTCAGCAGCAGACGCAGTGCCTGAAAATAGATCATTGCGGTCACTTTCATGGTCATAAACGGATATTTTACAAGTATCCGGGTTAATTCTTTATGGCTGATGGATCGCCTTTTTAGCATCAGACTGGCATCGAACAGCTTTTTACCTTTTTCGATATCGATCATATGAATGCGAAGTACCTGCCCGGGGACACGAAATCGCCAGTCGTACTGTATATCCATATCAATAAACGGTGAAACGTGAAAAATTTTGTTGAAACGATATCGACGCCAATGATCAACGCGGTGTTCATTTTGGCTATCACCGAATACATAACAATGGTGCTCCCCCCAGGGAGTATTATGGATTTCAACCACAATGGTTTCAACCCATATACCTGAAGCGTCGTAGCAGTAATAAAAACTGGCCGGATTAAAACAATATCCAAAATATCTTAGATGGGTCAGAAGACGAATCGGCCCGACCGGTCGATTCCCCAGGTGCGTTTGAACAAGATCCCGAACAGCCGTGTCGATGGGCACAGAAGGATCGCCAAAATGATCTTCGCGGCGATAATAAGCAATATTTAATTTTTGGTATGACCACAGGGGGTGAATATCGAAAAGTGTGGGGAGTTCCTTCAGATCGAGAAACATAAAAAAGAGCCGGTATTGAAACATGTTCGGCCGGGGTCTGAATCGCCGATGTCTTACAGAACCTTCATATATGGCGCTCTTTATCACGACAATATTTTCCCAAAGTGTTTGCAAACCGACAGGGCACTGTTCACGCCGTCCTCATGAAATCCGTAACCCCAGTAGGCTCCGCAGAAATAGGTTCGATTTTTTCCGTTTACTTCATCCTGTTTCCGGCGTGCACCTAAACTGTTCGGATCGTAGACCGGATGATGGTAACTGATGCGTCGAATAACTCGATCCGGGTGGATCTTCTCCGGCATGTTTAAGGTTACGCAAAACTCTTCCGTCGCCCCCAGGCTTTGTAGGATATTCATATCATAGGTCAGCGCAACCCTCCCTTTTTCTTCTTTTGGAATGTGATAGTTCCAACTGGCCCAGGCCGTTCTTTTGGGTGGGAGGAGCGATTTGTCGGTGTGCAAAACAGCCAGATTTTCCTGGTAGGGAATAGCGCCTAAAATTTCTCTTTCCAGGTCGGAAGGATCCGACAGCATCTGGAGCGCATGGTCGCTGTGAGTGGCGATGATCACCTGATCAAAGGTTGCCGTGTCTCCTTTTTTCGTGGTGATATCGACTTTTTCCGGGAATCGTTTGACCGATTCAACCGGTGAGTTCAGACGGATCTTGTTTTTATAGGGGCGGGTTAAGGGACCGATATACTGGCTCGAACCTCCTTTGATGACCAGCCATTGCGGCTGATGACGTACACTCAGAAAACCATGGTTGTTAAAAAATTCTACCAGATATCGTGCCGGAAATTTTCTAAACTGAACAGGATCCGCAGACCAGATGGCTTCGCCCATGGGAATAATGAAATGTTCAATAAAAGTATGACTGTAATTCTTTTGTTCCAAATAGGACTGAAGGGTGATGCGGTAATCATCGGATCGAATGAGTTCCGACGCTTCACGCCGGAACCGAAGCGCATCCCAAAGCATCCGATAAAATGAGGGACGGAAAAGGTTTTTTCGCTGAACGAACAGAGCGTTCAAGGTGCTGGGACAAAAAACCAGCCCTGTTTGATCGCATTGAACGCTAAAACTCATGTTCGACGGTTGCCAGGCCACCCCAACTAACCGCATCAATTTGATAAAATTCGGGTAGGTTTTTTCATTGAATACGATGAAACCGGTGTCCACCGGATAGGAAATATCCCCGATTGATACATCTATGGTGTGGGTATGTCCGCCGATGTAGTCATTGGCTTCATACATAACTATGTCGTGGTCTTGACTGAGCAAGTATGCGGATACCATTCCGGAGATGCCGGAACCAATAACTGCAATTCGCATCGATCCGCTCCCTTTTTAATTACGATCCGAGACTTTTTGCTGCCGCGAATATGGGTTGCCAAATACATATCGTTGACGGTAAACTCCAGAGCATTTATTTTGTCTTCAATTTTTCAAGCAGGTTTGAAAGCTGAACCACATGCCGGCGCTCTTCCCTGATAATCTCATCGATCCGATCCTGTCCTGATTGAGCAGGTATCAAATCTTTTATCCCAAGATAAAATAGAATCGAGTCTTTCTCAAGTCCCACTGCTATTCGGACTATTTCCTCAAGAGTTTCATCTCCGGTGAGGGAATCGGCAACAGAAGGACTCCCTTCACCACCCATGGTGTCCGCCATTGCGGCAAGATACTGAGAAACCTCGTCATAGGGGTCGAACACCTTCGGACTTTTATCCTTTTCGGTAAGGCCGGTTCGCATTTCGGTGAATATCTTCTGGTGACGATCTTCCATGTTGGCAAGGCCTTCCAGAAATTTTTTATTTTTGGTATCGGATTGCAAACCTGCGGCCTTCCGGTAAAAGGCAGCACCGTTATTTTCAATGCGGATTGCCATTTCAAAAATCTCGTCTGCGTTAAACACGATGGCCATTTTGTTTTCTCCTTTTTTATATATATTATTGGCTGACAACCAATGAGTTATCGTTTTGCCATAAATTCTTAATTTATTTCTGGTGTTATATTAACGACATGAAAGTTAAAGGTTCTTTTTGAAGCAACCTTAAAATAGCGTTGAAGGGGGTTCCGGATCACCGGAAACGCAAGTTCTTCTTTGGTCACCGGATCAAGTCTTAAATTAATCATTATCACAACACATCAAGTTCGAACAGGATTTTATATGTAAACCAAGAATCATAATTCCATCGAAAATTTCAATTTAAAATGAAGTGGATATCGATAACCCGAAGGATGGCTATGGTTGCTCTGATCAAAGTTCCATTTTCCACATGTAGGTTTATTACCATCTTTCTTTGAAACCATAAATGACGTTCATTCAATTGATCGTCCAAAATAAATCGTAAAATTTTTGGCTGAGCCATGCGGTGTTTTCTTTTGCCAGACTATCTTCCTGATTGCAATTCTATGAACTTTACCATTATATTATTCATGAGCAATAGTCGATGGGGTTTTATCAGCTTTCCAATGGGTAAAAGGGAATTTTCCTAATTGAACGTCTCGGAAATTCTACAATTGGTTGAAATTAAAAATCTACAAGAGCCTCGTAACACCATTGAAGAAACGCTGATTCCTGAAATGACAAAAGCGGCCAAAGATCTGGCGGAACAAGATATTATGG
>ENA-OSEO01006036-OSEO01006036.1-sediment-metagenome-genome-assembly--contig:-NODE-6036-length-11168-cov-3.499955_pt1 | contig 11168 bp, 9 predicted proteins | sample MGYA00237883_ERZ534232 | MGnify/ENA metagenome assembly ERZ534232
CGCGAGACAGGGAGGAGAACACGTTCTGGGCGCTCAGGGATGTCTCCCTTGACGTAAAGCACGGTGACATCGTCGGTATCATCGGGCGGAATGGGGCGGGCAAGACGACTCTGCTGAAGATCCTCTCGCGCATCACGGAGCCGACCGAAGGCTCCGTGACCCTCGAAGGACGTGTGGGTTCCCTGCTCGAGGTCGGTACCGGCTTCCATCCCGAGCTGACCGGAAGAGAGAACATCTACCTGAACGGGGCCATCCTGGGCATGCGACGGTACGAGATCGACCGCAAGTTCGATGAGATCGTCGCGTTCGCCGAGGTCGAGAAGTTCCTGGACACGCCGGTGAAGCACTATTCCAGCGGAATGTACGTGCGTCTGGCCTTCTCCGTAGCGGCCCATCTGGAGCCGGAGATCCTTCTCGTCGACGAAGTGCTTGCGGTGGGGGATGCCGCGTTTCAGAAGAAGTGCCTGGGAAAGATGGGTAACGTGGCGAAAGAGGGACGCACGATCCTGTTCGTGAGCCACAATATGGGCGCAATTTCCAGTCTCTGCAAATGGGCTGTGGTACTTGCGGGCGGTCGTGTCGAAACCATCGGGGACGTAAGCGCTGCTGTCTCGACCTACCTGAAGGGGCCGGGCGGGGACTACACGTCGGAGAGCCTGATCGACCATCCGAATCGCAAGCCTGGGTTCGAACCGATGCTGACCTCGTTTCACATGGAGCTGGACGGTGACGTTGCGTACTATGGACGTCCGCTGCGCGTCCGCATCGGCTATCAGTTCGACCGCAGGGTCGCCGTTCCGCAGTTCTGCGTCTCGGTGCGGGACATCGCCGGTGTGAGAGCGTTCACGCTCGTTAGCGACTACCAGCCGAACAGCATTCCGGAAACGCTTGACGGTTCTGGGGAAGTCGAGTGCACGATCGAGTCACTGCCGCTTCTGCCAGGAGACTATATCGTGGACTTGCGGTTGTGGCAACCCGGTCAGAAGCTGGATGACATAGATGATGTTGCGAAGTTCCGGGTAGACTGGCTGGAGCGCGAGCTCGGCCAGTTCAACTGGGCTTCCGGAATGGGGTTGGTCTATGTCGATGCGAATTGGCGGCTGCGCGATGAAGATGAAGCATAGACACCCATCTCCAGTTTGGGCCATGGAGGGTCCATCGAAATGACAAGAGGAACGATAGCAGACCTCCGCTCAGTTCTGGGCAAGACGCGACGCTATCTGAATAATCCATGCGATTTCCTTCGCAGTCTGCAAGGTTCGATTCTGGCACATGCGTTGAAGAAATCTGATCAACCCATGATGTTCACTGATCGGGCTGGCTTCAAGTATTGGCAATATCCAGGAGACAATCTCCGGTTAGCCTGGGAGCGTCGGTCTGTGACCGATTCCGGCAATGTGATTCGATATGTCCTCGGTAACGTGCAGCCGGGAGGGATTTGCGTCGACGTTGGAGCACACATCGGCGCAATCTCAGTTCCACTTTGGTCAAGAGTTGGTGCAAATGGCAAGGTGGTTTCTGTCGAGGCATATCCGGACACGATTGAAAGGCTTAAGGCAAATCTGCGACTCAATGGCTATCGAGACGACTACGTGGTTAATGCGGCCCTGACCGACAGAAGTGGCGTCTTGGGTCTTCGTTGTTATCCGAAGAGTAGTGGCTGGCAGACTCTGGGCGAACCGAGCTTCGCTCGGGATCATGAATCGTATGTACTTGACGTGAAGGCCATCGACTTCATGGAGTTGGCCGAGACTCAAGCCCTGAGCACAATCGATTTCGTGAAATTGGATGTTGAAGGCGCTGAGCCGTTGGTATTGGCGGGCATGCGTTCGCTGCTTCGGCGGAAACTGGTGAGATGCCTGGTGTTCGAGGTCAATCCGCTCATGTTGGAGGGTATGGGCCGGACGCCGCAAGATTTGTTTTCTTGCTGGGACGGACTCGATTATGAGCTGCGGAGATTGGGGAGTGATGGAGCACTTCGTCCTTTGGAGAGGCGTTGGCCGGAGAATGTGGTTGGTGACTGCGTTGCCTTGCCACGTGAGCGGTGAATGGAACTAGAGCGTGTGATGGAGGAGCGTGATCGATTGATGTCCCTGGATCTGCGCTCCGCCGCGAGGTGTGTATGGCGCGTTATCCGTAGGCCTCTCGTCCGACGCCGTGGCGCGAGACAGGCACGGCGGCTGGTGGCCGAACAGGGGCGATGCAGGCTGGATCTAGGCAGTGGCGTCACGAGCAGGGATGGGTTCGTGGGTATTGACCTCTCGCCCGCTGCGGACATCGAATGGGACGTACGTTGGGGCTTGCCATTCCCGGACGAGTCCGTGCTCGAAATCCGATCCGACCATTTTTTCGAGCACCTCGACTTGCCGGATGTCGTGGCAGCTCTGCGGGAGTGCAGACGGGTTCTGGTCCCGGGGGGAGTTATCGAATTCACCGTGCCCCACCTGGATCCCTACGTTGATGCCTATCTCCGGAATGATGTGGATCTTCTGCGGGAGCAGATCTTTGACGTGCCGGAAGGACAGGAGAACCTGTACAGCACCTGTTTCGATCTCATTTCCTGGTTGCTGCTCCGTGCCGGGGAGCATAAGTCCATGTTCGACAAGGAGTCGATTCTGGCAAAGGTCAGGATAGCCGGTTTCTCGGAGGTTTCGACGAGGCGCTATGATCGCGGCAGAGATGGCGGTTTCCGGCTCTCTTCCATCTACGTGGTGGCGGTGAGATGACGGTAGAACCCATCGCGTCCACGCTGGGGGAGTCGCGAACAGAGTCCAAGGCGGGGAAGATCGTTGGTTTCTGCATCACGGACACGCCGTCGATCTCGCTACGGCGGCGGGCGGAAGCGTCACTGGAAGCGATTCTACAGAGCTTTCCCTGGTTGACGCGCCTCGATCTGGATATCGGACAGACGCGCGTTCTACTGTGGGGACATGGCAATCTAGGGCCCTGCCTGCATCGCATGCCGGATGGGGCGCTCTTGGTCGTGAACGGGGTTCGGGCAGAATCCGCTTCGTGGCGGACTTTCACCGGCTCACTCGATCGTGCCTCCGACCTGGCGGAATTACGCCTACCGTTCGACGGGCGCGTGAACCTGCTTAAGATCGATGCAGACGGGAGAAGCTGGACCCTGTGGAACGACTGGTGTGGCAGTATTCCGGTGTTCTATTCAGGAGTAGATCACGGTCACATCGTCTGTACGCTGGAACCCGTCGTGGTGCGTGCGGCCGGCTTCGCAGCGGATGATTTCTTCCTACCAGGACTTGTGTCGTTGCTTGTCAATGGTCACTACCTGGGCGATTGGACCTTGTTCCGCGGGATGAAGGTCGCTCTACCCGACTCTATGTCAGAGTGGCGCGCTGGGCATTTTCGTTCGCAGCGGATGTGGACGGTTGAGCCGTCGGATTCTCGCTGGGGTCGGGGCTGGGACGAGCTCATCGAGGAGATGAACGCGCTAATGCGATCGGCTGTAGTGGGTGAGCTTCAGACCGAAAGCGCGTGGATTCTGCCTCTGTCCGGCGGCTTGGATTCCCGTCTCATCGCCGCGCTGGCGGTCGAAACTGGCGCTGAGGTCCATGCGTACACCTATGGTCCCGCGGCGTGGGCGGAAACCGTATATGCACAGCAGGTCGCACGGGTACTGGCTCTGCCCTGGGAGCGCGTGCCGGTACCTCCGGACTATCTGGTGCGTTACACCCGGTTCTGGTTGGAATGGTTTGGCTCGGCTCTACATTGTCACGGCATGTACCAGATGCCGTTCCTTGAGAGTTTGCGCAGCGATGTGCGTGGATCAATACTGCAGGGGTTCATGGGTGACCCGCTGGCGGGGAATCACGTCGTTGGGCTAGCGGCCACGCATAGCGTATCCGAGAAGTGGAAGCCGCTGACGAGAGAAGGGGTTTTTTGGCCTCCGTCGCGGGTTTCGGTGCTGATGCGCTCGCCTGAGGTGACGGAATGCCTGGACATCGTCGCCGAAAAGATGCAGCAGGAACTGGCGCAGGTCGATGGTGCCTGGTACCAGCAGTTGATGTTCCTGGATTTCTGGAATAGGCAGCGTCTTTTCGTCTACTACCAACCCGCGATGTACGATTACTATCGCGGTGTTTCGACTCCATTCTTCAATGTGGAGTATTCCCGTTTCTGTCTCTCGCTGCCGCGCCTGGCTTTGGAAGGGCGACGTCTTCAGAAAGAGATGATGAGCCGATTCTATCCCAGCATTGCGACAATTGCTGGAACTTTTGGGTCTCCTATTCAGTTGACCAAATCTTATCTCATAAGGCGAGGATTGGCGGGTCTATTGCCGTCGCTCTTGCGTAGGGGGCCTTTTCAAGAGTTTGCCGTTTCTGGCAACACGATACAGGTCCATGCACTGCGCGCGTATAGGGATAAGTCGCTTTGGCCTCTAGATCAGTGTTATCGCGACATGGGACACATGCTTGACCTAGATACTCTGGAACATGTCTACTCCCGAGCGGTCAGTGGCGATGAGTCTGCCTATAATCTGTTACGTCCAATTCAAACTGTGGCTCGGCACTTCGTGAGTGAATAGAGGTTGGTAAGATGCCTTGTTGGATTCCAGCAACATGCTCAGATCACCCCGCCAGATCAGAGACCGAGCGTTGGTCGCTTCTTGCTACTGGCGATTTCTGCCCTGTGAAACATGAAGGGGATTTGCGTGATGCCAAGCCCTCTGATTCGGTGCCATGGCTCGGGCAGGAGCTGGCAACGCTGATACGGAAAGCAGATGTGGCGATGGTCAATGTTGAGGGTCCTGTAGAAGGTTCGGGTAAGCCTTCAACCAAAGCCGGTGTCAATCTAATCATTGATGAAGGCATTGCCGCTGGCCTAGGTTCGGCTGGATTCCATCTGGCGACTCTGGCGAACAATCACATCATGGACTATGGGGTCGAAGGCCTTTCCCATACTCAGGATTGGTTCAATCTAAGAGGAATCAAGACCTGTGGTGTGGGAGACAACCGCGCAGCGGCACTTCAGCCGGTTTACTTAGATATCCCAACGGGGACGCGGATTGCGGTAGTATCTGTTTGTGAGAACGAATTCAGTCTCGCTGACTCAATTACCCCAGGGGCAGCGGGTGTTTCAGATCCCGATTTAGAGACAGTGGTTGCCACGGCTCGGGCGAATGCCGATGTTGTCGTGGTAGCTGCCCATGGTGGTTGTGAGGAAGTCCCCTTCCCGCCATTGCAGAGGCGTGCCCAACTCCGGCGCATTATCGATGCGGGGGCTAATCTGATCGTCGGACATCATGCTCACGTTCCTCAAGGTTGGGAGCTTTGGGGCGATGGCATGATTCTCTACAGCTTAGGTGATTTCTACTTCCGCTGGCCTGATAATCGTTCAATGGGTGCACGTCGTTGGTCCATTGTTGCTCAAGCACATTTCGAGGGGAGTCGATTCATGGGAGTCGAGGTTTATCCTATTGAGAGCCTTTCGGATGGCAGGGTGGACTTGGTTCTTCCAGATGATGTTGCTGAGAGGCGTGTTGGATACCTTAATGAGTTGGCTGAAATTACGGCTAGTGAAAGTCTGACGGCTTACTGGCAGGCCACGGCTGAGCATCTCTGGGAAGACAGATATCGTTCCTACCTGTACCAGAGTCTTCGATGCGTTCGATCGATCAAACAGCTATTCAGATTTGGCGTTCAAGAGGTTGGCCTATGGCACGCGAAGCCATCCAAGTCTCCAGCCGGACAATTGCCTTCTGATATGGATTATCTTCTCCTGCTACAATTGCTGCGTACCGAGTCACACCGTTGGGCGATCGAAACTTGGACAGGTGTCGCCTCAGGGCTCACCGAGAATTTGATCAACCATGAAATTCGGAAAGAGTTTGAACATCTTATGAATCTTATGAGGACATTATGATTTTGCCTCAACATTCCGAACACTATTCAGGTGAGAAGGGAAGGGCCTACTTTTCACATCAGAGCATAGGCGGGATGCAGCGTGGCCGGATCAACGCGCGGAAATTCTCCCCATACGTCCGGCCATCGGACGTGGTGCTGGACTTCGGCTGTGCGAATGGTTCGTTGCTGTTGAACCTCGAGTGTCGAAGACGCATCGGCATCGAGGTCAATCCAGCCGCTCGCCTGGAGGCGACGGCGGCTGGTGTCGAGACGTACGCGTCCATCGTAGAAGTGGCAGACGGCAGCATTGACGTAGTCACATCCAACCACGTGTTGGAGCACGTGCTCTGCCCTCTTCAAGCTTTGCGGGACCTGCGACGAACGCTGAAGCCGGAGGGGCGACTTGTGCTTTGTCTGCCGATAGATGACTGGCGCACTCAACGAAGGTTCGATGTCGACAACCCGGATCATCATCTCTACACTTGGACTCCACTCTTGGTGGGAAACCTGCTGGTGGAGGCTGGATATCGAGTGGATCGAGTATGGGTCTATACACACGCCTGGCCGCCGTCCCGCTGGCAGCAACTCGACCGCAGATTGCCGATCTGGTTGTTCGATCTCGTGTGTACATTCACAGCATGGCGCTTCAGGCGACGACAGATCATGGCTGTTGGGGGAATCTCATGACGTCCCTGCCACGCGTGTCGTTCGGGATGATAGTACTGAATGGGGAACCCTTCGTGCGCTACAGTCTGCGTGCACTCTATCCATTTGCTCATCAGATCATTGTTGTCGAAGGTGCTGCGCCTGCAGCGGCTTCGATTGCTTCGCGAGGTGGGCACTCCTCGGATGGCACCCTCGATGTGCTGCGGGAGTTCAAAGAGCAGGAAGATCCCGAAGACAAGATCGTCTTGGTTACCGCGGAGGATGCCGGGCATCCAGACGGCTTCTGGCCCGGTGAAAAAGATGAGCAGAGCCAGGCCTATGCTCGCCTGGCCACCGGAGAGTATCTCTGGCAGGTCGATGTGGACGAGTTCTACAAGCAGGCGGATATGCGGTCTGTGTTAGAGATGCTGCGTGACGATCCACGAATCACGGCAGTGTCGTTCAAACAGATCACGTTCTGGGGTGGGTTCGACTACTTGGCCGACGGTTGGTATTTGAGGGGGGGCGCGGACATGTATCACCGGCTCTTCAAGTGGGGAAAGGGCTACCGTTACGCCAGCCATCGTCCCCCCACCGTTGTTGATCAGCATGGGAACGACCTGAGGGCTATTGACTGGGTCGACGGTCGCGAAATGTGGGCCAAGGGAATCCGACTGTTTCACTACTCTCTGACGTTTCCGAAGCAAGTAAGGGACAAGGTCAGCTACTATGCTCATGGTCCATGGGGGGATTATTCGGCTTGGATCCGGCGCTGGTCCGAGGAGAACTTCTTCAACGCCATTTCTCGACCGTATCAGGTGCACAACGTGCATACCTATGCCAGCTGGCTTGATGAATTTCGTGAGCAACATCCTGAGGGTGTCCAGCAGATGATACACGACTTGGCTCGAGGCACTTTGTCATTGGATGTCCGAGACGAACGAGACATCCGTTCGCTGACGTCACTGCCCGCCTACAGGTTCGGAAGGCGCCTGCTTCGCTTCATATCGCCATTCGTCTCCGCCAGGGGTGCCATCGCGAGGAGGCTGAGCAGAATCACCGCGCGCGTCATGTATGACCATATACAGAACCGCTTGTATTTCGACCCAGCAGGAAGAAGGGACGCGTGATGTTTTCGTTGTTTCCGGAATTGGCGAAGTTTGGAATTGACTTCGTCGACATCGGCTGCAGTGGGCAATTGGACAACAGATGGAGGCCGCTGTTTGGATTCCTCAACTACACCGGGTTTGATCCAGATGAGGCGGAATGCCGCAGGCTGGCTGCCATCCCTTCGACCTATCGAAGCACACGCTACATAGCTCATGCCATCTGTGGGGAGATGGGAGAAGCCACGATCCATTTGACGGAATCGCCATTCTGCAGCTCACTGCTCCGGCCCCGGCATGAGTGGCTGTGCCGTTTTTCGTATCATCATCTGTTTCGGGAGGTGGGTGAATCGTCAGTGGGGTGTGTCACGCTGGACCACCTGGTCGACTCGGACGGCCTCCGTGCCGACATCTTGAAACTCGATACACAAGGTTTGGAATTGCCGATACTGCGTGCTGCCGGGAGACTACTGGGGAATACGTTCTGCGTGGAGACTGAGACAGGTTACGTCCAGAATTACGTCGGTGAGACCGTGGCGTCCGAGATAGATGAATTCATGCGTAGTAACGGATTCTTGCTCTTTGATGTGATTCTCCACCGGGAGGGTCGGGCAAATCATCTGGCGAGTGCTAGCCGAAAACAGCCCTTATGGTGTGAGTCCCTGTGGATGCGGGACTATTTGGAGCAAGGAACACATGGCATGCCTGCATTGCAGCTTGACCGAGCACGGGCGGTTAAGGCTCTGATCATATGCAGATCCCTTGGGTTCCCAGATTTTGGGCTCGAACTGGCTGAGTACTTCCGTTCTCTCGGACTGCTGTCTGAGAGGGAGTCTGAGTCATTGCGTAAGAAAGCGACCTGGACTCGGGGAAGAGGATGGAGCGCGGGCATGCTTGACTGTGGAGTTGGTGCGCTTCCCAATCGGGTCAGACGCGCGCTGCACCACGCGCTCTTGAGGCGATTGGATTGATGCACAAGTGAGTCACTTTGACGAATGAGGCTCTACGGAGTTCTATGAACGTAGCGATGCTCTCTGACACTGAAACATCCGGCGGCGCAGCCATTGCTGCTTCAAGACTGGCGATCGGCCTCAATGATGCTGGGCATCGCGTCACGCGGATTGTGGCGAGATCTGATCGAACTCCACGCCCCGCGTGGAGTTCGATCAGCCCAAGGACCTGTCTTGTTGGTAGGGTTGCTTGTCGCCTGCACCTCGATAAGTGGTGGTTACCAGCCGCCCGGGTGCTGTGCGGCGACGAGATAGACTCCATGCTGACCGACATCAAGCCAGATGTGATCAATGTGCATAATCTTCACGGTGCCGATGCACTCGGATTCTCTCAGGAACTGCTTCGGATCTGTTCAGTACATGCTCCAACCGTCTGGACGCTTCACGACATGTGGAGTTTCACAGGACGTTGTGCCTACAGTTATGATTGCCGCAAATTCGTTGCTGGCTGCGATGCGAGGTGTCCGACCCCGACCGAATATCCTGCGCTCTCGCCGGGAAAGATCAGCGGGGCTTGGCGGTCACGCCTGGGGTTGCTGGAGAGTAGCCCTCAGTTGGTTGCTGTGACGCCGTCTCAGTGGTTAGCACGGGAAGCCGCATCCGGTCTGTGGGAGGGACATCGGGTGGAAACAATACCGAATGGCCTGTCTCTCGACTCCTATGTCGTGCTGGATCGCGTGATGGCGCGCCAAGCTCTTGGAATCGGCGATGAAGGTCCTGTCTTGTTGAGTTCGGCTGAGAACCTTGCGGACAGACGTAAGGGCGGAAGTCTGTTGGTCGAAGCGTTAGCTCGGCTGAATACCGGGCCGATTGTCTTGGTTACGCTGGGCCACGGCGGACTGGTCGTCAACGCCGATGGGGTGGATGTAGTCAATCTCGGGTTCATAGATCACGAGCGCACAAAGGTCCTGGCATACAATGCGGCTGACATTTTCGTACACCCTGCACTTGCAGATAATTTGCCTAATGTGGTCATGGAAGCCATCGCCTGCGGCACGCCCGTGGTCGGGTTTCCTGTTGGAGGGGTTCCGGAAATGGTCCGTCCGGGTCAGACAGGGTGGTTGGCCGGCGAAGTGAGTCCGGAGGCATTGGTGGCAGCGATTGACGGAGCTGTGCAGGACATCAAGACAGGTAATGATATGCGCTCATCATGCCGGGACGTGGCAGAGAGCGAATACGACGTGAGGATGCAGGTGCACCATTATCTGAAGCTCTTCAAATCCCTTGGCGTAGCGGAGTGAGACACAGCATATGAGAGAGACTCGTACGAACAGCCCGACACTCGACAGCCTCCCGATTGTGCCCCAGGGCCGTACCGGCTGGCCGTGGACCGAGGGCAGCCCATGTCTCCCAGAGATGATGCCTGACGGGCGCCCGTGGCCCCTGGTCAGCATCGTCACGCCTTCGTTCAACCAGGCCGAATTCCTGGAGGAGACGATCCGCTCTGTCTTACTTCAGGGCTATCCCAACCTGGAATATCTCGTCATCGATGGCGGCAGTACCGATGGCAGTGCGGATATCATTCGCCGCTACGAGCCGTGGTTGACCTACTGGGTGAGCGAGCCGGACCGGGGGCAGGGTGACGCGATCAACAAAGGCTGGCGGCGAGCTCATGGCGAGATCGTCACGTGGATCAACTCGGATGACACCTATTGCCCTGGAGCGATTCGGACGGTGGTCGAATATCTCGAGGATCATCCATCTGTCGATCTGATCTATGGGGGCTGCAATTGCATTGGCCCTGACGGTGAATTCCTGGGTGTGCTGCAAGCCTGGCCGTTCGATCTGCGGCGCGAGCTCACCGGACGCAACTTGATTCCACAGTCTTCAACCTTCTTTCGCCGCGCCGCGCTGGATTTGGCAGGCGAACTGGACATCAGCCTCAGGTATTCTATGGATTACGATCTTTGGATCCGCCTGTTGCAGCATCAGTGCACGTTCCAGGATATCCCGACAATCCTATCCAACTATCGACTTCATCGCCATGCCAAGACTGTAGCAGATCGCCTGCCCATGGTGTCCGAACTCAAACCCATACTGGATCGTCTTTATGCAACCGACATGCCGCCCGGCATCCGGAAATGGCGTACCAGAGCTTACAGCACATATCATCGCGCGCGTGGGGAAGTCTATTACCGCATGGGCGATATGTCCCAAGCGCGATCGGAATTCTGGAAGGCGATACGGTATCTTCCTCTGCGGCTGACAACGCCGGTTGTCGTCGCCTATGTCGTGGATACCTGGCTGGGCACCCGGTTGGGACCTGCCATGCAGCGTTTGCGTTGGCGGATGCCGGATGTACCGCAGGGCGATCTGCTGCTTGGAGAAGGCAAGACGACGGACTGGCTCTGACGCCGGTGGATGGAGGATGAATTGCGCGTTGGGTTCGACATCTTCGAGTATGTCACCTATCCATTTCGAGGCATAGGACGCTACGAACGGCAGCTGGTTGAAGCATTGATCTCGCTGCCGGATATCTCTGAGGTCAGGCTTTTCTGCTCGTCCTCCGGATTTGAGTCCCTGCGCAATGAGCTGTCATCCGA
>ENA-OSEO01006037-OSEO01006037.1-sediment-metagenome-genome-assembly--contig:-NODE-6037-length-11166-cov-3.392912_pt1 | contig 11166 bp, 9 predicted proteins | sample MGYA00237883_ERZ534232 | MGnify/ENA metagenome assembly ERZ534232
GGCCGGCGCAGGCGTAAGCTTCCTCCACCGTCTTGCAGGTCTGTAACAGATCCCCCATTTGATTGAGCAAAGTGATGTCCCGGTTGCGCCGGCTGAATTCAAAAACCCAGGATTTGAGTTGTTCGTTGACCCTAAACAATTCTTTTTCGGTGTTCTGGCGTTCGGTGATATCTTCCAGTACCGCCACCACTCCCGTTAGTTGATCATCGGGTCCGTAAAGGGGGGACATGGAGAAACTGATATCCACGGCCATGCCGTTACGGTGATGGCATACCGCCACTCCGCCCACCCGTTCTCCTTGTAAACCCCGGGCATATAACTCCCGGAACTCCGGCTGCACGTCTTCGGAGAGGAAAGGAGGTGGTTGCCCCACCACCTGGTTGGCCCGCCAGCCGAAAATACGGGTGGCCGCCGGGCTCCACCAGCACACGCACCCCTGGGGGTCCAGGCCGACGACGGCCCAAGGGGCTGCCTCAATCAACCCTTCCAGGGTGCGGTTGGCCTCCTCCAGTTCCATTTCTATCCCGCTCCGGTCCAGGAGCGCCGCGCCCAGCCCGACCCCCGCCAATCCCAGCAACCACAGGACTCCCTGGCGCAGCCAGATCGTCCCCAATCGTTGGTCTCTGGCGGTCCGGGGCGGAGCCGACTCCTCCGAGGATTGGGTCAGATACGCCAGATTTACCTGGGTAAAGCCTCGCTCCAAGGGAGTGGGCAGGCCCCTCTGGCTCCAGGCTGTGGTTCGGACGGTCTCCAGAGCATCCGGGTACTCCTGATGAAAACTGCCCACCAGGGAAAAAATCAATAATCCGGTCCAGATAGCCGCCAGCAGCACCACGTATCGCGGTAAGATTCCCGGCTTCAGAGTATGTTTGGGCACAGTCACATTTGCTCCGGATTACCTTAAGGCGAAGGAATTGATGCAGGCCTGTCACTTTCATATCGGCTTTTTGCCAGCGGAAATTGAACCGGAAAATTCTTTCGATACTTTCCCCTGGCCCAGAACCCGGGCGGTTAGATAATTATATCTATTGTAAACGCTAGATTAATTCATGGTTGACAATTTGTTTTTTTATGAGAAGCTTTTTGGGTATGCCCGCTTTGAGCCAGAAAGATTTTATCGATATTTTCCGCCGGGACTGGGGCGAGACCTGGCCCTTGCTGGCCGAGGCCCAACGCCTCCGGGAGCGCCATTTTGGCCGGGAGGTCAGTTTCTGCGTCATCACCAACGCCAAATCCGGGCTCTGTTCCGAAGATTGCGCCTTCTGCTCCCAGGCTGCCGGGGCCCAGGGGGATGTGCCCCGCTACCCCCTGCCGCCCCAGGAAGAGTTGGTGGCGGCCGCGGCCCGGGCGGCCGCAGCCGGGGCCTCCCGCTTTTCCCTGGTGACTTCCGGCCGGGGCCTTAACTCCAAAAAAGAGCAAGAGGCCCTGCTGGGCACAGTGGCCGCTATCGTGGACACCGTCCCTATCCGGGTCTGCGCCTCTTTGGGGATCGTGGAGCAAAGCTTCCTCAAGGAATTAAAGGCCGCGGGCGTCTCCCGTTATCATCACAATCTGGAGGCTGCGGCTTCCTTTTTCCCCCGAATTTGCACCACTCACTCTTATGCCGAACGGGTGGCCACCATCGAGGCGGCCCGGGACGCAGGATTATCCGTGTGCGCCGGGGGTATTCTGGGATTGGGAGAGACTCTGGTCCAACGCTGGGAACTGGCCCAGGCCTTGAAAGCCCTGCCGGTGGATGCCATTCCCTTAAATTTCCTGCACCCTTTGCCGGGAACCGGCCTGGCCGGACGGCCTTTGCTGCCGCCCTTAGAGGCCTTGCAGATCATCGTCGCCTTCCGCCTGAATTTTCCGGATCGGCATCTCATCATTTGCGGCGGCCGCCAGGCGACTTTGCGCTCTTTGGCGCCTTTGATCTTCGCCGCCGGGGCCAACTGTCTGATGACCGGAGACTACCTGACCACCCAGGGCCGCCTCCCCGAAGAAGACCGGCAGATGCTGGCCGACCTGGGCCTGGAGTTGGTGCAGGAAACAGTAAGCAGTGACCGGCAAGCAGTGAGCAGTAATAAGTAATCAGTGATCGGTGATCGGTGATCGGTAACCGGTGAGAAGCAAGTGATTCAAGCCTATTAACTTTGATCTATTAAGACTGATGAAGAACTTGAAACTGCCTGACATTCCCGCGATAAGAGGTATTTTTGTCACCGGCACCGATACCAATGTGGGCAAGACTCAGGTAGCGGCCGGGCTTACTGCGGCTTTAAGACAGCAGGGTATCAAAGCCGGGTATTTTAAACCCGTCCAGAGCGGCTGCCCGGAAGAGGGGGGGCGTCTGATCCCCACAGACGCCAGGATTGCCCAAGAACTGGCGGACCTGCCGGAGCCGTTGAATCTCCTCACTCCCATCACTTTGCGGCTGCCCCTGGCTCCGGGAGTGGCCGCGGCCCGGGAAGGGGTCAAGGTGGACCTGGAGCGGGTGGCGGCGGCCCTCCGGGAACTGGCCCGGCGCTATGACTTCCTGGTGGTGGAAGGCGCGGGCGGCCTCTATGTGCCCCTGGTGGACAACAACTTCCTGGTCCTGGACCTGGCTTGTTGGCTCAAACTCCCCCTGTTGGTAGTAGCCCGGGCGGGCCTGGGGACCATCAACCACACGGCCCTCACCGTCCTGGCGGCCCGCCGGGCGGGTTTGGCCGTAGCCGGGTTGATCCTGAATCGCGGCTCCGCCTCCCCGGGATTGGCCGAACAGACCAATCCGGAGGTGATTGAGGCCCTTACCGGCGTCCCCATCCTGGGCAAGGTGCCGGAAATCGCCAACCTGGAATCTCCCGAGGGCAAGCAGATTTTTCTAAGCGCAATGGCAGAAATCTGCTCCGGTATAAATCTTTTTAAAGATATGTAAGGTCGGGGAGACTGATTACTAATTACTGATTACTTATCACTTATTACTGGCCACTGGCCACTAACGAACCCATGTTTCCGGAACTGGCCCAAGAATTAGCGGATTTAGAGACCCAGGCCCTGAGGCGTCGCCTCCAGGTGGTGGAAGAGGTGTTGCCCGGCGGCAAGGTGCGGGTTAAGAGCCAGGTGTTATTAAACCTGTCCTCCAACGATTATCTGGGCCTGGCCCAGGACCCCCGTCTCATCGCCGGGGCCCAGGCCGCGGCCGCGCGTTGGGGGGTGGGGGCCGGTGCCTCCCGCCTGGTGGTAGGCCACCTGGGTCTGCATGAGGAAGTGGAAACGGAGCTGGCTGCGTTTAAGGGTGTTGAGGCCGCAGTGATTTTCAGCACCGGTTACATGGCCAACGTGGGGGTGATTGCCGCCTTAATGGGTCCCGGGGACCTCATCTTCAGCGACAGACTCAACCACGCCAGCATTATGGATGGCATCAAACTTTCCGGTGCATTCTTGCAGCGTTTTCCTCATCGGGACTTAAACCGGCTGGAGAAGTTGCTGCAGCAGGCTCCGGCGGGGAAAAGACGCCTGCTCATCACTGATTCCGTCTTTTCTGTGGACGGCGATCTGGCCCCCTTAAGAGAATTGGTGGAGTTGAAGGAACGTTACGGCCTCTGGTTGATGATCGACGAGGCCCATGCCACCGGCGTCCTGGGGCCGGGAGGTGCGGGCCTGGCCCAGGAATTGGGTCTGACGGACAGGGTTGATATCCACATGGGCACCTTCTCCAAAGCCCTGGGCTCCCTGGGCGGCTACGTGGCCGGGGCCCGGAGGCTCATTGACTATCTCCACAACCGGGCCCGCTCTTTCATCTATTCCACGGCCCTGCCGCCGCCGGTTCTGGGCGCCATCCGGGCGGCCTTGGAGGTGGTCCGGGAGGAGCCGGAGAGAAGATCGAAGCTTTTAGAAGAATCCGCCAAATTTCGCCTGGGCTTGCAGGACGCGGGTTTCGACACCCTGGGGAGTGAAACCCAGATCGTCCCCGTGCTGGTGGGGAAGAATGAATCCAGCCTCCAGTTTGCCGGGGCTTTGCGGGAGCGAGGCCTGATGGCCGTGGGCTTAAGGCCGCCCACGGTGCCCCCGGGGAAGGCCCGGGTCCGCTTTTCCCTGTCCGCTGCCCACGGGTCCGAAGACCTGGACGCGGCCTTGAAGACCATTGTGGAGACCGGCCGGGCCATGGGGTTGGCCCGGTGAAAACCTTAATCCTGCTCCACGGCTGGGGTGCGGACGGCTCCGTCTGGCAAAAACAGGCGTCGGTCTTTAGGGAGCGGCTCCAGGTGGAAACCCCCGCCATCCCGGCCTGGGACCCTGATTGGCTGGCGGCTTACCTGCCACAATTTTCCCTGCCGGATTGCCTCCTGGTGGGCTGGTCCCTGGGGGGCATGTTGCTGCTGGAAACCTTGGCCCGGCAGCCCGCCGCGGCCGGCGGTCTGGTCCTGGTGGGCGTAGCCCCGGTCTTCTGCGCCCAGCCGGACCACCCCTGGGGGCAACCACCGGTGGTGGTGCGGGCCATGCGCCGGGGTTTGCAAAAAAACCCCGGGAAGGTATTGCGGGATTTTGCCGAGCAATGTTTGAGCCCGGGAGAAGAGACCTGGCAAAGAGAAGTTGCGGGCTTATTCGCGGCAAATAACGGCGCTCATCTGGCCGACGGCCTCGATTATTTATTGCACCGGGATTTGCGGCCATTGCTGCCCCACCTGAAAGCCTCCTGCACCATCATTCAGGGGGATCAGGACGGGATCGTGGAGCCGGAGCAGGCCCGCTTCCTCCATGACCGGCTTCCGGGTTCCAATCTGCGCCTCCTGCCGGCTGCGGGCCACCTGCCTTTCTGGACCCAGGCCGGGAGATTTAACGATATGGTGGCGGAGATGATGGGGAGGTAAGGCCCTGTGCCCCTTAACCCTCCCTAAAAGACTATCGGGAACCATGGATATCAAACAAGGTATACGCCGCAATTTTGCCCGCCGGGCCGCATCCTATGACCGGCATGCCGGAGTGCAGCGCCGCATGGCCCGGAACTTGTTGGCCCGGGTCCAAGAGGCGCTGCCCCCGCCGCCCCGCATCCTGGAGATCGGGTGCGGCACCGGTTATCTGACCGCGCTGCTGCGGCAGGCCTATCCCCGGGCGCAACTGGTGGCCCTGGATCTGGACCCCGCCCTCATCGACCAGGCCCGCCGCCGCCTGGGGCCGGATTCTTTAGTCTCCTGGCTGGTGGCGGACGGCGAAGCCTTCATCCGGGGCGGCTTCGACCTCATCATTTCCAACGCCACTTTCCAATGGTTCACCCACCCCGGGGCTGCCCTTGAGTCCCAGGCCCAAGCCCTGGCCCCGGGCGGCTGCCTGGCTTTCTCCACCCTGGGCCCCCGGACCTTCAAGGAACTGGATGCTTCTTTGGTAGAGGCGGCGCAGGCCCTGAATGTGCCGAGAATGCCGGAGATTCCGGCCCGGAGCTTTAACACCCTCAAGAAGTGGGAAGCTCTGCTGGAGCAGGCGGGGTTTTCCCGGGTGCAGTCGGCCCGGGAAATACTGGAGGCCCATTTCGCCAACGTACCGGAGTTTCTCAAGGCCCTTAAGGCCCTGGGAGCCACCAACCCCCGGCCCCGGGCCTTTTCCCCCCGTTTGCTCAACGCCTTGATCCGGGCCTATGAATCCCGATTCCGGCAAAACGGCAGCATCCCCGTCACCTATGAGATTATCTGGACCCTGGCCCGGAAGTGAAGGTTGCGGATGGCAAAGTTGTTCCCATGCTTGAGTTCTGTCCTGATTAAAAAGTCCCCGGGGTGACAAAATATCTTGGCAAAATCTGTCAATATGTTAATTTTAATAGATTTCGCTAAATTTCGTCTGGGATACCAGCCTCATACATCCCAAACGTAACAAGATAGATAAACAACATGCTAAAAATCTGGGCTTTTTTAGCTAAAAACTAAAAACCAAAAACTAAACACTGCCTTAAAGCTATGTCCGAATTACTTACAGACCGGCCGGGTGAGCGGCGGTTATTTCTGGGAAACGAAGCCATTGTCCGGGGGGCGCTGGAGGCCGGCGTCGCTTTGGTCGCCACCTATCCCGGCACCCCTGCCTCGGAGATCGGTGACCGTTGCTACGAAATCTCCCGGCAAACGGACCTCTATTTTGAATACTCCGTCAATGAAAAGGTGGCCCTGGAAGTGGCCGCAGGGGCCGCAGCCTCCGGTTGGCGTTCTTTGTGCTCCATGAAGCACGTGGGCCTCAACGTGGCCGCCGACACCCTCATGACCCTGGCCTACGTGGGCGTTAAAGCCGGCCTGGTCATCGTCAGCGCCGACGACCCTTCTCTCTTCTCCAGCCAGAACGAACAAGACAACCGCTACTACGCCAAAATGGCGGGTATCCCCATGCTGGAGCCGTCTTCCCCCCAGGAAGCCAAAGAGATGGCCAAGGCCGCGTTCAAGCTCTCCGAGGACCTGCAACTGCCGGTGCTGCTCCGCACCACCACCCGCATCAACCATACCAGGGGTGCGGTGACCCTGGGAGAACTGGCCCCCTATCCCGGCCCCGGGTTTTTCCCCAAGGAGCCCTTCCAGAAGGTGATGGTCCCCATGGTGGCCCGCCAGGGCCATGTCCGGCTCCTGGAGGCCCAGGCCCGGGCTGCGGACCAGGCCGAGATTTCCGGCTTTAACCGGATTTCCGGTCAAGGGACTTGGGGCATCGTCACCAGTGGCGTGAGCAGCAGCTACGTGGAAGACGCGGTGGCCGAACTGGGGCTTCAAGACCGGATGCGGCTTCTCAAGCTGGGTTTTACCCACCCCCTGCCGGTGAATCTGATCACCAAATTCCTTGCTTCCCTGGAACGGCTGCTGGTGGTGGAGGAACTGGAGCCCTACCTGGAGGAGAGCCTCCGGGCCATCGCCCAGGCCCAGGGCCTGACCCTGCCCATCCAGGGAAAAAGCCCGGCCCTGTTTTCCCGGCTCTATGAGTATCACCCGGCCTTAGTCCGCCGGGTCACGGCCCGTTATTTCGGCGTACCCGACAAGGTCACGGAGCCTCCGGACCCGGCCGCGGTTTTGGGACAGCCCCTCCCGGACCGGCCCCCCAACCTCTGTCCGGGCTGCCCCCACCGGGCCATGTATTATTCCGTGAAAATAGCTTTAAAAGACTTGGGGTTAGAAGGGGTCTTCCCCACGGACATCGGCTGCTACACCCTGGGGCTGCTGCCGCCCTTATCCATGGCCGATTTTCTCATCTGTATGGGTTCTTCCATCAACACCGCCGCGGGCATCTCCCGGGCTACGGAGCAGAAGGTGGTGGCCTTTATCGGCGATTCCACCTTTTTCCATGCCGGCCTGCCGGGCTTGGTCAACGCCGTGCACCAAAACCATGATTTTCTCCTGGTCATCCTGGACAACGGCACCACGGCCATGACGGGACACCAACCGCACCCCGGGGTGTCCCTTACTCCCCCCGGCTACCCGTGCGAACACGTGCCCCTCAAGCGGGTGGTGAAGGCCCTGGGAGTGGAAAAACTCTGGGTGGTCAATCCCTTTAAATACCAGGAAACCCTGGCGGCCACCAAAGAGGCGGTGAGCGCCACCGGGGTGCGGGTCCTTATTTCCGAGGCCCCTTGTCATCTGCACGTGCACCGGCTCCAGGGTAAGAAAAGCAAGGCCCGTTTCCGGGTCACCGACCAGTGCCAGGACTGCCGCCATTGCCTGGACTACTTCGGCTGTCCGGCCATGCAACTGAGCGAAAAGCCGGAAGAGGGCCGGATGCTCATCGACACCGACGTCTGCACCGGCTGCGCCTTCTGCGTCCAGTGGTGCGAGGCCATCCGGCCGGTGAAGGCGTCACAGAGCAAACGAGAAGCTCCTGAATAAATTTAATTTGCTGGATTCGCCAGACAAAGTGTTGAAACAATGACCTCCACCGAAAACCGAAAACCGAAAACCGAAAACCCCAGTATCAAACTCCGCATTTTCCTCACCGGCGTGGGTGGCCAAGGGACCCTCCTGGCCAGCCGGGTCTTGGGAGAGGCGGGCCTGGAGGCCGGGTTTGCTCCCCTGGTGAGTGAAACCCACGGTATGGCCCAACGGGGCGGCATCGTCGTCTCCACCGTGGTCCTGGGGGAGGTGAAAAGCCCCATTATTTCCCCGGGTGAGGCGGACGTGCTCCTGGGTTTTGAGGCCCTGGAGACCTTCCGGGCCTTGAAATATTGCCATGACCGCAGCCTGGTGATTGCCAACACCGCGGCTGTGGCCCCTTATCCGGTGGCCATCGGTCAGGCCCAGTATCCTCCGGTGGCGAGCCTGCTGCAACTTATGGGCGAACACGTGGGCGGGCTTTTGGCTTTTGATGCCGGGGATTTGGCCCGGCAGGCCGGCAGCGCCCTGGCGGTGAACATGGTTCTTCTGGGAGCCTTGGCCGCCACCTCGTACCTCCCTTTTAGCCAGGAGGACTTGCTGCACATACTGCGGACCCGCACCAATCCGAAATTCCTGGAGGCCAACCTGAAGGCCTTCCAAGCCGGCGTAGACGCAGCCCAGGATTCCCGGTATTGGCTACGCCGTCCCGCGAGCTGGCATTGACGCTCTCCCAAAGCGTAGTTATGTTTTGTGGGAGAAAATTTGTAAATCTCTTACAGGCAGGGCCATGACGGCAGCTTTCAGGGGGCCGAGAAAAGCGAAATACCGGCAATTGTCCCATACCGCGGACCTGGGCCTGCGGATCTGGGGGAGCACCCCGGAAGAGCTCTTTGAAAACGCCGGAGAAGCGCTGACCGCCGTCCTGACGGACCGGCGGCGGCTGCGCCTCCGCCATATCGAAGAAATTACGGTGGAAGCCCCGGATTTGGAAGCCCTCCTGGTTGCGTGGCTCAACCACCTGCTTTATCTTTATGATGTGGACGCTTTTTTGGGCAGGGAATTTAAAGTGCAGGGGTTAAGTCCCCAACATTTGAAAGCCTTAGCCCGGGGGGAAACCTACGACCCCCAAAGGCATGAGTCTAAGACTGCGGTCAAGGCCGCCACGTACCATCATTTGGAAATTGCCAACCTGAACGGTGGTTGGCAGGCCACGGTGATATTGGATCTTTGAGTGGCCAGTGATCAGTGATCAGTGGCCGGTAAAAAATAAAGACATTCTGATCACTGATTAATTTCCCCAAGATGGCTAGCCAGATCAAACTGCGGCAGGTGGATGAGTATCGCTGGGAGATTCCCCGGGAAGGGAAGATGCGCACCCGGGGGTTGATCTTCGCTTCCCAAAAGATGCTCTCCAAGATCCGGGATGACCAGAGCCTGCAGCAGGTAGCCAATGTGGCTACCTTGCCGGGCATCGAAGGCGCGTCCCTGGCCATGCCCGACATCCATTGGGGTTACGGTTTCCCCATCGGCGGGGTGGCGGCTTTTAATTTAGAGGAAGGGGTGGTCTCCCCCGGCGGCGTGGGTTACGACATCAACTGCGGCGTGCGCTTGCTTCGCACCCACCTGCAAAGAGCGGAGGTGGCGCCCCGCATTGAAGAACTGGTCAACGCCCTGTTCAGCAACATCCCTTCGGGCCTGGGCTCCCGCAGGAAGGATTTAAAGCTCACCGTCCCCACCTTGCATGAGGTGATGCGCCTGGGGGCCGGTTGGGCCGTAAAAAAGGGCTTCGGGACCAAGGAAGACCTGGCCCACATCGAGGCCCAGGGGCAAATTCCCGGGGCCGACCCGGAGTTGGTGTCCGAGCACGCCATGGACCGGGGCAAGGACCAGTTGGGCACCTTGGGGTCCGGCAACCACTTCGTGGAAGTGGGTTACGTCTTGGAAATTTATGACGATCAGGTTGCCGGGGCTCTGGGCCTTTTTAAAGACCAGATCACGGTCATTGTCCACACCGGCTCCCGGGGTTTGGGGCACCAGGTGTGTGACGACTATATCAAGGTGATGCTCAAAGCCGCCCAAAAATACGGCATCGAACTGCCGGACCGCCAGCTTTGCTGCGCCCCTTTAAGTTCGCCGGAAGGCAAGCAATACCTGGCGGCCATGGCGGCCGCGGCTAATTTCGCCTTTGCCAACCGGCAGATGATCACCCACTGGGTCCGGGAGAGCTTCGAGCAGGTCCTGCAAATGGGTCCTAAGGATTTGGGGTTGGAACTGATTTACGACGTGGCCCACAACATTGCCAAGATCGAGGAGCACCTGGTGAACGGCAAAAAGAAAAAGGTCTGCGTGCACCGCAAGGGCGCCACCCGGGCCTTTCCTCCGGGCCACCCGGAGACGCCCGCGGCCTACCAAAAGACCGGCCAGCCGGTGCTCATTCCCGGGGACATGGGGCGCTATTCCTTTGTGCTGGTGGGCACGGAACAGGCCTTGACGGAAACCTTCGGCAGTACCTGCCACGGCGCCGGCCGGGAGATGTCCCGGCATATGGCCCTGAAAACGGCCAAAGGCCGGAACATCGTCCGGGAACTGGCGGCCCAGGGCATCATCGTCAAAGGCGCGGGCCGGGCCACCATTGACGAGGAAATCTCCGAGGCCTACAAGGACGTGGAATCGGTGGTGGAGGTGGCCCACGGCGCGGGGATTTCCCGGAAAGTGGCGAAGCTGAAACCTTTGGGAGTGATTAAGGGTTAACATATTTTGTTTTGATGCTATCCAGAGTTAATAAGCTGGTTAGCTGAAAGCGCAGACATCAACTGTAATCAATATTAATTCTCTTGCGCCTTTGCGCCTTAGCGTCTTTGCGTGAGATTAAAAAATGTTCGACCGACTCTCCGACAAACTGGCCGCGGTCTTCAAGAAACTTAAAGGCCATGGCAAGCTCAACGAGGCCCAGGTAAACGAGGCCCTGCGTGAGGTGCGCCTGGCACTGTTGGAAGCCGACGTCCATTACAAGGTGACCAAAAGCTTCATCGAGTCCATCAAAGCCAGGGCCGTGGGCGAAGAAGTGATGCGCTCCCTTACCCCGGCGCAACAGGTCATCAAGATCGTTCATGAAGAGTTGACCGGCCTTTTGGGGGGAGAATCCCCCCGTCTGGACTTAGGCGGCAAGCCCCCCGTGGCCCTGATGCTGGTGGGCCTCCAGGGCTCGGGTAAGACCACTACCGCGGGCAAGCTGGCCCGGCGCTTAAAGAGCCAGGGCCGCCAGCCCTATCTGGTGCCCGCGGACGTGCAACGGCCCGCGGCCATCGAACAGTTGAAACGTCTGGGCGCCGACCTGGGGGTGGAAGTCTATCCCTCCCGGACGGACCAGAACCCG